>ERZ1026880.1208-NODE-1208-length-11361-cov-65.234920_pt1 | contig 11361 bp, 15 predicted proteins | sample MGYA00380170_ERZ1026880 | MGnify/ENA primary metagenome ERZ1026880 (study PRJEB33269, sample SAMEA4719806) | human gut metagenome | biome: human-associated habitat; feature: organic feature; material: feces | place: Cameroon | collected 2013-10 ...
AATCATGTGACCGAAAAACTTAATTTCGTGTCCAAAATTTGTTGACTACTGCAAAGAGCAAGCTGGGGATGAATCCGGGCAGGAGAAATCATCCCTGCGGAAGAAAAGAGCAAGCTGGGGATGAATCCGGGCAGGAGAAGTCATCCCTGCGGAGAAAAAGGGCTAGCTGGGGATGAAATCTGGCGGAAGAAATCATCCCTGCGGAGAAAAAGAGCAAGCTGGGGATGAATCTGGCCGGAAGAAATCATCCCTGCGGAAGAAAAGAGCAAGCTGGGGATGAATCCGGGCGGAAGAAATCATCCCTGCAGCACCAAAGAGCAAGATAAAGATGCAATGGCTCGCGAAAAAGCCCAGGACAAGACCTGATAAAACAGCCCTTGCAAAAACAATACTTGCATAAGGAAGGGAAACAAGGCATAATATGACCGGAAAGACCAAAATGGTCATAAATGAAAGGGCGGAATCTTGGCTTTTACGGAGTATGAAACGGAACAGCTTCGCAAGGCGCTGCTGAAGGAAACAAGGCGGTGTGCGGTCACGCTGGGAATGAAGAAAACCTCTGTGGACCAGCTGACGAAGGCGGTTGGCATAGCAAAGGGTTCATTTTACAAATTCTATGAATCCAAGGAAATGTTATTCTTTGCGGTTTTGGAGGGGATCCATTCCGAGCTGTATGGAGTGGCAGATGAGGTCCTGCGCGAAAATAGCGGCTTGCCGCCGGCGGAACGAGCGGCAGAGGCGGTGCTTGCTGTATGCAGGCGGCTTTCCGATACCGGTGACATGGCTTTCATCGAAAATGATGCAAAGCTGCTTCTGCAGAGACTGCCGGAAGATGTTAAAAACGACCATTACCATGACGACGAAACGCATATCCGGCAGCTTCTGGAAAAACATGAGCTTGTGCCAAAGCGTGGTACCTCCCTGGCAGCCGCGACGGTGCGGGGACTGATCCTGATAGTTTCGCACAAGGAGCAAATCGGAGAGCTGTATCCGCAGGTGCTTCCAATGCTGGTGCGCGGTGCATGCGAAGAATTATATGCAGACGATTCCAATGCTGGTGCATGCGAAGAACTATCCGCAGACGCTTCGAATGCTGGTGCGCGGTGCATGTGAAGAGTTATATGCAGATGCTTCGGGTGCTGGCACGTGCATGGAATGATATGAATTAGCAGAGAGAACCGCAGAAATGCGGTTTTTCTCAGGTGCAGAGGTTAGCGAAACCTAACCTTTTCGCGAATAACAGACAGAGAAGTAAAGGGAAATACCGCGAAGGAAAGGGAAACGCAGCAAAAGAAAAGGGAAACACAGCGAAGGAAAGGAAAACGCAGCAAAAGAAACGGAAACACCGCGAAGGAAACGGAAGAGCAGGAACAGGAGGTATGAAAATGGAACGAAAAGAGGCGATTCACAGTGCTTACCGGCTGACCGGAGGAAACAGCTTTTATGACGGCATGATCACTTGCTCCACGCTGAGCGGGAAAGCAGTATGCCGTCTGGTATGGGATATGAATCGGGAGGAATGCGACGCTTATCTGGAAAAGGCGCTGTCCGGTATTCCGGATCATTTCTCCGGAAGGCTGCTGGAGGTGCCGGTGGGAACAGGAATTCTGACGATGCCGGTTTACCGGACGCTGCCGGATGCGGACATCACCTGCCTGGATTATTCGGAGGATATGATGGGGCAGGCACAGGAAAAGGCAAATCGGCTGGATCTGAAAAATGTGACCTTCCAGCAGGGCGATGTGGGGGCGCTTCCCTATGAGGATGGCACCTTTGATATTGTTTTGTCGCTGAACGGCTTTCATGCTTTTCCGGACAAGGAAGCCGCCTATCGGGAGATTTTCCGGGTGCTGAAGCCAGGCGGAACCTTCTGCGGATGCTTCTATGTGGAAGGTGAGCATAAGCGGACGGACTGGTTTGTCCGGCATGTTTATGAAAAGTCGGGATTTTTTACGCCGCCCTACGAGACGGCCGCGAGCTTGAAAAATCGGCTGGAGAGAATGTACGCAGACGTAACATTCGGAACGGAGAAGGGCATCGCGTGGTTCGTCTGCAAGGGAGGCAGAAGTGAAATATAAAATTGAGAAAAATACGGTACAGGAAACCCTGATCCTTCCGCTCTATTCCCGGAAACTGTGCTCAGAGCTGTACCCGAGCCTTTACCATGACGAAACATCCGTGCGTCTGATCGACCAGATCGACTACGACTTTTCAGAAGCGGAGAAAAATTCCCGCAGCCTGATGCAGCGGTTCGGCGCGCTGGAGGTGGCCATGCGGCAGAATGACCTGGCATGGGAGGTGCGGGATTATCTGAAAAAACACCCCAAAGCCGCGGTGGTCAATCTGGGCTGCGGGCTGGATAGCACGGGAAGAGCCTGCGACAACGGCAGCTGTAAAATCTACAATCTGGACTTTCCGGATGTCATCACCGTGCGGAACGAACTGCTGCCTGCGGGGGAACGGGAGAAAAACATTCCATGCAACCTGAACGATGCGGCGTGGTTTGGCGAAATTGATGCATCGGGCGGCGCGGTGTTTTTTGCCTCCGGCGTGTTCTACTATTTCCTGACCGGGCAGGTGAAGGCACTGGTGCAGGCAATGGCGAGCGCCTTCCCAGACGGCGTGCTGGTGTTTGATGCGGCCAACCGGGCAGCGGTCAGGATGATAGCAAAAACATGGCTCAAAAGCGCGAAAATTCAGGACGTAGGGGCTTATTTTGCAGTTTCGGACGCTTCCGGGAAAATCGGCGCGTGGGACAGCCGCCTGCAGGTCACAAGCCGCGGCTACATGCTGGGCTACAACGATTTGAAGGACCCGTCCGTTGGCGGCTTTTTCCGTTTTCTTGCCAGGGTCGGGGACGGCGGGATGAAAATGCAGATCGTGAAGATCCGGTTTGCAGGCAAGAACTAAGAGAAGAAGAGGGCTGATTGCGATGAAAATTTACGCGTTTGGCGCAGAGGATGCCCCGGATGCCGGTGCCATTGCAGCAGGGCGGTGTACCGTGCAGCAGGCAGGATTTTGCAGGATTCAGAGCTACAAAAACAAAAAGGGCTGGCTGTGTGTCACAGCACAGAAATCTTCAAGCCTTTGAAGGGTACAGGAAGATGAAATACTTTGAATTTGGACAGGAAAATCCGGAGCTGATGGTGCTGCTGCCCGGAGGCGGCGTATGCTATCGCGGGGCGATCCCCATAGCAGAGGAGATGGCAAAGGTCTATCATGTGGTGCTCGTGGCTTACGACGGCTTTAACCCGGACGAGCCGGGAACGGAATACAAATCCACGCAGGACGAGGCGAAGCGGCTCGACGACTATGTGGTGGAACACTGCGGCGGAAAGATCGACATTCTCTACGGCGTTTCCTATGGCACTTTTGTGCTCATGGATGTGCTTGCAGACCGGCGCTTGACCATCACAACGACCATAGCGGATGGAATGCCGACCATGGATTATGCAGACATCAAAAATCCCGTATTGCAGAATATCTACCTCTTTTTCCTGACAGGGCTTTCTTACTGGCTTATCGGCAAGGCGGGGCCAATACGCAAAAAGATCGTGTGCAAAATGATGGGACGCACGGAGGAATCCCTTGAGCGCATCATTTATCGCGATGCAACCTGGACGAGCTGGGCGAATCAGGATCGATGCATGATCGGCCGGCATAAGGATTTTGAGCTATTCAAGAGAACAGATATGCATATCTGGCATGGCATCAGAAGCTCTACGGAGAAGAAGCTGGCAAAGCATATCCGGGAATGGCAGGATAAGGGCTACGCCTTTACTTACAAAGTCTTTCCGAACATGGGGCACGGCACGCTTGCCGGGGAACACCCGGAGCTGTTTTCGAAAGAAGTGCAGGCGGCGCACCGGCATTCTTTGGCGCGATGACAGAGCGTAATCCGAAAAAATAATGCTGCAAAAACCAGAGGCGGATGGTATGAGAACCTTGGAATATGGAAAAGGACAGGAAAAGACACTGCTGTTTCTGCCGTGCACGGCGGAGCCGGAGTGGGCGTTTGCCGACTCGGTTGGTCTGCTTTCGCAGGATTACCATGTGGTGCAGATCGTCTATGATGGTCACGGCGAAACGGGAGAAGACTTTATCTCCGTGGAGACGACAGTAGACGAGGTGACAGATTGGCTGCAAGCGCACGGCATTACCCGCTTGAACGCGGCATACGGCTGTTCTCTGGGCGGTGCGTGTCTGACACGCTTTCTTGCCTTGGGAAAAATCCCGGTCGAGCGTGCTGTCATTGATGCGGGCATTACGCCGTATCGGATGCCGCTGATTTTGCGCCGTCTCGCCTGCCTGCGTGACGATCTTGGCTTCAGGCTCATAGCAAAGAGCCGCAAGGTCCTTGAGACCGTCTATCCGCCGGAGCGCTGGACGATGCCGGGGCGCGATCCAGCAAAGGAATACGACGCGCTGGAAGCATATCTGAAAACCTATTCAAAACGCACCGTCCGCAACATTTTCTGGTCGGCGAACAATTATACTCTGCCGACGAAGCCGACTGAAAGGGGCTGCCAAATCACTTATTGGTACGGCGAAGAGGAAAAGCAGGCGCGACACAGCAATGTCAGCTTTATTGAGCAATATTTTCCGCGGGTGGAACTGCATGAAATTCCGAAGATGGATCACGCGGAGCTTGTGATGATGTATCCGCAGGAATTTTACCGGAGAGTCATGGCGTTCCTGACGCACACATCGGCAGCTCAAAACAAAAGAAGCTGAAAGAAAGGAAGAATCAGAATGCTCTATCCGCAGCTTTTGGGATTCAACGGAGATATAAGATTATGAAGATCATCGTTGCACTCTCTTTTTATTTTCTGTATTGGGGCATATGTTTTCTTGGAACAGGCACGGACAAGAAAAATCTCATAGGACTTGCGCTGAGAGACGTGCTGAACCTGGACGGTTATCTGTCGGCATTTTGGTACTTTCTTGCTTTCAGCGAGGGGCTTGGGCTGTTCGATCTTTTGGTGATCGATCTTCTCTGGTGGCGCAACACAAAACGCACCCGCTTCTCTTTCCTGCCGGAGAAGAAATACTATCAAAATCCGAAAAAGCATATCGAATCGTTTTGGCGCGGTATCCCGTTGTTTGCCGCAGTCGCCGCACTGTCAGCCTTGATCGTCACGGCGTTTTGAACCATACATCGTAGAGGAATGGCTGTAAGTGCGACTACACCATCTGCGGCGATCAGGATCCATACTTAAAGGAACATCCCGAATACCGGGACGAAAACGGATACAGGAGGAACAGGGAATGATTTTACAGGTGATTCTGGAAGGTCTTGGGCTGGGGGCACTGCTGGTTCTGGTCTGCGCTGCGGGCATCCGCAAAGGGGCTGTTGGGATGGTGCATCTTTACAGCCAGGCGGTGCAGCAGCGGTGCGTAAAACTGGGACTTACAACACACGCGAAAATCAAGCGAAATGCTTTGATTTTCAAAGCGGTATGCGTTCCCGGTTATATTGCCTATGTGCTGGTCTGTGTCTATGGGATAAACGGTGCGCGTGGTTTTCTTGCGGGCTTCTGGCAGCTGCTGGTGATCTTATCCATTATGAATCTGATCGACCGCTTTTTAATCGATGGTTACTGGGTGGGACATACGAGCGCATGGGAAATCCCGGGAACGGAAGACCTGAAGCCCTATATCACCACCAAGGACAAGGGCAAAAAGTGGCTGTTTGGCACGGTGGGCATGGCAGTCATAGCGGCGGTGCTTGCGGGAATTATAATGCTTTTTACGGAAAGCTGAGGTGATATCAATGCTGTTTCAAACTTATGGCAACAGGAATCATCCTGCGGTGCTGTTCTTTCATGCTATGGGCGTGACGGGAGAAAGCAGCGAACCGGTTGCGAACTACTTACAGGATAGGTATTTCTGTATTCTGCCTACCTCCACCGTGTACTGCGAGGGGCAGAAATATGTCAGCAAGCTGGACGAAATACGGCAGGTGGAGGGCTTTCTGCATCGACAGGGCGTGGAGCGGCTGGCGATGGTGGTCGCTTCTTCCATCGGTGCAGACCTTGCCATGGCGTTTCTGACGCAGACGAAGCTGCCCGTGGAGCACGCTTTCTTTGACGGCGGGCAGTTTGCGCAAATCGGAAAAGGTACGCGCCGCATGATAACGCCGTTTCTGTATTTCGCTATCAGGAGCCTGTACTGGTCGAAGGGCGGCACACTGAAAAAGATTCTGTGGTGTGACGACGATTCCATAAAGCCGTATTTTATCGCCGCAGGGGAAAATCTGACCTATACAAATTTGCGGCGGCATATTCTGGAAAGCCTGGAGGATAAACCCTTTCCGTCCCTTCCCGAAGAACTGCAAAAGCATATCTATTTCGAGTTTGGCAGCATAGAAGATCATTTCAAATACCGTCAGGCAGTGATGGAAGCCTACCCCTGCGGCCATTATCCCGTGTTTGAGGGATACGAGCACATGCAATATCAGATACGCGATCCAAAGGGGTTCGCCGAAATGCTGACCCACATCGCCGAGCGTGACTGTATGCCGGAACTGCCATTTATCAGAAAGTGAGTGATACCCATGAAATACAAAATCGAGAAAAACACCGTGCAGGAGACGCTGATCATTCCGCTGTATGCGCGGAAGGTCTGCTCAGAACTATACCCGAATCTTTATCGGGATGAAACGGCGGTGGTCAACCTCGGCTGCGGGCTGGACAGCACCGGGAGAAGCTGCGACAACGGCAGCTGCAAAATATACAATCTGGACTTTCCCGATGTCATTACCGTGCGCAACGAGCTGCTGCCCGCCGGAGAGCGGGAGAAAAATACCCCCCCCCCGCAATCTGAACGATACAGCATGGTTTTCTGGAATCGACGCTTCGGGCGGCGCGGTGTTCTTTGCCTCCGGCGTGTTCTACTACTTTTTGACCGAGCAAGTCAAGACTTTGGTTCAAAAAATGGCGGACGCTTTCCCCGGCGGCGTGCTGGTATTTGACGCAGCGAACCGGACGGCGGATTTGAAGGAACCGTCCGTCAGCGGCTTTTTCCGCTTTCTCGCCAAGGTCGGCGACGGAATGATGAAAATGCAGATCGTGAAGATCGGATTTGGAGGCAAGGTATGAAGATTCTGGTATATGGTGCAGGCGTTCTGGGGTGCAACCTGGCAAGAAATCTGCTGCGCGCAGGAAAGGATGTCACCCTGCTTGCGCGGGGAAACTGGGCAGCGGAAATCAAACAGAACGGTCTGCGGATCAAGGATAAGTTTTCGCCCCGCATATCGGTCAGCCGCATCCCGGTGGTGACCGGGCTTGCACCGGACGCAGGGTACGATGTGATCTTTGTGGTCCTGCGTTATACGCAGCTGGATTCTGTTCTGGACACGCTGCGGGCAAACCGGACGAAGAACATCGTTTTTGTGGGGAACAACGTGCAGACAAGAGCGCTGGCAACGGCGCTGCCGGGGAAGAACGTCCTGTTTGCCTTTGCGCTTTCTGCAGGGCATCGGGAGACGGATCGGGTGGTTTCCATCGACCTGAAAAAGATCACCATCGGACAGCTGCCGGGTGCAGCCTCCAATAAACAGTTGATTGAGCAAATTTTCCAAGGCACAAAATACAAGGTCGTTTACGAGCCGGACATGGAGGATTATCTGCTCTGTCATGCTGCGTTTGTGATGCCGGCGGCCTTTGCCTGCTATAAAACGGACGGCAATCTGAAAAAGCTCAGGGGCAACACCGCGTACCTGAATCGTCTGCTGGATGCCAATATCGAGGGCTACCGCGCCATCCGAAATGCCGGGCACACTATTTTGCCAAAGGAAGATGCAGACTTCGAAGGGGAAAAATACCGCAGAATCTGCCTGCGCTTTTTCAAGCTGATGTGTGCCACCTCGCTGGGCAAGCTCTGCGCCTCCGACCACGCCATGAACGCCATCGACGAAATGAGTGCGCTGAACCGGGATCTCAAGAGGTTTTATGACGAAAACGGTGCGGCTTATCCGGTGTGGAAGGAGCTGGAGGCGGAAATCGGGAGGTATTTGCAATGAAATATGCAGGGATGCCTATGGGGATGTGGGTGCTGTTTGCAGGCTCGTTTCAAAAGCAGCTGACCGCGGTGCTGGGCTATGACGCAGACACCGCAAAAGCCATCACGAAAAAGGCAAAGCCGAAATACCGGCAGATCATCCGCAGGCTGCCGGAGTTTGAAAAGGCCGACCGCTTCAAAATGAATCTTGTCAACAGTGCCATGATCGGGGCGTTTATTCTCTCCATGCCGCAGCGCCCGGAGGTGGACAGCCTGGCAGATTACTACGCAAAATCCATGATGATAAAACCTATGCAGTGGTTTTGCCGCAGGAGCGGAAACAGCAAGTTTACCGAAAAGGATATCGCCGGCATGAAAGCTGCCGCTGCCCTGAAAGCCGCCGACCGCAATCCCTACTCGTGGAACATGGAGTTTTACGAATATCCGGATGGCAGCGGCTACGAGGGACGCTTTACCAGGTGCGGCATCTGTGTGCTGATGAAGGAGCTTGGGCTGTATGATTTAACCCCTGCGCTGTGTCATCTGGACTACACGATGAGCGAGGCGGGCGGCGTGACGGATTTCGTGCGGCAGTACACCCTTGCCTCCGGCGGACCCTACTGTGACTGCGGGTACAGAAAGAAGGGCTTTGTGAAAGCTGGGACGGAGGTGAGATGATGAAGGAAACCTGTCTTTCATGTGGCTTTCGCAAAATATATTGAAAATAAAAACGGAAAACCTGTTAATATTTTCTGCTTAGGGCTATATAATAAGAAAGCAAGAAAATAAAAACGAAGAATCTGTTTTTAGAGGAGGGAAACCCATGAAAATACTTCGCATTACCGCACAAGGACTCCCGTTATTCAAAAAAGACCTGGATATTTGCTTTTATACGCAGCAGCGTGTTTGTGAAGAGGACAAAGATAGCCTTTACCGTTTGGCAGATAACTACTATCTTCACTCTGCCTGTGCTTTTATTGGAATTAACGCATCCGGCAAAACATCAGTATTAAAAGTCATTAGTCTGGCATTGAATATTGTAAAAAACGCGCCTATCAATCATGTGGAGGCAAAAAGCATTCTTGGCGGAACAAAGAAGGCTACAATCCGCACATATTTTTATGATAAGCGCAGCTACGTCTGCTGCCTGGAAACTGTAATTGCGGCAAAAAGGGCGAAAACAGGGGAGTACGCGTACACGATTCTGTCTGAAAGCCTTTGGGAAAAACCGATTGCAACTGTTAAGTCGAAAAAATATCTGACGGATTTTACAGGAATGAAGCCTGTAGAACAGCGAAATAGCGATGAAGCTTACCTCTCTGATGATGTCAGCTTTATCATTGCCCATAATAAAAAAGTGAATGATACAGTGGAAATATTCAGCCTGCTGTCCTATACGAATGTGAATGTGCTTCCATTTACTGAAGATATTCCATTGGAAGTAATTGCGTTTCTTGACCCGACCATCGAAAAATTGTGCTTTGAGCAGACGGAAGGAAAAACATTTATCCATCTGAAGTTTAAGGACGAAGATGAGATCATCCTGAATAATGCGGCAGACCTTGAGCAGTATCTGTCTTCTGGTACGATAAAGGGCATTATCACATTCTCGATGGTAAAGGAAGTACTTCGTTCCGGGGGATATCTTCTGGTAGATGAAATGGAGAATCATTTCAACAAAGAAATAGTAACGACTTTAATGCGCTTCTTTATGGACAGCCGACTGAACAAAAAAGGCGGAACGCTTATTTTCACTACGCATTATCCGGAACTGCTGGATGAATATGATCGAAACGATGGAATTTGCATTGTCAGAAACCGCAATGGCATTACAGCAGAGAATTTAAGTTATATATTGAAGCGTAATGATATTAAAAAGAGTGACGCCTACCAGAGCGGCTTCCTTGAGGGAACAACGCCAGCATATGAAGCGTATATGCGCTTGAAGAAAAATCTGGCTGCTTCGATCAACTAAGGAGGCAGCAGAATGGAATTAGCAAAATACAAGGCATGCATATGTGAAGGCTCTGCAGAAGAAGCCATTATCGACATACTGGTTGATAATGATCTTCTGATTTTTAAAAGAGAAGAAATGCTGGAAGAACGTGTCATTCGATGCAGAAACGCGAAACGATTTGAGGAGCGTTACTTACGGAAAGGATTTGATGAGCAGATTTCAGTAATACGGATTTTGGATTCACGCAGAGAAGAATTTCGACTGAGCAAGGCATATGAACAAAAAGTTGATGTGATAAATGTCATTACTGCTCCGGAAATTTATCCACGCGGAAGGGGCATATGATCAATTTAAGCGTTCTGGAAAGAAGCCAAGTGAGTTCTGTAAATCAAATCTTCATATGCATGATGTGAAGTCGTATGACTTTGTGGAGGAGTATTTCAGTAATCCTCAGACATTGGTGAAAGCCATAAAAGAATATCGCAGAACAGCAAATATCCCCAGAGGAGAATACGGCTTGTATGATTTGCTGAGATGAGCTTGTAATGATTTTGATAGAAGAAACGCAATCGGTGAAACACAATGCAAGTTACAACATTAGACGAGAAATCCATCCATGATATCGGCCATGCCTTCGGCTATTATGACTACGGAGAGGAAACGGGAATGTCCTCTGCCTTTTCCGGGAAAGAAGCCACTGCAAACTATATCTGCGCTTATGTGCGCGGGGTGCTGCGGGGCGGCTTTCTGCACACCACCAGCGAGCGGGGCGAGGGCTATATCGCCTACAAGCTGCCGAAGGAGAAAATGGGGTTCAAGACCCTGTGGCCCATCGCCTGCGGAATACTGCATAACTCCACCCCGAAGCGCCTTCTGCGGTTTGGGATCGCCATCAAGCGGGGCGGCGCTTCCCTGCAGGACCGCATGGACAAGGAAAAGAAGCCCTATATCTTTGTTGGACTTGTCTGTGTGCGGGAGAAATATCAGGGGCAGGGTTATATGCGAAAGGTGCTGGACCTTGCTTTTGCCGAGGGCGATCGGTTGGGCGTGCCGGTGATTCTGGAAACGGATGCCAAAAGCAAGTGCGACAAATATGTGCATCTGGGGATGGAGCTTGCCGGAACGCACGATCTTGGCGCATTTGGCAAGCTGTATGACCTGATCAGGTACCCGGAGTCCTCAAATGAAAACGGGACAGTGTGAGGAAAGGAATTAGCAGGGAAGAATCATCCTTGAGAGAGATTTTTTGCCGGCAGGGATGAAACTAGCAGGGGAGAATCATCCCTGAGAGAGATTTTTTGCCGGCCGGGATGAAATTAGCGGGGAAGAATCATCCTTGAGAGAGAATTTTGCAGTAGTCAACAAATTTTGGACACGAAATTAAGTTTTTCGGTCACATGATT
>ERZ1026880.1211-NODE-1211-length-11351-cov-5.622875_pt1 | contig 11351 bp, 10 predicted proteins | sample MGYA00380170_ERZ1026880 | MGnify/ENA primary metagenome ERZ1026880 (study PRJEB33269, sample SAMEA4719806) | human gut metagenome | biome: human-associated habitat; feature: organic feature; material: feces | place: Cameroon | collected 2013-10 ...
CAGAGCATATTCTTGTGATAAGATTCTCAGCCATGGGCGACGTTGCCATGACTGTACCCGTGGTATATTCCCTGGCCAAGCAATATCCTCATGTGAGAATCACCGTACTGAGCCGTCCATTCGCCCGTCCTTTCTTCGAGAATCTCTCCCCTAACGTCGGATTCATGGAAGCTGACCTCAAGGAAGAGTATAAAGGTGTGAAGGGACTGAATGCCCTCTATCGCAGACTCATCGCCAAGCAGTTTACGGCGATTGCCGACCTTCACAGCGTGCTTCGCTCCAGCTATCTGCGCATGCGCTTCAACTTTGACAACTTCAAGGTGGCGCACATCGACAAGCACCGCAAGGGAAAGCGTATGCTCGTGGCCAGCACCAACAAGAAACTGGTCAAGCAGCCATCTTCTTTTGAGAACTATGCTGATGTTTTTGCACAATTGGGGTATCCGGTAAAACTAGATTTCCAAAGCATATTCGGCGAGGGAAAAGGCGACTTATCCACGCTTCCACAAGAAGTTTTCCAAGTTGGTGATGATAAAAACATCTTATTGGATAACAATAACTTAGAAGAGCCTTGGATAGGTGTAGCACCGTTTGCGGCACATGCCGGGAAAATTTATCCACAACCCATGATGGAAAAAGTTATCCAGCAACTTATCAGCCATTATCCACATAGTCATATCTTCCTTTTTGGCGGTGGTAAGGATGAAACGCCTGTGATGAATACATGGGCAGAAAAGTTCCCGCAGGTGGTGAATGCATCCGCCCAGCTCCATGGCATCTCGGAAGAACTCATCCTGATGAGTCATCTCAGCGTAATGGTGAGCATGGATAGCGGCAATATGCACCTGGCATCGCTTGTCAACACGCCTGTGGTGAGCATTTGGGGTGCCACCCACCCTTACGCAGGCTTCATGGGATGGCATCAGAGCCCGGAAAATGCCGTGCAGCTCGACATGCCGTGCCGTCCTTGCAGCATTTACGGCAATAAACCCTGTATGCGTGGCGATTTTGCCTGCATGAAGAACATCTCGCCAGAGATGGTGGTAGAAAAAGTGGATAGAATCTTAAAGAAAAGATAGGAATGATAAAAGAAGCAGGTTTCCAGTGGTCAGCAGCCATGGGGAATCTGCTTCTTTGTTTCTCTGCTTCTTTGTTTCTTGCCTTCTCTGCCTGCTGTTTCTTTTGGTTTCTCTTGCAGAGTTTCTATATTTAGTCAGCGGGATTTCAGCAGGATTGCAGTGGGATTTCAGCAGGCTTTTCGATTATCCACAAAAGCGTGGATAAGTGTACGGAAAACCCCTTTAATAACTTTTTAATAACTTGTGGAATATCCACATTCCCCTATCTCCACCCCTGGGATTATGGATATCCACAGGGTTATTAATAAGTTTTTAGAAACTTTTTCGCAGTTTTTGACTGAAAAAAGATATAAACTTATTAACTTTGCAGCGAATTGGGGAAATGTTGATAAAAAGGTTAAAGCATTAAGAGCCAAGAAAAAGATTTCCAAGCCCTATGCTGATAACCTGAGACAAGACTTGGATAATGAAAAAAGCAAATATTTACGATGTTTTTTATCCACTTTTCCACGTCATATCATCATCCTTATATTCTTTTTTAAAAAATAAGAAATAAAGAAATATAATATTAATGTTATGGTGAAAAACGATTGGATAAAGAAAGGTTACGTGGATGAACCTATCGACGAGACCTTGGACTTGAAGGCTGAAATCAGAAAGCTTTGCAAGGAGAAAGATGCGATTATCCTCGCCCACTACTACACGGTTGGTGAGATTCAGGATATTGCCGACTTTGTGGGTGATTCTTTAGCACTGGCTCGCAAGGCTGCCGAAACCGATGCCAAGGTGATGGTTATGTGCGGTGTGCACTTCATGGCTGAGACTTGCAAGCTCCTGAGCCCTGACAAAACCGTGCTCTGCCCTGACCTGAATGCCGGCTGCTCGCTCGCAGACAGCTGCAAGGCTGAGGATTTGAAGAAATATAAGGAGGAGCATCCTGGATACAAGGTGGTGAGCTATGTGAATACCACGGCTGCCGTAAAGGCGCTTACCGATTGCGTAGTGACCAGCGGTAATGCCAAGAAGGTGATTGACAGCTTCCCACAGGACGAAAAGATTATCTTTGGTCCTGATTACAACCTCGGCAACTATATCAACAGCGTAACGGGCAGAAACATGCTGCTCTGGAATGGTGGCTGCCATGTACACGAGAAATTCTCGGTAGAGGCCATTGTTAAGTTGAAGCAGGAGCATCCTGAGGCTGTTGTGATGGCTCACCTGGAGTGCAAGGCACCTGTGCTTGCCGTAGCCGATGTGAAGGGTTCTACAGCCACCATGCTGCATTATGCCCAGGAACATCCGGAAATCAAGGAGTATATCATCGCCACAGAGGCAGGTATCCTGCATGAGTTGGAGCGCAATTGCCCTGATGTCATCTTCTATCCTGTGCCACCAGAGGTAAGTGAGGGTGGAGTAGGCTGCAGCTGCAATGAGTGCGAGTACATGAAGATGAACTCTTTGAAGAAGATTTATAATAGCCTGAAGTTCGGTTGGCCTACAGTGGAAGTGGCAGAGGATATTGCCAAGGATGCTGTGAAGCCTATCGAGAAGATGCTTTCGCTTTCATAAGGCGATAAAAGTGATAAAGGTGATAAAAAGGTTATAACCTTTATGAAAGTTTATGTTCAGTACTTTTGAATCTCCGTTCAATAGTTTTGAATGTGCGTTCAGTTGTTTTGAATGTACGTTCAAAACTATTGAACGGAGATTTTAGTTAATAGTATCAACATTTTCCCTTGATGATGTCGCTATTTTCCTTTAATGGTGTAGTATTTCCTTTATCAGATAAGCAGTTTTTGATAGAAAGCTTCATATCTTTCAGCAACCTTGATGTAGTCGTGATGCTTGCTGATGTATTCTATGCTTTGCTGCTTGAGCAAAGGAACAAGCTCTGGATGCAATACAAGGTGCTCCAGTTTCTGGTAAACACTTTCGTAGTTAGGAAGCACGTTGATGATAGGGCGTAGCTTATCCTCGTGTATAATCTCGTAATTCTCCGGTTCTCCGCCACCTATGCAGATGATTCCTCTCGCCATTGCTTCCAGCGGATTCATGGATGGCGTATAACTGTAGAGCTGATCGAGTATGGCATCGCTTCCATTCATCATTTTTACATATTCAGCAAAAGGGATGCTCTCGGCTATCCGGAGTTCCGTCTTGTCTGGATATTTCTTAGCTATGGCTTGTGCTGCCTTCAGCATGATATCGGTGCCCTTGTATTCGCTTCTGCTTTTGTTGATTCCGATAAAGAGCTTTACCTTCTTGGGGATATCCAATGGGATAACCTGATGGTTTTCCACATAGGTATGTGAGTTGCTGTTTCCAGGAGTTATCAACTGCGGTTTGATAGGGAAGGGGATAAAGGTTGTTTTCTGTGGAAAACTTGGTTGATAACATGCCCAGTATTCATAAAGTCCCGTTATGATGCCATCGCAATCTTCGGCAATCATCTGGTTGAGTCTTCCTTTTTCTGTTCCCAGCCAATCCTTTCTTTCCTTCAAGGCATCGGTATTGGTCCTTAATTTGTTTCCTATATTGAAATCGCTGTATCTCAATGGTTTATCTTTGCAGCAAACGCTTACCCAATAGTAATCCATTCCGAATCCACCCAGAATTACCTTCTTGTTATGCTTTCTCAGATATTGGTAAATAGGGAAGATGCGTTCTGCCTTCAGCTCCAGAAACATCGGGTTGATGAGTTGTACGATGTCGTATCCTCTCAACTTATGCACAATTGTGTATAACTTTATCATATACATGATTCCGCCCAGTTTTCCAGGCTTTCTTACCAGGTCAATATCTCGTGGATAATTCTTCCAAAAGTCGCCGTTAGAGAGCACGGTAACGTGATGCCCCAGCTTGCGAAGTCCCTCGGCAAGTGTGGCATGCACGTTACTGTATTCTCCCATGAGTAGTATCTTCATTTCTTTATTAGGATATTTGTTATAATAAATTGCAAGAAAAGCATAATGGCTATGCCTTGATTTGTGGCAAAGTCATCACCATGAGTCTTCTGCCTACCTTGCTTCTGATGGCTTTACAGAACAACTGATATTTCTTGGTATATTTTTTGTCTGGCAGTGGATAGAGCCCCTTGTCGTGCAGTCGCTTGATGGCATCTTCTAAATGTCGGGTACTGCGTGTCAACAGGATTGTATTATAGAGGTAGTCCATAGTCAGTTGGGCTATTCTTCTATTCAGAGCCACTCTTTCTGTATCAGAGAGCAGGGCAGCTTTCTCCTGTAAGTGGAAGATGACCAGTTCTGTATCGGCAAGTCTTTTCAAACTGTGACGTTTGTTTTCTCTCTGATGCATGATGGAGTCTTTCCTGGTGCGATAGAAGTAAGCCTTGGCATCGGTGGTGATGATTCTCTCAGCCTTTAAAAACAAGAGTGGGGTGAACTCTTCGTCCTCATGCAGAATGCCTGGGGTAAAGCGCTGCTCATGCAGGATATCCTGCTTAAAGATATAGCTGCAGGCAGAGCCTCGTAAGTTGTTGTTGTGCAGGAAGGTACTTCCGCTTACGGGTTCTGTATATGAGTATGGAACGGCCTTTATCTCTTTGTCTGTAAGTTCGAAATATACAATGTCTGGGTTGTGGTATCTTACGAGATCCAGACAGTGTTCGTATGCCGTTTGAAGCAGATAATCATCACCATCTATAAACTGGATGAATTTGCCGGTGGCTATCTGTATGCCTTTGTTTCTTGCCATAGACAGCCCCTGGTTGCGCTGACGCAAATAGATGATGTCGTCTTGATAATCCATCAAGTCCTGGATAGGTGACAGTTCGCTACCGTCATCAATCATGATGATTTCTCTCTCCTTTGGATTGAGCGAGAGTTTCAGAATACTTTTTAAGCAAAGTTCCAGATACTCCGATGGTAAGTTGTAAGTTGTGATGATGAAGCTTACCAATGGCGCTTGAGCGTTTTGCTCAAACGGATTATTTGATGTATGAATTTGTTGAGTTTGCATAATTGGTGATAACCTAATATGTTGAGAAGCTTGAGTTTCAAAGGGATAGCAATAGTATTCCCCGTGTTTGGGGTGTACTTGTTTTCCTGATGTCTCTTGCTTCTTTTATGTTTATTATGAATAATTTTCAGATATTCTACGAGTGGTGGGTTGGATTCATATTTCCCCGAGATTTCGTAGAGATCGAGCATGATGTTGAGTATTTGTGCCATATATTCCAGAATCTGCTGATCGTATTTTTCCTGAAATGTGGTATTTTCCCTGATACTCTTCATCATGCTATTCCATACTCGGATATGTCCATCATATAATGATTTCAGATCCTTGTATTTTGCCTTGGCGGTAATACCTTGGTTATTCCAATGATAGATGTATTTTCCCACATTTGTCATTCTGATGATGGGATAATCATTGGCTTTGTTCGTTTCCTGTTGGCAAGTAACATTGTCCTCTGTTTTGCGGACTAATCCTATCAGTAATGGGGTGGTCCATACATCCTCGAAGGTTCTGCCTTTAGGAAATTCTATATGGTCAAAGAGATGGCGCTTATATATTTTGTTCCAGGCATAGGTATGGTGATATCCTTTTTCTTCCAGCCAGTATTCAAGGGGATGGGTATATTCACGTGGCGTGAAGTTCAGTTCCGTTTGCCTGTCCTTGTTGCCATATCTTTCCAGAACAGGATATTCCAGAATATCTACGTGTGGATGTTCCTGCAGTTCTTTCATCAGTTTTTCCAAGGTATTATCCACAATAGTATCATCGCTATCCACAAAGGTGATGTAGTCTCCCTGTGCTTGTTTTATACCCCTGTTGCGAGCATCGCTCAATCCTCCGTTTTCTTTGTGAATAACGAGGATATTCTTGTTTCTTGCTGCATATTCATCGCAGAGGCGGGGGCACTCGTCGGGCGATCCATCGTCAATGAGAATCATCTCGTAGTCGGTGAATGATTGGCACAAGATGCTCTCCAAGCATCTGGAGAGTGTATCCTGAGTGCGATATACTGGTATGATAATGCTTAGTTTCATGCCTACAAAAGTACAAAAATATAATGAGATAACAAAGCAATCAGACCTTTTTATTTAATTTAATAGCAGATATGGCTACAGCTGCCATCATAAAAATGAAAGGCATAAAAGGAGCCTTGAATCTGGTTTCCCCATGAACTGCCAGTACCAGGGATATTGACCCTCCGACGATAATCATCATCGGAATGAAAACCTTTTGATAATCATGTCTTTTTATTAAAAGATAGCTGCCTTTTACCGCAAGAAGAAGCAGAAATACATAGAATATCAAGTTAAAAAGACCAATATACTGCAAGTAGGATAGATTTCCTATTTCTTGGAGTAACCTTTTATAGGGTAATGTAATAAAATTATTTTCTGTCCGATCTTTATGTAGCGAAAAGGCTGGGATATTGTCCATATCGTTATAGTACATGTAGGCGAGTCGGCCAGGCACTTTTTTCAGATATTGCAAAGGATGTTCCTTTAGCCATTCTATGCTTCTTTCTTTCCATATTTCATTGCATTCTATAGCGGTCTTTTTATCCATATTCTCAATATATCTGATAGTTCCCTTAGGATATGGATCTGTATTATATTGCGGAGCTACAGAAGGTTCATAGGTGGCTTCTGCCATATTGAACCACAGGGATTCTGCCTGGTAAAGGAAATAGCCGGTGCGATGGTAGCATTCCATTCCAACTATTCCAATAAAAAGAACATATCCCAAGCATAAAGACATGCATTTCTTACCCCAGTTTTTCCTGATGAAGAAGATGTAGTAGAGGATAAGTGTTCCCATATAGACCATGGCTACAGGGCGGAACCAGTTGGCCAATCCGAAGGTTAGACCTGCAATCAAGAGATATAATATTTTTTCTTGTGTGATGGCTATATAGAATGCTGCCAAAGCAAAGCATATCATAGGAATTTCAGAAAGGATGGTGGTGCTTTGTCCTATATTATTAGGATAAAGCACAAACATGATGCTTGCTATGATAGCCACTTTTCCTGAAAAGAGCTTATGCGCTATTTTTCCTATCAGCAGCGCTGTCAGTGCTTTTAAAAAGCAGAGGAATATCAATAAAGGATATAAGGAGTTAAACCATAGGAGCGATAAAGCCGTAAGATTGATAGAACCAATGTTCCAGATAAATGGTTGTCCCACGATAAGGGGCATACATGGGTAAGCCTGTTTGCTTTGGATGCAAACCTGTGCGAACTCGATATAGCCATCGCCGTCGTTGGTTGGAGTGTAGCCAAATATGGCTAGAAACAAAAGCAGGGCGATGCAATATGTGCTTGCTATGATAGCGAGTATTTTATCTGTTTCTTTCATATTTCTTTCCTGTTGTAAAAGGTAAATATCTGTAAATGAACCATGTTAGGATGGTTGTTATTATATATACGGTGATGAATGCTGCTATTACGTATAGATAGTTGCCATGATAGTTTAGTCCTATCTTTTCGAATATTTTGCTTGTAATGAGTGGCACGCCTCCACATAGAAAATAGTAAACCAGGGAATGCGAACCTGTCCATTCCAGCCATTTGCAAGGTGGAAGTCTTTTAAAGATTTGTATCATCAGTACACTGCATAAGAGCATATCCAGTAGGAAAATCGGATAGTTGTTGATGGATATCGGCCATACCAGCATATTGATATCATTCATGTATTCATATATTTTGATGCAGATAAGAAGAAGGGCGAATATCGGTATGTATGCTGTGCGATTGATGATATTGGCTGCTTTTTCATATTTGTGGTAAGTGTATCCTATCCAGAGAAATAGCAAGGCTTGCATGCTGTTGTCTAGCTGCCAGGGATAAGGTTGTTTTCCTTGTGATAAGTAGATGGAGAAGCCAAATCCCATGATGCCGACGAAGAACAACGCCAGGTCTTTTCCTCTAGCTATCCATATTGTTACGGCAAAGATAGCTTCGGATAGGCAGAGGGCTGCTATAAACCAGGAAGCCTGCCCAAGAATGATTTGCTCGCAGATATTCATGATGTTGATTTCGTTGCCATGTACAAGGTTCTTGGGAAGCGAGATGAGGGCAGAAAAGATGAAATAGGGGAGCAACAACGTTTGGGCGATAGATTTCATCTTTTTTCTGATATCAAAGCCTGTTTCCTTATACATCAGATAGCCTGAAAGCATAAAGAAAATGGTGAGAGCGTTTACTACATAGGCATTGTAATCAATGATATTAATGCCTGTGTAGTAAATCTCTGTATGGTCGAGGAGGATTGCAAGCATGCAGATGCCTCGCAGTAAGTCTATCCAATGTTTTCTTTGTCGAGTCATGAATGCTCTTTTCTTGTTTTATTTGACGATTGCTATTTTGCAGACAATACCTTTGCTGCCGTCGCTAGTAGCTGTTTCTACCATATAGATGCCACTTGCCACCTTTTTACCTTTCTGGTCCTTGCCGTTCCAAGTGTAGGTACCGCCGTTGCTTCTGCCCTGGTTTACAAGGATGCCATTAGTTGTAACTATTTTTATATCTGCATCGAAAGATAGGCCGGTGATGGTGATAAGACCCGTGTAATCTGGCTTTACTGGGTTAGGATAAGCCCATACGTTGTCTTTTGTCATCTCACTATTGGTGGTGCTGGCATCGCTCATATAAGAACATAGACCTTTGTCTGTGCCAATAAACACTTCGCCGGTCTTTTCGTTGATAGCCATCGACTCAATATTGTCTGATAACAGCTTGCTATTGGTGGTGGTGAAATGCTGTATCTGGTTGATGTTGTCTGCACTAATCAGGTAAACACCATTTCCTTTGGTGCCGAACCATTTTCGGTTACCTCCATCTATCACAATAGCCGAAATGCTTACTCCTTCGAGCAGGTAATCAGCATAATTGGTTCCATCGTTGCGTGGCACTTTGATTTGACTGAATGTTGCATCTTCTTTTCCTACCTGGTTGGCTTCAATCATAAAAGTATTTTGGTTGGTTCCCACCCAAAGGTTATGATTTTTATCTTCCGTTACATATTGTACAGCAGTAGGTGCCATGTCTGTTCCATCTTGATTGATGAAGCTTTTATAGACAAGTAGGGTCTTTGATGACGGTTGATAGCAGCATAGAGCTGGAGCTGTATAATGCGCATTCACAAACCACAGTAAGTCTCTACTGTCAAAAGTAAGGCATTCCATGCTGGCAAAGGATTTGTTTTGCTTATCCTTGATAGCGGTCAATGCTGCATTATGGTGAGAAATCCATTCTCCGTCTTTGCTATATTCGATAAGAGATTGCTGAGCGGGAGCAGAACTTGGAGTTTCTTCATTCACCATCCAGAGGTTGCCTTCCTTATCGAATTTGATGCTACCAATAATCTGATAGTTCTTACTTGTATTATTGAAAGAAGTTATTAAACTGTTTTCTGAATTATAAAACTGGATGAATTTTCCATCTTTAAATTCATAGAGTCCGCTTCTTGCACCTGCAAATACATGGGTTGGGTCTTTAGGATCCACATCTACGGCATTGACGTCAACGTATTTTATTCCTGTCTTGGCTTGGATGCTATCATCAAGGATTTGCCAGCTTTCCCCATTTAAAACTTGAATCGTTCCCGGACGTTCGGTGTCAATTCCATGACCAAATCCTCCACCGCAAGTATAAAGTAAATTGTTGATAAATTGCATGCCCCAGAAATAGTTGTATTTAGGACCTCCTGGTTGCAATGTGCTAACCAGTTGCTTCAGTTCACTTTTGTCTTCCAGCTTCTTGGAAACATAGCCTCCCACCTTGTTCCAATTGTTTTTGTCGAGCAAGTTCTTGGTGAGTGGCGCGCAGTATTGTCCATTTGTATTACTGTAAGCATAAATATGATTATTCTTAATCTCGCACCAGTTTACATTGAATCCGAGATTATAAGTATCGCTGATTTCGCCATCTGCAATATTTATTTTTATGATTCCGAAACCATTGCTTATATAGGCATATTTGCCATACATGTAGATATCGTTCACGGTCTTGTCGCCAGTGGTTGAAGCTGTGTAATAATCAGAAAGATTAGTTACTTCAAAGTTGCTGACATTCATCAAGTCAATATTAGCATTGCTATAGAAGATAACAAGCCGTTTGCTGGCCTTGTTGTAGCTGATATGCTGGATGTAACAATCACTTAAGCAATCCATCTTACTGAAGGTCTGGATACTTTGGTCGTTTTGGTTATAGACATAGAGATTGTTGGAAGCCTGTACAAAAATCAGGTTTCCTACTTGTTCCATTTCTTGCACTTCGCTATACGCCATATAAGCTTTCCAGTCACCGATTTTGGCTTCCACAGATGTAATGCTAAGGAAGAAAAGAACTGCCAGTATATTGAATATTCTTTGTCTCATTTCATGATGCTGTTTAATGTTTATAAATAAAGATGTATGTAATATAACAACTTATATATATTAAACAAAAAAACACTAGGATTATTGCCTAACAGCTGCGCTTTTATCTGCATGCTCAATTCCGGATAGAGGAATCTTACGAGAGGATATACTATTTTCAGCCGTTTTGAGAGTTCTGCATAATGTATGAGTTTTGAGTATCCGCTAAGTTCTTTTCTGAATTCATAGAGTGTTCTGCAGGCTTCTTCCGTCTTGTTGATAAACTGGTAATTTGTTTCGTAATCATCCAGAAGTATCGGATTATCTATATGGACGATGTGGTAACCTTTGTCGGTAATGCTTTTTCCAAGTAAGACATCTTCATAGCCGTAATGCTTGAAGTTCTCATCGAAAGGGCATTCTTGCAAAACGTTTTTGGCTATGACAAAGTTGGTAGTTCTAAATTCTTTGTCTCCCCTTTTTTGTCTATGTTGATAATCATGTTCTTCTTCACAGGCTTTTTCATATCTATATCTCAGATTATGAGCCCATTGGCAGGGATTTCCACCTATTTTTAATCCTCCCACAACCACGTCTCCTGCAGCTTGGGAATAGTTCTCTATGAACAAAGGATTATCTATATGTAGGTCGCTGTCGATAAACAGCAGCCAGGGATATTGTGCCTCCTTTGCCAGAAAGTTGCGGATGGCGGATCTGCCTACGTTCTTTTCTCTTTCTATGTAGCGACAATGGGGAAGGGTGTTGATGAGGCGGTTGCCCTCTATGGTTGCCTTATCGGTAGAACCATCGTCGGCAACAAGAATTTCGTATTTGAAATCTGATGATTTTGATGATAATTCTGATGGAGAAGACAATAACGATGCTTGAGCTTGTAAACTCCTTACAAGCTCAATGCATACATTATTATACGTTGGGATTAATAT
>ERZ1026880.1213-NODE-1213-length-11332-cov-7.090982_pt1 | contig 11332 bp, 25 predicted proteins | sample MGYA00380170_ERZ1026880 | MGnify/ENA primary metagenome ERZ1026880 (study PRJEB33269, sample SAMEA4719806) | human gut metagenome | biome: human-associated habitat; feature: organic feature; material: feces | place: Cameroon | collected 2013-10 ...
CTCCCCCACCCTCTCGTCAATCCGCCCAATCCTGCGAGACGGCCGGCTTTTCGGAAGCATGCGCCGCGCCCTCGCGCGCCCCGTCGCAGACGTAGAACATTCTGTTCCCCTTGCGCTGGTTGCAGATGCGGTGGGCTGGCTGGACGTTGTCGGGGTCAAGCTCCGAGCCGCCGAGAGAGACGGGCACGATCTCATCGAGCTCGTAGCTCCATGGGTCGAGCGCGGGAAGAGAGTAATCAATCGGCTGCCCGCACAAAGCGCAGGGTAAACCCATGGCCTTGACGCGCGCACGGAGTATGCGCCTGCGGTGCCCGTTGCGGTCGTTGCGTGACATAGGCGTCTTTCAATAGTGATGGCGGAATCCCCGAACAGGGCTAGCGCTCCACGGGGGAGCGGCCCCGGTTCGCCATGCATTCCTCGAGTCCCGCGTAGCGAAGGAGCTCGACGGACTTGCCGGCGCCGGTGCCCTTGCGCTTGGCCACGCATCGGGCGATACCCAGCGCGCGCCGGAACGCCCACGCCATGACGGTGTCGTACCGGCTTGCGGCGCGGACGATAGCCTCGTGTGCAACCACGAACCCACCTCATTAGGTTGTTGTTAATAGAAAGGCCGGAGCCCCCGAACTGCTGAAGGGACACCGGCCACTCATCCGTGCTTCAACGCACATCTGACCCGCAGGCCGCGCGGGCGGCGCTGCGAATCGACACCCTAGTTATATCCCAACCTCGACATGCAACGACGCGCAATTGTCGGCAATCACGCGCAATTGTCGGCAATCACGCGCAATTGTCGGCAATCGCACGCAATCGTACGCAACGGCTGGCCAAAGGAAAGGCCCCGACCGCACGGGGCGATCGGGGCCGGCATGCTGACGCGAACCAGCACCTGAATTATACGGCGGTGGGTGCCTCTCTCGGACGTCCGGCCTTCGGTGAATCGGCGAGCCTGGCCTCGATGGATGCCCTGGACACCATGCGCTTGGTGCCGTCCCTCCACGAGTCGAGCAGTCCCGCACCTATCAGCTGCGACACCCTCGCCGAGCTGACGCCGAGCATGCGCGCGGCATCCGCAGCCGTGACGGATGGGATGTCGCCGAGTTCGCGGCTGACGGCCACGGCGATGATCCTGCCCCCGTTCTGGGGCTCATGGCCGAAGTCGGGCGCCGGAAGGTCGGTGCCGCCCATGAGGTGGTCATCGACCATGCAGGCGAGAAAGTCGGCCGCGCTGGCGACGGCATCGTTAAGGTCGGACCCGAACGTGCCCCCTCCGCCGAGCGAGCCGCACGGCACGGCATCGACCATGCCGCCGGAATCAAAGAACTCGAATTCCCATACGTAAACCATGCAGTCTCCTTTAACGTTGGCGATGCGAGACGTGGCCCAAAGGGGCGGGGCTAACGAAGCCCCGCCTGTCTCATGATCCTCTTGGCTATCTGGTCCTCGATCTCCCTGTGGCGCTTGACCAACACGAGCTTGTCGCCCTTGACGAACTTCTCGTGGTTCGTGCCGCCCTTGGAGATGAAGCCAGCCCCCTCGAGGATTCTGACTAGTTCGCGTCTCTGCATATCACCTTCTCTCTTTCGACAACTATATATTAGCATATCCTAATAGTTATTACTATATAAATCTTAGCAATCTTTAAGTTATAGCTCGGCTGACCCACGCCCCTGCCTCGCGCAGGCGATACCGGCGAACGACACCCAGTCCAGCGCTGCGGCCAGGTCGGCCTGGACCGACCTCACCGACACGCCCAGCGCCCCGGCGATCTCCTGTAGCGTACGGTCCTCGCAGTAGCGCAGCTCGAGCGCGTCGCCCCATCGTCGGCGCGGGTTGGCCTCGCGCACGCCGTCGCAGACCTCGCGCCCGCGCTCCACCTCGCGCCGTAAGTCGGACAGCTCGGCTTCGCTCCGGCGCTCGTAGTCTATGCGGTCGTCAGTCGAGCGCATGAAGTCCGTGCCGTGAGAGCCCTTGCCCACAGCGTCGTAGCGCTGGGCTCGTACCTGCTCGCGCGCCCGCATCGACTGCATGACCGCAAGCCTGCGGTCGATGCCGCGCTGGGCGGCCCGTACACTTTCGAAGTATTCCCTTGCATCCATGAATGACCTCCCGCGTGGTACCATGTTCTACGCCATGTAGAGGATGCCGGGAGGCGTCTTTGCCAAAGGCCGCCGGCGCTCAGACACCAGCGGCCTTAATTATATCTACCTATGTCTACCTGCGGAAACTCAATATCTAATCGCGACCACGCAACTCTTGGCGTCGACCCATCTGCCGCCGCGGCCGTCGCCGCGCTCGATGGGGCGCAGGCACAGCTTCTTCTTGTGGCTCACGGCCACGACCAGGCACAGCCGCGCGCCGGTGTCGTCGATGTGGTAGACCACGCTGTCCAGGAACACGGCGTTGCCGTTGCGGTCGCGCGGCACGCCGGCGAGCAGCAGGTCCACGAACGGGTCCGCCTTCTCCTCGCGCCTGGAGACCTTGTCGAGAAATCCCATGAATCGCTCCTTAGAACGGGATGTCTTCGTCGTAAGCATCTGGCATCGTTGGCGCCGCTGCCACCTGCTCTGCCGGCTGCGCATATGCGCCCTGCTGTTCGCGTTTGACCTGCATCAGCTCGACGTTCTCAACCCTGATCTCCCAGCGCTTGAAGTTCTTGCCGTCCTTTTGATAGGTGTGCGTTCTTACCCTTCCGGAAACGGTCACCTTCACGCCCTTGGTCAGATACGGCGCGAGAGCCTCGGCGCGTTTGCCAAACATCGAGCAATCGGGCCAATTGGTGTAATCGCCCCAAGTGCCATCGCCGTTAGGAACGCGGTCGTTGACGGCGAGCGGAAATGTCAGGACGGGCGTCGCGCTCTTCGTGTACCTCAATTCAGCGTTCGCACCGAGATTTCCCGACAAGATGACGTGGTTAATGCTCATAAATCTTCAGATCCTCTCTTCTCATATGTAACGTACTCGCTTCCGTGCTTCAGACAGATGGGCGGGGTGTAGTCGCTCATGGCCTCTTCAGGGCCTTTCGTCATGAGCCTTCGTTTCAGCCGCACCCATTCTTCGTCGCTAAGCTCGATCTCCCTCATTCGCACCGCCTTTCCTGATGCGATAGGTGCCGGTGACCTTCAGGCACTTCAGCGATTGGAGAACGTTCTTCGCACTCGTCTCCCCGTGGATCGTGAGCGACTGTGGCGGAATGTCTATCAGGCACACGATTTCCTCGTCGCGCTTGTCCTCAGCCCAACGCTTTTCAATGGCGATTCGGGTTCGCTCCATCGTCTCCGCAAGCCTGTCGTTCCCTTTCCCAGTGCCCATTGGCGCCCCATTTCCTGCAATTGCCTGATAATTACTTCTTATCTGGCACGGGCGTTGCTAGCCCGTACCGAAAGCGGCTGTTTACCTCGCGTTTCCCTGTCGGTCGCCGCTGCACCCGAAAAAGGCGTTTTGGTTCACTTTTGGCACACCTCCGATCCCGCCGCACGGCGCTTCGCCTCGTTGAAGAGCTGAGCCGCCGCAGCGTCGCGGCCGGGCATCAGGTGGCCGTAGATGCGAAGCGTCGTTGCCTCGTCGGCGTGCCCCATGCGCTCCGATAGCGTCTTCAGGTCGCAGCCGTTGGCGATGAGCCAGGAAGCGTGCGTATGCCGCAAGCTATGGAACGTGATCTCTCGCGGCAGGCCGCACGCGTCGCGTATGCGCCCGAAAGCCCGTGAAATCGTCGTGGGGCGCATATATGAGCCGTCTAGGGTAACTAGAGGGGAATCTGCGCCAACGCGTCCCAAAACGCCGTTCTGTCGCTTCACGAACGCATCGATAACCGCTATGTCGTCTTGCGCGAGCGCGATGTTGCGGCATTTGCGGCCCTTGGTGACGTCTCGGCGGTAGGGCTTCTTGCCCGCGCTCTCGATGACGTTGCCGCCCACGTGCAGATAGAGCTGGTAGCGCTTCACGTCTTCGCGCGTGACCGCGCACACCTCGCCGACGCGCATGCCGGTGACGAGCGACAGCCACGCGGCGAAGGCGTAGACGGCTTCCCGATACTCCCTCTTGCTCGCGATCTCGTTTCTCATGGCCGCTTCGAGTCCAGCGTTGAACGCGTCGAAATCCCATTCCGTTATCGCCGAAGCCTCATGGCGCTCAGGCGATGGCTTGGCGACGTATACAAGCGGGTTCGCTTCGCAGATGCCGGCGTCCACGAAGTGGTTGAACGCGCCGCGCAAGAACTGGTGGACGTTGATGACGCTGTTGCGGCCAAGCCCCTGCCCGCCTTCCCTCTTCGGCATCATCAACCGCTGCTCGAAGCGGTTGAAGTCCATGACGCTCAGGTCGCGGGCGTTCGCCGTCTTCAGGTGGCGCGCGACGTAGCGCGTGAAGAGCCGGTAGCTCCTGATGCTGTTCGGGCTCGCGCCGTTGCGCTCGCGGAGCCGCACGTAGTCGGCGAGCAGATCGGTCAAGCGGGCGCTTCTGACCGCGCCGTCGGCGGTGAGGTTCGCGGCCCACGTCTCGGCGAGCGCCTGGGCCTCCCCTTCGGTCGCGGCGTGCGGGAAGCGCTTGTAGGGGCGGATGGCCTTGCCGTCGAACGAGCGCCCCAGATACAGGCGGCACTCCCAGATGCCGTCGGCGCCGCGCTTGACCTTGACGGCCATCATGACCACTCGAAGCGCTCGCGCATGCGAGACGGGCATTCGCCGTCCGCGCAGTCCTCGCAGCGCATCGGCTCTTTGCGCACGGTGAACTGAACGATTCGGTACTTGATCGAGAATCGCACCAGAAGCACCAGCGCGCGAAGAAGCGAGTCGGTGAACTCCCCATCATCGAACGGGCAAAGCCCGCTCATGCGACCGCGGATCTCATAGCGCCCGCCCATGCTATTTCACCTTCCCGAACGCCGCCAGGCAAATGAGCGCGGCGACCGCGAGGAACGCGGCATATGCGACCACGCCGAAGCCGGCGCCGAAGAAGATGCCTACCGCGATGCTCGCGAAGAGCGCGAACGCGCCCTCAAGCACCAGGACAAGGCACCCAAGCATACCCTTGGTGTTGTTGTCCATGTTGAACCCTCCTAGTTCTCGAATGCCGGTGGCGCGATATGGCCACCAGGCCCCTTAGCAAGACGCTGCCGCCAACGCCAGAAACACGACGAACAGCGCGAACACGATTAGCTGTCGGTAGAAGAAGACGCAGGCGAAATAGATTGCGAGCAGCGCCAAGAGCAGCGCGAGCACGCACAAGACGATCTTCAAGAGCTTCACTTGCCGCCCTCGATCTCATCAATCAGGTAGCCGATGCGCTGACTAGAGCTCTTCGACTCAATCATTCGCTTCCCCCTCGATTCCCATGTACTCTTGCATCCACTGATAGAACCCTTCGAGGATTGCGCGCTCGTTGCGGCTGTCCGCCCATACGCAGAAGCCGATGAACCCACCTTCATCGAAGCTCACGGCCTCGCGCCCCTCGAAGTAATGGCCGTCGATAAAGATGAACGCGCTCTTGATGCCGTCGCGTCCTTTCGCGAGCGCGACCTTCGGCATGTTCCGATGGACAGTCGGCAGCTTGTAGCGAAGCGGGCTTCTGTGCTCCCTGTTGTGCCTCATGCACTCGATGCCGATGTAGCAGGACAGCGCAAACACGTCATCGGCAGTCAACTTCTCATAGGAAAGGGATTCATCGAACAGCTTGCGCAAATCATCTTTTGAGTGCCGCGTCATCGCTCCACCAACTTCCGCCAGCACACAGGGCAGGTCTCGACTTCGAAATGGGCGAGCCTTCTGACCGTCTGGGCTGACGGGGTGCCCAGCTCGAAGTAGAACATCGGCTTGTCGAAGTCCTCGTAGTCTATGCCGAAGCTCACCGAGCCTTTCCCGAACGGGATGCAGACCCCGGAGTTGAACTCTTCGTCGCAAAACTCGCAGGGCATCACTCCACCACCCTCGCCCCGCAGTTCGGGCTTGTTGCCGGTCATTCCCACACCTCCTTTGGAAGCTCGCCTCTTTGCAGCGCGTCCCGCAGGCTTCCGGGCAGCTTGGCCCAGAGGGAAATCAAGGCCACGTTGCACACATCCTTCTCGGGGCAGTCCGGCAGCATCTTCACTGCGTTCATGGCGCACATTATGGCCGCCGCCTCGCGCATCTCGATGAACGTCATTGCAGCACCACCCCCACGATTCGCCCGCACTCCATCTGACAGAGAACGTCTATCCCGTCGTTCAGGTTCGCGGGGCTGTCGACGCACACCGGCACGTCCTGCGGAACGCCCTGAAGCTCCGCCATAAGCTCGCCAACCGTCATCATTTCGCCATCCGGCTCGAATCTCATCTCGTCATCACTCCATCTCATCACTGAACGGGATAGGGCTGAGCGTTTTGATCCGCTTGGCCGCCCGGCATTTCCAGCAGGCAAGGTACTTGCGGTAGCGGATGGTTCGCCGAACAGTGCCGTCCTTCTTGTACTCAACGAACTTCAGCTCAGGCCCGAACCAATCGAGCGGTCGGCTTTCACCGCATACCGGGCACGCCTTCGTCTTGATCTTGTTTCGGCAGTCAAACATGGCAAGAGCCCTTCTCTCTGGCGATTGTTGAAAACCTGTTGATAACCTGTTGAAAACTGTGCTTTGAGTGGTCGGGTTTGCGCGCCCTGGATGCGCTCGCAGAAAGAAGAACCAAGAAAGAGAACCTTTCTTGATAGGTTGACTGACAAGCGAGTACGGTGGGTTTTGGTTTTGGTTCGAGGAACCAAAACCCACCTTGTCTTGTCTAGTCTTGTCTTGTCTTATGGTTAGCCAACCATTTGCGAGTGGGTTTAGCCAACCTAAAACCATCGGTTTTTTAGTGGGTTTGGAGAGCATGCGTTTACACCCCCTGACCTGTCGTTTTGCTTACAACGCCGTTCTTGCGCGGCCTGCCGCCCTTGCCGCCGTTGTGTCTTTGCTTTCCGAAATAAAGCGCGTTGTTTTGCATGCGCGAGTTTTTCAAAAAGCCGTCTTCATCTCGCTCCAAAAGCCCTATGTCCAAAAGCTCAGAGACGTACGATTTGCAATCAGCGATAGCCATGTATTCATCGAAAGCACCTGAGTTCCCGAAGCCGAGAACGCCCGCTAGAATCAGAGCGTCTTCCTCAGTCTCGAACGCGATTCGGTGCCCGCTTGTAGCCGCCATGTACTCGCATAGCCGCCACCAGCGCCCATAACCCTCATATCCACGGCGATGAATGAGCCGTTGGCACTTCACATCTTGTGAGGCGTTCGAATCGTGCGGGAAGAAGCTCATAGGCTCCTGAGCGCGTTTCTGAATCCGTTCAGATTCGCTTGCCATTTGCACCCCCCTAACCGTCTTCCTCGTCATAGATCACGTCTGGCGCGCCCTGCTGGTGCCACCCGTCCCACACGCAGTGGCCCGCTTCGCGGCAATTCGTCCAGGTCTCGTGACCCCGGAACGCGCAGAGCGTCTTGCCGCTCAATCGCGAGCGCCCGAACGCGCATGATTCTGGGTCGGGCATGGGCTTGCGAAAATCGAGCGGCAGGGCTTCCCGATCGCTACTCGTCTTCATCGTCTGAGAGGTCGTAGGCGATTGACTTGCCGACGGCCACGAGAAGGTCGCGGAAGTTCTCGGTCGCGCTGGGCTTGCACTCCGTGCCGTCTTCGAGCAGGTGGTCGACCCACGCGAGGGTGCCGCGAATGACCGCGAGCGTCGAAGGCATGTCGATCTCCACGTTCTTGCCGGCCTTGTGGTTAAGAAGCGTCATGCTTCCTTTGAGCCTGAAACTCGCTTCTCCAACATTGGCGATGGTCTCGGTTACTTGCTTACGCTTCATGATTTGTCTCCTTGCCGAACATTGATTGCCTGAGCTCGATTCGCATTTCCGGGTTGCGTTCGAGCAACCAGCGCGCGAGTAGCGAGCTGTCGCTGTTGTTGATTCCGTAGACGTGCTGAACGCCCTGATCGTCGTAGAAGGGCACTCCGTTAAGCTTCACGTGCCCCTCGTAGCGCTGCTTCTCGATGAGGTACTTGGTTGACACGCGAAGGCCGCGCGCGTCGATTGCGAGAGCCGTAAGCTCGATTTCGCGGATCGCCTGCGGGTTCTTGTCGCACCATTCCTTGAACAGATATCGGCGGTCGGCCACCTTCAGCGGCATCGAGTAGACGCGCCGGCGCTCTTCGCGCATGACCGCTTCGACGCTCTGGGTGTAATCGTCGGTGTTCATCGGCGCCGCCTTAGAACGAGCGTCATGAGGGCCATGAACGCCCTCTCGGCAACTTCCTCGCTGGCGCCTGCCGGTATCGGAAGGTGGTAGCGCTTGCGAACCGCGCCGCAGCCGCAGTTCTCGGGGGCGGTCGGCGCGTCCTCCACATAGGCCACCAAGCGACCGTTCTTGTCGCGGTCGAAGTGGGCGCGAACCCTGCCCGCCGTGTAAGCCCTCATCGGAAGATCACCCGCCAGATGAAGGCGCACTCCGCAGCGAGCAGCGGCAGCAGCAGCCACCAGCCCACGGCGTCGCATACGGTCGTGAGCGCCGCGCAAGCGGCCATGGGCAGGATGCCCGAAAGCGTCAATCCTGCGAGCGCGTAGACGCCCCAGCGCTTCCAGCGCGGAAAGTGCGCTAAACTGTCCTCTGTCATTTCCTGTCGAGGTTTTGACGAGCCCGTTCGGTGCTGCAACACCGGGCGGGCATCTTTCTCCGCAGCAACTACGCGATAACTAGAGCCGCGATCACGCGGTAGAACTGCCGTTGTGCGGCATCCAGGCCGCACGGTTCGTGCATCCGTAAAACAATCCCCAAAACCAACGGTTTTCCTATCGGTTTTCATGTTTTGAAACCTCCGATTTCTTAACGGGTTCTGCGATGCTCTTTAAGCCTTCTCCTTCCATCCCATAAGCTCGTTCGGACTTTTCTTAACCACGCGACAGATGGCGACGATCTTGTCTGCGCCAGGCGTATAACCATCTCCGCTCTCGTACTTCACGATTGAGTCTTTGGAAATGCCAGCAGCCTTCGCAAGTTCTTCCTGTGACATGTCGAGCACGGCACGTGCCGCGCGAAGGTTCGCTGCGAAAACCTCCTTGTTGAATCCCATTGCGTTTCCTCCTTTCTGCATTGAGCCAGTCTTTGGCTACTTGCTTGTCAAGTAGCCAACCCATATATTCCTAGGGTTCGACCTAGGAATAGTGCCAGATAGGAAAACCCTTCCTGGCATGCATTGCAGTATAAACGAGTTTCTTCCTATTGCAAGAGGAAAATAATAAAATATTTACCTATCATCGTTAGACGGTTTAGAATACACGGCAGAAAGCTGCCTACAAGGAGATGTAAAATGGAGCTTGCTATTAAGGAAATAAGAAAGAAACTTCACCTTTCTCAAAGTAAGTTCGCCGAAGCCGTAGGCGTCTCTATGCGCACAGTAGGCTCATGGGAACGTGGCGAATCGTTTCCCAATGCTGAGCAGGTATGGAATTGCGCTTTAGCTCTTGGATGCTCGCCAAATGAAATTCTTAGCTGGGATGAAAGCGATCGCAGTCATGAACCTTTATCGGATGACGAGCAAGAAATCGTTGATAACTACCGCAAAAGCACGCCGCAATGGCGACAGAACATAGCCATGACTGCCCGCGCTGCTGCGGGCGAATCTAAAGAGACTGCCAAACGTGCTATATCTGACACAAAGGAAATGACTGCCTAACCAGGAACAGCCAGGGCGAAAACAGGTGTTTTCTTGACCTGAGCAAAGCTGTTATCTGGTGTTATTTGATTGTAAGTGGGATTTGAAAGACGAAATAACGGCAACTTAAGTTTCCGTTTTCAAAAGAAGCCCCACGCGGGAACTTGGCGGAACGCGCGCGGGGCAATGGTCGAATTGAGCACTTGGAAGTGCTCGCCTCAAGAGGTGATTTTAGCATGGTGAAGAACCGAGCCGCTATATATGCGCGCTTCAGCTCGCACAATCAACGTTCGGAAAGCATCGAAATACAGGTTGAGAACTCGCGAGCGTACTGCGAGCGCGAGGGATTGCAGGTCGTGCGCGAATACTGCGACTACGCGCAGACGGGGCGCAACGTTGATCGCGCTGAGTTCCAGCGCATGATGAGCGATGCCCGACACGGGCTATTTGATTATGTGGTGATCTACAAGGTTACGCGAATCATGCGCAACCGCGATGAAATGTCGCTCGCGCGCATCATGCTTCGAAGGGCTGGCGTAGAAATCCTATACGCAGGCGAAGACATTTCAAACGGGTCAAGCGGCGTTTTGCAGCTCGGCATGCTCGAAGTTCTTGCCGAGTACGAGAGCGCGCTTGACAGCGAGCGCATAAGAGACGGAATCCAGAAGAACGCTGAGCGTTGCATGGCGAACGGGCGCACGCTCTACGGCTGGGATATCGTTGAGGGCCGTTACGTCATCAACGAGCGAGAAGCCGTCGTGCTTAGCAGGATGAAGAACATGCTGTTTGCCGGCAGCTCTGTCGCCGATATCGTGCGCGGAGTAGCGAACGAACGGAGCAAGCGCGGCGCGAAACTCAATCAAGACACCGTGACGAAGCTTCTCAAACGTCCCCAGAACGCTGGCGTTTACAAGTACGCCGGTCATGAAGTGCCGGACGGAATGCCCGCCATATGGCCGCAGGTCGAACAAGACATGATCAACAACATCCTTGGCGACCGTCACAAGCCGCGACGAAAGATAAACTCTACGCTGAAGTTCCCATTGTCTGGGAAGCTCTATTGCGCCAAATGCGGCGTGCCAATGGGCGGAACCAGCGGCACCTCTTGCAACGGTGCTGCCTACCATTACTACCGGTGCCGTAAGTGCCGGAGAACCATCAGGCGCGACCTTGTTGAAGACGTTGTTTGCGATATGACGCTACAAGCCGTGGCGCGCGAAGACGTTCGACGGCGTATAGCAAGCGGAATGGTAGCGTTTCAGGCTGATCAACCGAAAGAGCAATCGAGAAGCTACGCGATAAAGAAGGAGCTGAAGCGGATTGACCGCACCTTTGAACGCATCTGGCAAGCAATAGAAGACGGCATCGCGCCGCCCGGTGGTAGAGATCGCACCGAAGAGCTGAAGCAGCGCAAGAGCGAGCTTGAAGCTGAGCTGCGCATTGCCGAGAGAGAAGAAGCGATCAGCATCGGCGTTGATGAACTAATGCTGTGGCTCGATGACGCGGCGGAAAACCTAACGCCAAAAGTGATCTTAGGCACCTTCGTTCGATTCGCCGAAATCGACGGGAAGACGCTTAACGTCTACTTTGCCTTTGACCACTACGGCGATGATTTCAGGCCGAAACAAAAAAAGGCCGAACCATGCCCCGAAGAGCATAGTTCGACCAATTCTCCTATGGTGGAGGTG
>ERZ1026880.1214-NODE-1214-length-11325-cov-4.337711_pt1 | contig 11325 bp, 5 predicted proteins | sample MGYA00380170_ERZ1026880 | MGnify/ENA primary metagenome ERZ1026880 (study PRJEB33269, sample SAMEA4719806) | human gut metagenome | biome: human-associated habitat; feature: organic feature; material: feces | place: Cameroon | collected 2013-10 ...
AAGGGAAATTTTTCCCTTGCGAATCTATCGCGTAAACAGGAAGCCCGTCGGGTCAAACCGGCGGGCTTCTTCGTATAATGGAAGCATTGAAACGTACTGCAAACGACAACACTGCTGGGGTGGTTTCGATGTCTGAAGAGATCATCGTAGTTCGGGGTAATAACGCATTTTCCGGCGAGGTTCACGTAGCCGGCGCGAAGAATTCCGCACTTAAATTGCTTGCTGCATCGCTTCTGGGCTGCGGCGAAAGCGTTATTCATAATGTTCCGCATATTTCGGACATTCAGGTTATGTCCGATGTTCTTTCCTGCTTGGGCGCTAAGATCCAGCGCGAGGGGCATACCGTTCGCATCGACACTTCGGGCGTCGACAAGCAGGAGGCTCCGTATGAGCTTGTTTCCAAGATGCGCGCCAGCATCTCGGTTCTAGGTCCGCTTGTCGGTCGTTTCGGCCGCGCAGTTGTGGCTATGCCGGGCGGCTGCCAAATCGGCGCCCGCAAGATCGATATGCACCTTGCCGGCCTTCAGGCCCTTGGTGTCACCTTCAAAACCGAGCACGGCTCGCTTCACGCCGAAACGCCCAACGGCCTTCATGGCAACCAGGTTTCACTTGATTTCCCAAGTGTCGGTGCCACCGAGAACCTTATGATGGCCGCCGTCGTGGCGCAGGGCAACACCGTCATCGAGAACGCTGCTCGCGAGCCCGAGATCGTCGATCTTGCCAATATGCTCAACGAAATGGGCGCCAAGATCACCGGCGCCGGCACTTCCCTTATCGAGATCGAAGGCGTTGAGCTTTCGTCCATGCATCCGTGCGAGCATACCACGGTGGGTGATCGCATCGAAGCGGGCACGTTCCTTACAGGTGGCGCGCTTACCGGCGGTCCTGTTACCGTTCGCGGCGTCGATCCCGAGTATCTGCATATGGCCGTCATGAAGTTTTGCGCCATGGGCTGCACGGTCGAGACGGGCGATGATTGGCTGACCATTTCGCGTGACCAGCCTTTGAAGCCGGTCGATATCCAGACGCTTCCGCACCCTGGTTTTCCCACCGACCTTCAGGCGCAGTTCATGCTTCTTGCGTCTTTGGCCGAGGGTACTTCGGTCATCACCGAGAACATCTTCGAGAGTCGTTTCATGTTCGCCGCCGAGCTCAAACGCATGGGCGCCGACATCACCATCGATGGCCATCATGCCATCGTGCGCGGTGTCTCGCATCTTGAGGGCGCTCCCGTTTCCTCCACAGACCTGCGCGCCGGTGCCGCAATCGTTCTTGCGGGCGTGGTCGCCGACGGCGAGACCGATGTTCACAACATCGCGCATATCGACCGTGGTTATGAGGACTACGTCGGCAAGCTCTCCTCGCTTGGCGCCGATGTCCGTCGCGAGGTCAGGGACTAGCTTCATATGCCTCGAGATCAGCGCTACAGCCAGCAAAGGGGAAACCAGCGCAGCTCCTCGCGCCCTAGCTCGCGTACAAGCTCGCGGGGAAGCCATGTGGGTGGTCAGCGAAGCAGTCGGCCTGCTAGCTTCAATGCGAAGCAATCGCGCCGCACGTCGCGTCATGTAAGCGACAACATGGTGGGTACGCATGTGCGCCCTTCCGTTCAGGCGGGCGGCCGCAAGATGAATGCTTCCAGCGTGTCGTTTTCAAGCAGTCGCAAACGCAACCGCGCTGTTCGTGGCGAGGTTCAGGCACTTGTTCCCAACACCGGCTCGCGTGAAGGCAAGCGTGCCTACAATCAACGCGTTAGCCAGCGTCAATATGCCAAGCAGATTCAGCATCGCTCGCGTATGCGCAGCATCGCTTTGCTTGTTGCAGGCGTTCTGCTGATCGTCGGCTTGGCTGTCGGCGCCGGCGTCTTCACATACAACAACACGGTGGGCGGCAATACCGGTCTTGGCAAATCCGATGCGAAGTCGGCTCTTACTGCCACGAAGGACAACAAGCCGTTCTACACGTTGATCTCGGTCGAGCTGGGATCAACATCGGCAACGTTGGATAACAGCGGTCCTGATGTCATCTTCCTTACGCGTGTGGATGCTTCTTCGAAGGCGGTCACATTCGTTCCGATTCCGGCAAGCTTGCAGGTCACGTACGAAAGCGAGACCATGCAGCTGGCTGGTGTGCAGCAGAAGGGCGACGCTGCGTTCATCAACGCCGTGAAGACCTTCGCCGACGTTGATATCGCACATTATTTCAAGCTGGAAGAGGGCGATCTCGTCAAGCTGGTCGATCAGTTGGGTGGCGTTGACCTCAGCCTTTCGCAGGAAATCGACGATCCCAACGCGAGCGACATCTACATTCCCGCAGGCGATCAAACGCTGAACGGCCAGCAGTCCGTTGTGTTCCAGCGCGCAACCAACGTCAGCGGTGGTCTTGACGGGCAGCTGCAGAATCAGGTTAAGTTCGCGAGTGCCTTGCTCTCCAAGCTGTTCGACACCGGATCGCTTTCGTTTGCAAACGTGCTTTCGGACGTCGCGCCGTATTTCAAGACGGACATGTCTTCGAACGATATCATCTCCCTGGCTGGATCGCTTTCCGATATGAAGGCGTCGGATTTCACCACGGTTTCGGTTCCGGGTTACGAGAAAACGCAGTCGAGCATCGCATCTGGTTCGACGACGTATTTCATCCCGTCTACCAGCTCGTGGAAGACCATCATGTCCGACCTTGACGAGGGCAACACCGAGGCGGGCACGTCCACTATCGAGACGGTCGATCCCGCAAGCTTCACCATCGAAGTGCGAAACGGCGCCTCTATCACCGGTGCCGCAACCTCCACTACCGAGAAGCTGACTAAGCTTGGCTTCAAGGTTGAGAAGTCGGGCAATGCCGATCAGCAGATTTACGAGCAAACTTTGGTTATTTACGACAAGGACAACGGCCTTGAGCGCGCTCAGACGGTTATCAACGCCCTTGGCGTGGGTCGTGCCGTGAAGGGTCAGGGTTATTACGAATACGACACCGATGTGCTTGTTATCTTGGGCGGCGACTACAAGCCCAGCAAGTAGCGTCTTGATTGGGATTTGTATGCGCACACGTCCCTGGTGTGACGCTGTGATAAAATCCACCTGATCAAAAATGCGAACAGAAGGAGAGATCATCGTGGTAGATAAATACGATGTTGCAGCAGTCCTGGACCTCGTTCGTCCTAGCTTGCTTGCCGATGGCGGCGACGTCAGGCTTGTTGACGTGTCCGAAGACGGCATCGTCACGGTCGAGCTTACCGGCGCTTGCCGTGGTTGCCCGCTGTCCGAGCTCACGCTTGCCAACGGTATCGAGCGTGTTCTGCGCGAGCGCGTTCCCGGCGTTGTGCGCGTCGTTCCCATGGTCGACGAGGACGCCGAGGAGTAATCGTCGGTTTCGACAGAATTGAACCAAGCGCAAGGGCGGCCTTCGGGTCGCCCTTGTTCGTTTACTGCATCTTCTTTTCCTTAAGCGCCCCTTGACCGATCCTTGGTCGATGGGCGGCCTTCGGGTTCCCGTTCGGTGATACCATGCTGCAAAACAAGGAGGAACCTATGGCGAAATGTTGGGAAACGCGTGGATGCGATGAAGAGTGGCAGGGTCGCTGCCCTCATAACCTGGGCGACGACTTGTGCCCGTCGGACTGCATCAACACCATTTGCGATCGACCGACGCATGTGGTTGCAACCGATTTCGAGCTGTTGATCAATCCCGACCGCGATTATGATCGCGCACCGAAAGAGGTGTGTCGCTCGTGCGAGTTCTTCCTGAAGTACGGTCCCGATGTCAAAGACCGCAAAGAGACGGACAAGCTGTACGGTGGCGCTCGTTTTTTGTTCTAGCTTTTCTTGGTGCGCACGGCGGGAGTCGTGCGCGCTGGTATCATCCTTGTGGACGTGAGTAGTTTTCAACAGCTGCTCAAGATGCGGTTCGCCTGGTTTCGGGCGCTTTTCCAAGGATGACGAATGCTGAATCAGATCTATCAAAGCCTTGACCCGGTTGCCATCTCGTTCGGGCCGGTGTGCATCAGGTGGTATGCGCTTGCCTACTTGGCAGGCTTTCTTTTTGCGGGGATTCTCATTTGGCGCCTGTCGAAGCGCTGGCAGCTTAAATTCGACGAGGATTCGCTCTTGACCATTATCTTCTGCGTGATGATCGGCGTTATTCTGGGCGCACGCTTGGGGTATTGCCTCTTCTATGGAAACGGGTACTACTTGGCGCATCCGTTGGAGATCCTGATGCTCAATCAGGGTGGCATGAGCTTTCACGGAGGGCTGATCGGCGCGCTTCTTTCGGGCATCGCTGCAGCGAAGATGACCGGTATCCCGTATCTGACGCTGGCCGATATGGGTGTGGTTGCGGCTCCTATTGGCCTGTTCTTCGGCCGCTGCGCCAACTTCGTCAACGGCGAGCTGTGGGGTGCGGTTACCGATGTCCCGTGGGGCGTTGTTTTCGGCGGCTCGGCGGGCATGCTGCCCCGTCATCCATCTCAGCTGTACGAAGCCCTGCTTGAGGGCGTGCTGCTGTTCATCGTGCTGTTCGCGTTGTCGCGTAAGAAGCCGCCGTTCCCGCGCGGCACGCATTTGGGTGTGTTCCTCATCCTGTACGGACTGTGCAGGTTCCTTATCGAGTTCGTCCGCCAGCCCGACATTCAGCTGGGTTACCTTTTGGGGACGAATTGGCTGACGATGGGGCAGATGCTCTCGCTGCCTTTGATCGCTGTCGGCATTGGCGTGCTTGTCTTTGCGCTAACGAAGAAGCTGCCGCAACAGGGGCTGCCCGACTGAAACCAACGAAACAAGATGCTTCGCTTTTTTAAACCCGTCTCGCTGAGGCGGGTTTTTCATTATCTAGAAACATCTCTTGTAAAAAATAGAATGTTCCGTTAACCGTAGCTAATATCCACGATTTGAATTATCAAACGATAACTTGTTGAACAGGGGATTGTTTAGAAAAAACAGACTGCATACGTCATTCCTCTTGAGCAGAAATAAGTTATAAAAAGCAAACAAAAAAGTTTGAAGAAACAAACAAATACTCATCTCTGTCTTGAAAAGACCGCACACGCCAGCTATCCTTTGTGAAATAGGGTTAGACAAGTATAACCAAGTTAGCAATAGCAAACCCTACTGACGAGTAAAACGACTGGTTAAGATGGGAAGGGAATCGAATGACGAAGCAAAGCGATCTTGAATCGAAATATCGCATCAGTTACTCGCGTCGTGGAATGAACGCCGTGCTTGCCGCGACGCTTGCTGCAAGCATGATGCCATCTGCTGCATTGGCGCAGACCGTTTCGGAGGATTCGCAGGGATCGAATTCCGCAAAGACGCAGGCATCGCAAAGCTCTATGGTCGAGGACGGCTCTTCAAGCGCTTCGACGGCCTCGACGGTGAACGGCGTTTTGCAGAGCGAGCAGAGCGCAACTGGCGATTCTGGCTCGACCGCGGCTTCTTCTGTAAGTTCCGACGTTCAGGTTGAGCGGTCAACTGAGGCAGCGGACTCTGCTGCCTCGATGCAGGCGGACAACCCCGCCGAGTACGTTGACGCCTTGGAATCTCAGATGTTGACCGATGCAGAGCTTCGGGTTTACACCGCAAGTGGCAATGAAGTTGAAACCGCCGACGGAACTCTTGATCACACTAATCTTGCCGACGGCGAATACTCCTTGAACATCAAGATGATGAACGCCAATAAGAGGCAAGTCTCGATGTCGAACGGCGCTGTAGCGAACGAGATAGAAGACGGAGACGGCTATCATTCCATGACGCTTACCGTCAAGGATGGGGTCTACTGGCTGAACATGACGTGGCAGCCGCTTGACCGCATGCTCGGAGGAGTCCATTTCGTGGGCTATCTGGCGAATCTTTCGTACTTCGAGAACTATACGATTTCCCCTTATCCCAAGGGCGATACCGTCCCCGCGGTCGTCCTGTCGGAATACCGCAATGCCGATGGCTCGCCTGTTCTTGACGCATACAACGATCCATCGTCCGAGTCGTTCGTTGGCAACAACGTTTACCCGAAGGACGTGCAGATCAAAATCTCCGGATCGGCGATCGAGGATGGCTGGCAGCCTGTTCACGTGTTCGTTCCCGTCATGGACGCCATCATGTCCGGCGCCGGCGACCAGAATGCTTACGTGCAGATTGATTGGTCTTCGCTGCAGGCTGTAAAGGCGACCGTCGACAAGGCGTCGTTGGAAAGCGCCATCACAAGCGCTAAGGCGATCGAGCAGGGCAAGAAAACCGCTGAGGCCTTCGCTACGTTGCAGGCGGCCATCTCAACCGCCCAAGGTGTCTACGACAACGCCTCCGCCACCCAAGATGACGTGAACAACGCCACCACCGCGCTCGACGCTGCCGTGAAAACCTTCCAGGATTCGGCCGACGTAACGTCAGGAGATCCGTTCGATGGTAAGCTCGACGAGGGCGCGTTCTATATTGCCGGGCAGAAATTCGTTGACGAAAAAGGAGATGCTGTTGCAAGCAGCGACGCCGCGCTGAACCAGACCACGCTGAACATTCGTCGCGTCGATGCTGCGGAAGGTCGCTATGAAGTAAAGCTTTCAACGCGGTACAAAGTTTCCGAAGGTCCCGTCGTTTCCTCTATCTCGTATGAGGCCGCCGATGGCTCAGACGAGTCCGTGAAGTCTTCCCGTAAGGTGCGCGACGATGAAAACAACGTCGGCTATCATACGGTTGAGTGGCGCATCTACGTGAACGACCTGACGAAACTCCAAAAGCTCGATATTTCTTATACGCAAAACGGTGAGCCGAAAACGCAGGCGCTCTATATCACCCCGCTTCCTGCCGACGCTAAAATCGGCACGATGGTGGAAGCCTGGAGCGGCAAAGCTGATTGCTATCGCTCCAACAGCTACCTGGATGCAGCGGGGCTGTTCATCGCCATCGATGAAGCTAAGGCCATCGAACAGGGCAAGAAAACCGCCGAGGCTTTCCAGACGTTGCAGGATGCCATTGCTGCAGCTCAGAAGGTTTACAGCGACACCTCCAAGCAGCAATCCCAGTGTGATGCCGCCGTCGAAACCTTGAACGCCGCCGTGGCAGCGTTCAATTCGTCGGCCGATGACGCCAGCGCAACGTATGGCATGGAAGCAGGCGTTTGGTACACCAACTCCACTGAGAAATGGAGCGGTACCAAGCAAGGCATTGGCGGGAACACTCCGTTCGTCAACCAGAGCGTGTTGTACAAGGTTAACGAGGACGGCACCTTTACCGTGCGCGTGAAGACCCAAGGCAAACTGTTCGATGTCGATCAGGTTGCATACGGCGCTGACAAACAGGCTGCTGTGAAGACCGGCCAATGGAACCAGGGGCTTGGTTACAAGGGGCCTGACACCATGTGGGATCTGACGGTTTCCGATCTGTCTCAGGTGACGGCGTACGTTACCGGCAAATATCAGAACGGCACCTCGCTCAAAGAGGAGGCGTTTGCGCTGTCCATCGAGGGTTTGTCCCAGGGCGGCGACTATGGCTTTTCCAAGGCGGACGTGCAGCTTGACGACGGGGCGCTGTACCAGGCATGGGCCCGCGGCAAGGCGCTGAAGCGCGATGCTTCCAAACTTGAGGCCTGGCAGCAGCTGCAAAGTGCGCTGACTGCGGCCGAGGGCATCCGCTCTGCAGTGAAAACGAAGCCTGCCACGGTGACGCAGGAAGCCATCGACCAGGCAACCGAGCGCGTGAACCAGGCGATCGAGGCCTACGAGGCGCCTGCTGCCGATCCGCTGTTCGGCATGGAAAAGGGCGTGTTCTACAGTCATCTGCGCCTGAACGATAGCGTGACGGATTCCAATGGCTCCAGCGTTACCTCCGATGGTCCCATTTCCATCGGCAAGAGTAAGTTCCGCGTGAGCGATGACGGCAAGTTTGAGATCACGCTGACTTTGCCCGAGGTGTCAGGAGCGTCCGGCATATCGGTGGAATCATTGAAGGTTGGGGACACCGATAGCATGTTGGACTCGGCTGCTCCACAGCAGGTCGGCGGCGGTGCTGGTGTGGCCCAGTATCGTTTCACCGTCGATTCCCTGACCAACGGCGTATATACGTGGATCACCTATACCGACGCTTCTGGAAAGAAACACTCGAATGAGCGTTTCTGCATAAAGCTCGACCTGTCCGAAAGCAATGGCAGCTATGGCTTTACGAAGCTGGCGAACCAGGATGACACGCAGAAGGACCTGTATGCCCAGATCGCGGCGGCAAAGGCTGTGGAAAAGGGCGATAAGACCGATTCCGCGTGGGCAACGTTGCAGAATGCGATTGCGGCCGCCGAGGACGTGTACAAACAGGATAAGCCCGCAGAAGGTGCGTATACCGAGGCTGCGAACACGCTGAAAACGGCGGTAGAGACGTTCAACGATTCGCCCGTTGCTCCTGTGATTCAGAAGGATAAGCGCTATAACCTTGAAATCGGCTCTTGGTACGAGCTGACGGCCAGCCACAAGAGCGCAACGCTGGCGGGCGCCGCTAAAGGCACCATGTATGCCGGCATGTTCCATTATCTGCCCAAAGCGGACGATACGTACGACATCGACCTGTACACGTGGGCAAGCAGCAAAGTGACATCGGTCAAGTACGCCGCTTCCAACGATCTTTCGAAAGCCATCGACGCCATGCAAACTGGCAATACCAACTGGCGTATCAATGTTGCCAACCCGGATAACGTCATTTACGCATGGGTGACCTACACCGACAAGAAAGGCGTCGTCCACACCGATGAGCAGATCAACATCATTCATAAGGATTTAAAGAACAGCTCGTTCAAGAAGCTGGATAACCAGTTGGATAAGGGCCTGTTGTGGGCAGCCAATAAAGACGCCCAGTCCATTGAATACGGTAAGAAGCCGGAGAACCTGTGGGTCGCCCTGTGCGAAGCACGCGATGCTGCGGCCGAGTTGGTGAAGAACGCTAGCGGAAAGACCCAGGAGGAAATCGATGCTGCAACCGCTGCCGTTTCCCAGGCGGCACAAGCGTATCGAGATGCAGCCGATGACCCCGATGGCGGCAAGTACGGGTTGATCGTTGGCGAGATCTATACCAATTGGCGCGAAAACCTGTATGACGCGGACGGCAAGCAGCTGTATGCCGGCGACGATGATAACCCGTTCTATTACGGTAGCAACAATTACGGCCTGAACGCCGACGGCACGTTCCGAATCGTGCTGAACGCGCTGGACAAGGATGGCGAGAACTATGTGACCGCCGTGAAATGGAGCCAGACCGAAGGCCAGGCGACCGCAAAGGATGCTCAGAAGATCAATGGCCGTGTGGGCACGTACACGCCCGGACCGGCTGATTGGCTGATAGCCAACGTGGGCGATTTGTCGAAGCCGGTGTACCTGTGGGCTACGTACATCGACAAAAACGGCGTTGAGCATAAAGATGTGAAGCTGACCAGCGAGCTGTATGGGCTAAGCTCCGATGCAGAGCATTCCTTCGTCCATCAGCAAAAGCATGCGGACACCTCGCAGTTGTACCTGGCCCTTAAGCAGGCCGAAGCCGTTACGAAGGATCCGAACAAGTTGAGTATCTCCTGGACGACGTTTGACCTTATCCGCGAGACTCAATACCTGTATTACGTGAACCAGGCGGGCAGCGACGCCCAGGAAAATGTGGATGCTGCTGCTCAGCAGATGCTCGACGCTATCGATACGTATAAGAGTTCGCAGGAGGTCGCCGACTTTGCCGACCTTGATGCCGCTGTTGCAGAAGCGCAGAAGCTGGTCGATGCCGGTGCAGGCGACTTCCAGGATAAAGCATACGATTTGCTTTCCGCTCAGTTGGAGGAAGCTAAGAAGATCGCCGGCAATCATGACTACCAGCAGTCCAAGGTCGACGAGGCCGCTAAGGCTCTGACCAGCGCAACGGATTCCTACAAAGCTTCCGCTACTAAGACTAGCCTGAAGGAACTCTCCGACGCGCTTGCCGAGGCAAACGAGCTGAAGGCCGGCGGCTGCGTGAACGGCTTGGCCCCCATCACGGCGCTTGGCAATGCCATCACGGCGGCGCAAGGCGTGTACGACAAGGCCATCGGGTTCGCTGATGATCAGATCCTGGGCACTGACGCCGAAGTAAAGGGCGCCACTAGCACGCTGAATGATGCCATCGCTGCGTTCAAGGAGGCCAACGCTGTCCATAAGGAGGATTTGAAGGCCGCGCTTGATAAGGCCAAGGCCATTGAACAGGGTAAGAAGACCGACGATGCCTGGCAGAAGCTGCAGCAGGCCATCGATGCCGCTCAGAAGCAGTACGACAACGACAAGGCCAGCCAAACCATGGTCGATGCCGTGGTCAGCAGCCTGAACAGCGCCATCGACGAGTTCAACACCAGCCCCGATGTCGTGGTGGCGGACAAGGCTGCTTTGACTTCCGCTATTACGGACGCAAAGGCCATCGAGCAGGGCAAGAAGTCCAACGAGGCGTTCCAGAACCTGCAAACTGCCATTTCCGCAGCTCAGAAGGTTGCCGACGATAGCGAGGCGTCCCAGGATGCGGTCGACCGTGCCGTCTCCGCGCTGCAAGAGGCCGTCAATGTGTTCAACGCCACGCCCGACGTGTCCGATGCGCTCGACTTCTCCAACCTGGCGGAGGGCACCTACACGGTGAACGTCGACATGTACAAGATGGACCGTGTGAGCAAGTCCATGTCCGACCAGGCCATCAACCACGAGGTCGAGTTGACCGTCAAGGGCGGCGAGTACTATCTGAGCTTCGATTTCCAGGGGTTGAAGTACTTGGGGCAGTTCGGCTATCTGGGCTGGCTGAAGTACTACGACCAGGGCTACACCTATAGCGAATACGGGTACCCGCAGGGCGCCACGGTCGATGCCACGGTGCTCACCACGCAGAAGAACGCCGACGGTTCCGACGTGTACGACACGTTCAACACCATCGGTTCCGCCGACAAGCTGTTCGATGGCCTGTATCCCGACAAGGTGCAGATCAAGTACGTGCAGACCGCGCGCGACGATGTCGACGGATACATCCCGTTGCAGGTGTTCGTCCCGGTGATGGAGTCCATCTCGGCAGGCACCGGCACGCAGGATGTTCTGGCGAAGGTCGACAAGGCTTCGGTCAAGAAGGCTTCCGGCACTGGTGAGTCTGTGAATAGGAGCGACCTTCAGTCGAAGGTGACCGAGGCGAATTCGACCCTGGCATTCAGTAAGAAGAACGCCGATGCCAACAGCGCTCTTCGGGCTGCTATCGACGATGCTTCCAAGGTGCTCGAGCAGCAAGACGCAACGCAAGACGCGATTGACGCCGCCGCTGCGAAGCTCCAGGCCGCAATCGACGCCTTCAACGCCAAAGAAGATGTCGTCGTGGTCAACAAGAG
>ERZ1026880.1215-NODE-1215-length-11305-cov-9.447644_pt1 | contig 11305 bp, 11 predicted proteins | sample MGYA00380170_ERZ1026880 | MGnify/ENA primary metagenome ERZ1026880 (study PRJEB33269, sample SAMEA4719806) | human gut metagenome | biome: human-associated habitat; feature: organic feature; material: feces | place: Cameroon | collected 2013-10 ...
GTTTTTTCAACAAAATAGTTTTTTTTGCCATGATATCCCTGTAGTTTATTGAATACATCTATAATCTGAAAGTTTGCAGCAATCTGTAAAGCAATATCATCTGCCAGCTGCAACGTATTATCAATTTGAGAGGTGATTCCCTGAAGCTGTGTATCCACCTGGTCTTCAAACTCAATTGTTTGAGTCTTAATAACATAACCGGAAAATACAACAGACAAGATAATAAACAATATAAGCATAATAAAAATACTACGTAACAGTATTTTTTTCTGAAATTGATATTTTGTCAAGTAATCACCTCTTTTATCATATACTAGATACTCCAGGACTGTGTTTCAGTTTTGATAGTATCACCGGTTTCAATTGCCTGTTCCAGCATAAAGGATAAGTAGGTATCCTGAAGAGCTTCACGCAGTGAATAAAATTCTGTTCCGGTTTCTACATAATTCTTCATATGTGAAAGGCAGTCAGCTACCGCAATTTCATCATCATTCATTCTTGCAGGATAAAAAGGATTTTTATAAATCTGTTTATCCAGGAACATTATTCCCTTATGTGACCATTCACTGTTATTGTTGATTCCAACATCGATTCTGTTCATAAGCTGTTCTACCGGCTGGTTGCAATCATTTAAAAATCGCACAGTATTGTCGTTGATTTCACCACGTACACCACGAATATTCCAGCGGCGCGTACGAATCTGTGAAAAATACTGTTCACCCTCAAAGTCCATAAAGGCTGTTTTTCCGTTTTCAAACTCCATATATGCCCAGTCTCTGTCCTCTTTAATGACTGTTCCGCTTTCATCAAAACCATTTCTGCCATTTGTGGCGGTAACTTCTGACCAGAATTTTTTCCCTTCTATAGTGCAATTTTCATATTTAAGTCCAAGAACTTTACGGAATACACTGACTGCATGATATCCGTGAAGCGCAGACAGCATAATGCTGGATACATTTCCCAGATATCCCTGTTTTATTATATCCAGTATACCAGCATAGTAAGGCTGCAGGAAATATTGTTCTACTATCTGGATGCGGCCATTGTATTTCCGGGACATTTCCCATAATTCTTTTAGTTCTTCAACATTCTTTCCCGGAGGTGTTTCGCAGAGTACCGGAATTCCTTTTTTCATTAATTTTACCAGATAATCTTTCGTTACATTCCTTGGAACACAAAGGACAGCAAAATCCGGCTTACGTTCCAGTGCCTGATCCAAATCAGAAGTAGCAAAAACTCCTTCTTGATGAGCAACTTCTTCTGAACGTTCTTCTGTACGTAATACACCTGCACATACAGAAAAACGTTCCGGTAATAGTTTTGCGATTCTGTAGTAGAAGTCAGCTCTCCATCCGTAACCAATAATCATATAATTTGTAACCATTTATTTTTACCTTTATCCTTTCACAGCGCCGGCTGTCATACCAGCAATAATATGTTTCTGAAGAATTATAAAAAGTAATAACATCGGCAATACAACCAGCATTAATGCTGCAAACACATATTGCCAGTCCCTGTTATATCGTCCGAAAAAGCTGTAAATTGCCATGGATACTGTTGCTTTTTTTGCAGATCCCAGATAAAACAGAGGAATCATAAAATTATTCCATACATCAATAGCAGTAATTACAACGTTCGTTACCATAATTGGTTTTAATATTGGCATTAATATCCTGAGGGTCATCTGCCAGAAACTGCATCCATCCATAATAGCAGCTTCATCAATTTCTCTGGGCACACCTTTTACGAAGCTGCAAAAAGTCATAACCGTAAAAGGGATCCGGAGCGAAATAAAAATGCATATTACAGAAAAAAATGTACCATATATATGCAAAGCCTGCAATAAAAAGAAGATTGATGCAGTTTGCAAAGTTAATGTAAGACCAAAGATAAAATAATAATAAATTCCATGTGACATTTTGTCATTTCGTCTGGAAATAACAATACCGGATATTGCTCCCAGGAAAACAGATACCAGTGTTACCGGAACTGTAATAATAAGACTGTTTATATATCCAGATAAAATTTTTCCGGATTCCAGCACGTGCTTATAATTGGAAAAGATCCATTGTGTTGGCAAGGAAAGATCAAATTTTGCAGCATCTGCCTGATTTTTAAATGATCCAATACCCATCATCAAGAATGGTACTATGTACAACAATGCCAATGCAACCATAACAAGAAAGAGAATAATTTTTTCTGTCTTTTTTTTCTTCACATTTCCACCTCTCGTTTCGTCAGATAATGATTCATAGTAAACGATATGATCACGACTATGATTGCCAGAATAATACTTCCAGCTGATGATTCTCCAAGAAATCCCAGACTGAATGACTGATATGTGTAAGTTGCCAGAACCTGTGTATCAAATCCCGGGCCTCCATTAGTAATTACATAAATAATATCAAATACTTTTAGTCCTCCGGCAATGCTGAGTGTCACTACAACTGTCATTGACGGGACAATCAGAGGAAGTGTGATATTTTTTAATTTTTCAAATGCAGAAGCTCCATCTAATGTAGCACTTTCATAATAATCCTCCGGGATTGCCTGTAATCCTGAAATAAAGATGAACATATTAAAACCTGCCCACATCCATGTTTCTACCAGGATAACACTTCCCATAGCAGTACCATAGCTTCCGAGCCAGTCATGGGCGAGTCCGCCCAGTCCTATTATTTGAAGAACATTATTCAGCAAACCTTTATTCGCTAAAATAGCCTTAAATAATACTCCTACAACTGTGATACTGATTACACATGGAGCATAATAGATGGTTCGCATAATCCCTCTTCCCGGTATTTTTTTTACCATAGCAAGCGCAAGCAGAAATCCTATTCCTGTTTTCAGGATAGTAGTTATCAATGCAAAGAGGAAAGTATTGCCAATTGACCGCAGAAAAACAGGATCATGTAACAATTCCACATAATTTGACAAACCATTAAAAACTGGGGTGTATAACCGTCCCATATTCCAATCTGTAAAAGAGCATACCAAACTGATCACAATGGGAACTACCGAAAAAAGGGTGTATATCAAAATTGCCGGAGTAAGTACCCACAAAGGATAAATTGATTTCTTTTTTTTCGTCATATTATATCTCCTTAATGGAAAAGGGGACCAAAGCTCTTTGCTCCAGTCCCCTTTTTGGATTAATCTTATTAGTCAAAGGGGAGAGGATGTACTATTTCCAGCCGTCTGCGCCTTTTTCGGTCATAAATTTATCCACATCTTTCTGGAATCGATCCAGAATATCTTTTCCATCCATATTTCCTTTAGATGGTGCTTCAAGGTAGTAAACCCAAATAGTATTTCCAAACAGCGGCTGAAGTGTGTCAATATACTGGTTCATCTGCGCAACTACTCTGCCATCTTCCATATACTCATTGTAGATTTTTGGAATATCCGGATTCATAGCACTTTCATTACCATCAATACCTTCAATATTTGGGAATCCCGGACGAGACTGGAAATAAATATTTCCATATTCCGGTGTACTCCAAAGATCGAATACCTTCTTGATTGTATCCATATTTTCTGTATCTTTATTTACAGCCAGTCCCATAGCTGTAGGAAGATATGCCAACACGTCTTTGTCATCATAGCCTACAGGAGGATTGAAGATTGTCAGATTAGCATCCGGATAGGATTCTTCAATAGATGTCAGAATTTCTGTTGCGCCATAAATCATTGCGATTTCACCGCTTGCCAGACGTCCAAGAATCTCATCATAGCTTACTGTCATATAATCTTCATTCACGTAACCTTTTTTAAATAAGTCCAGATACTCATCGATCACGGCTGCCATTTCCGGATAATCATTAAATTTTGCCTGGTTTGTCAGAATCTTATTTGCAAAATCCTCACAGGCTTCTTCACTTCCCAAAGCACGTGACATACCGGAAGTCATCCAGATCTGTGGTACCCAGGTATCTGACGGCATAGCAATCGGAACAACTCCGGCTTCTTTTAATTTATCGCAGACAGCATAAAACTCGTCCAGAGTTTTCGGAAGTTCCGTTATTCCGTTTTCTTCAAAAACATCTTTATTATAGATCAGTCCCTGGAAACCATTGGATGCCTCGAAGCAATATCCATAATGCTTTCCATTGTATTCTGTAATTTCCGGAGCTTTTACTTTAGACATCCATTCTTCATCATCTAACGGAACAAAGAACTCTTCCGGGTCTACAGCAGCATACAGATCAGCAAACTGATATGCGATCAGATCCGGAGCTTCATGAGAATTTAATCTCATTTTCATCAGGTTATCATACTGGTCATCAGGAACAACTTCAAATTCGATAGAAATATTCTCGTCTTCCTCAAGCTTCTCCACCATGTTCTGCAATCCGGAATACCATCTGGACTGCTGTACCATACCGGTAAGCTCTACCTTATCATCAGCCTGTACAGCTACCGGTGCAACAGACAGTGTCATAACTCCGCTCATAACCAACGCTGCCAGTTTTTTTGTTTTTGTTCTCATACTTTGTTGTCCTCCTTTTTCTTTTAAATACTTATCAAGTAAGACAAGTATATCTTCTTTTTTACACAATTAAAATGGAGAAAAAGAAAAGAAAATATGGAAAATAAACAAAAAAGAAAGAGAGACGGTGTTTGTGTCTCAAACACCGTCCCCACTTATGATCACGTAACCATCTTTCTCTACCCGGACAATCTGCTCTGTTTCCTCGTTTTGTTCTGGAATTTCTCCCTCTGTTTCAAAGCGGACACAGGTTCCGCATGATGAACTCAGATTTCTTGGAACAGGCATAATCACTGCTGTGAGATTCAATTTCTCACAGTTTTTACGAAACTGGATTGCCCCGTAATGAGAATAAAAAGTAGCAATATATGTCATCATTTTTTTATTTTCAGCAGGAAATCTTCTCCCTGTTCTTCTACTTCCACCTGATATCCCTGATGAAGTGCAAAACGGGAAACATTTTCTTTCGCAACAACATTGTCTACAAGAACTTCATATGCTGCTTCTTTAGAAGCCATTGCATTTTTAGTCTGAATGACCGGTTCCGGGCAGGACAGACCTCTTGCATCTACTCTCTTCATTTTATATTCTCCTTTCAGGTCTCTTCTTTTTTCATAGAATTAACTACTGCGATCACAACTACGACTACAATTCCAATGATAACTGCAATCTTACCGTTTGCTGTCGGGCCCTCGCCTGAAGATGCCAGGCCAAAGTTATGAGCAAACGCAGCTCCTGCCATCAGACCAATTACAGTTACTACAGAGTCTGTATTTCCTTCACCGGAAAGAATAAGCTGACGCATCGGACATCCGCCAAGCAGGATACATCCAAATCCGGCCAGATACATGCCCAGTGCATTCCACAGACCATCTGTATGAGCTACCGGCTGTCCTGCAAAACCAGGATTAAAGTATCCCAGTACCCCATTCATGATCAGCGCACTTACAAAGATTGCAATAAATCCAAAGAGCAGTTTAAACTCTCCAAAAAGAACTGCATCTCGAATGCCTCCAACCATACAGAGACGTGTTCTCTGAGCCAGGATACCTACGATCACACCTGCTACAAGAGAAATAAGAATAGCTGCATGTTTAGCTCCCGGTCCACCTTCTGGTTCAGTAAAGTGAATAAATGCCGGTGCTGCCGCCAGAAGAATCAGCAGAACTATCTGAAATGCCGGATAAACGGCTCCCTCAAGCTTAGGCATTTTATAGGAACGTTTCAGTGTATAGCCTTTTTTCAGGAAGAATGTTCCTGTAAGGATACCTGCAACAAATCCAACCACACCAAGGATTGCATTTCCATCACCACCTGCCAGACGCAGGATCATACGAAATGGACAGCCGAGGAACATCAGGCATCCGATCATTACAAATGCACCAAGTGTAAATCTGGTCACCGGTGCTGATCCACCTCTTGGACGAAATTCTTTTGTGATCAGTGATACGATACAGGCTCCAAGTACCAGTCCGATAATCTCCGGACGGATATACTGGACTGCTGCTACAGAATGAAGCCCAAGTGCTCCTGTGGTATCTCTTAAGAAACAGGCAATACAGAATCCCATATTAGCCGGATTTCCAAAAAACACCAGCATGACTGAAATAATACCGATCAGTAATCCAGCCACAACAATCGTTGTTTTCTCTTTTTTCATTTGTTACTTACCTTCCTTTCCCTCTTGTGCTAATTTTTTTGTATTAAGCACACATTCTTTGTATAAAATGATAACATTTCATTGACAAAAACTCCAATTCATTATAGTCTTGTTTTATAGTTATTTATAGATTATTTTTATAAATCTATTTTCTCTGCTTATACAATATCAGAAAAGAGGTTTTTTTATGGCCAAGATATATCTGGATCAGGCAAGTACTTCCTATCCTAAAGCACCATCCGTAGCTAAGGCTGTGTATGATTATCTGAACGGCTCTGCCGTCAATGTAAACCGTGGCGGTTATCAGGCTGCTTATTCTGTTGAGGAACAGATTTTTGAGACCAGAGAGCAGCTGCTCCGTCTGTTTCACTTTACTTCCGGAAAAGGAAAAAATGTAATATTTACGCCTAATGTTACAACCAGTCTTAACATTCTGCTTAAGGGCCTTCTTAAACCAGGTGATCATGTACTTGTATCAGCCATGGAACACAATGCCGTTATGCGTCCGCTTGTACAGCTGACCCAAAATGGCATTACCTTTGACCGGATTCCATGTCGTGCTGATGGATCTCTTCTTATAGAAAAGGCTGATGAACTGGTACGTCCGGAAACCAGACTGCTTGTATGCCTGCATGCATCAAATGTCTGCGGAACCATGATGCCGGTTCAGGATTTAGGCGACTTCTGTCAGAAACATGATCTTCTTTTTATTCTGGATACTGCACAGACAGCCGGAGTGGTTCCGATTGATATGGAAGCACTTCACATCGATGCACTTGCATTCACCGGACATAAAAGTCTTCGCGGTCCACAGGGAACCGGCGGTTTTCTTCTTCGCAATGAACTTGTCTCTTCTATCGATCCTCTGATCAGCGGTGGAACCGGAAGTATTTCGCATACGGAAGAAGTACCTGACTTTCTTCCAGACCGATACGAACCAGGAACCCCCAATATCCCTGGCATCTTAGGACTGCACGCTGCTCTTTCTGATCTGGAACAAACGGATATAAATGACATACGACGCCACGAACTGGAACTCACTCAGTATTTTATCGATGGAATCCTTCAGATGGACCCGGATGAATCTGTTCTCCGTGTAATAGGAAAAAGGAATACTTCTGATCGGTGTGCAGTTGTTTCAATCCAGACTCTTACTCTTGATATGGCCCGGGCAGCATACGAACTCGATGCTTCTTATGGTATCATGACCAGGGTTGGACTTCACTGTGCTCCAAATGCACACAAAACTCTTGGCACCTATCCCGAAGGTACGATCCGATTTTCCTTTGGGCCAGAGAACTCCAAAAGCGATGTTGATCTGGCACTGAGTGCTCTCGCCGAGATTACCGAGGTGCCTCACAAACTATAATTCGGATACGGTCTAATATAAGGAGGAATATCTCATGGAATTTAAACAGCTGGAAGCTTTTGTCGCTGTTGTTGATTATGGAAGTTTTTCGGAGGCCGCAAGACGGCTTTATCTTACACAACCTACCATCAGTGCACATGTACGTTCTCTTGAAGAAGAACTGCATACACGGCTCATTATCCGTACTACCAAAAAAACTTCTGTCACCACCAAAGGCTACCAGTTATATGACAGTGCTGTACGTATGCTGGAAATCCGCAATAATCTCCTGGAGAATTTCACCGGGGTGCAGAAACATATGATTGACCTTTCCGCATCCACGATTCCTTCTTCTTATCTGCTTCCGGAAATTCTGGCATCCTATGGAAAGACACATCCTGATGTATATTTTCATTCCATACAGACAGACAGTGAAGATTCTATAAACCGCGTACTGGATGGGACCATCGACCTGGCTCTGGTCGGCAACAATACCCGGGATGAAAACTGTATCTTTGTGCCCTTCTGTCAGGATGAGCTTGTGATTGCCACTCCGGTCAACAGTCATTATCTTGAACTGAAAAATAATGCCGTCACTTTTCATGACTTTATCAAAGATCCTATCATCATCCGTGAAAAAGGCTCCGGCACTAAGAAGGAGATGGATCTTTTTCTGGAGAAGATCGGTGTCACTCCTTCCGAACTGAATGTGATCGCCAGAATGAACGATCTGGAAAGTATTAAGAAATCCATTGTCAATGGCCTTGGGATTTCTATTCTCTCTGCCCGTTCTGTCACAGATCTCGAAAAAACAAAACAGATTCTTCTGTTTCCATTAGAAGAATCTGTTCATAAACGAAGTTTTTATATTGTCTACAGCAAAAACCGGATCCTGAAACCACATGTGCGTCAGTTCATGCATTACGTCCAGGACTTTTATCAGTAAATTTGTAACAGTTCACAGTAACCGGGATTTTACCAGCACTTTTTGCAGGCTTCGTATCCCTGGCTGCGCGCCTGGGCTTCACTCTCCTGCCAGGCTTTATCCGGATTCATCTTTCCGCAGTTCGGAATGCTGTGGTACTTGCTTCCGGTCTCAGAGATCCAGACCATAGTGCCCTGTGTATCCTCTGTTTCTGTACCATTGTCTGCATTCTGTGTACTGTCTGACCCGCCAGAATAACGCACACCGGATCCTGAACCTGCATCATAGGAATCCGATGCATCATCTGCACTGTCCGAACCGGCACTGTAATCATTACAGGGATCCTGATTCCATGAGATCGTGCTTCCATCAGAAACTGCGATCACAGTTCCCTGATCATCCGTCCGAAAGACCGGAATATTCATATCAGAAAGCTTTCCCATTGTCTGTGCGGTCGGATGTCCGTAGGAATTTCCCTTTCCACAGCTTACCACTGCCCAGGACGGAGTGGAGGCTTCCAGAAGATCCCAACTTGTGGAGGACGCAGAACCATGATGTCCAAGACAGAGCACATCACAGTCCAGACTCTTTCCTGTGCTGATCATATCCTGCTCACTTGTTTCCTCTGCATCTCCCATAAACAGAAATCCGTTATTTCCATTTACCAGGCGGATCACCACAGAGTTATCATTACTGTTTTTTGAAATTCCGGAAGGCGCCATGACTGTGAAGCTTCCCGTTCCGAATTCATAGGTGTCTCCGACAGACGGATATTCCACAGAAAGACCATTTGCTGTCGCAGTATTCATAAAGATATTAAACAGTTCTGAAGTATGCACATAATCAGACCCCAGGATATGCTCCACCTCAAAATTATCAAGACATTTGACAAGGCCTCCCAGGTGATCCTCATCATAATGAGAGGAGATCATATAATCGATCGTATCTACCTGCTGATTCTTAAGATACTCTACTACCTCATTTGCATGAGAACGATCTCCTCCGTCATAGAGAAGATTCTCCCCTGCTGACTGTACAAGAATCGCCAGTCCCTGGCCCACATCAATAAAATGCACCGCCATATCTCCCTGGCCTGCCGCCTCCACAGAAGCCATACTTCCAGGAAACAGAAGGGAACATGCAAGCAGCAGCGACAGTAGCAGACTATACAGTTTTTTCTGCTTTTTCATATTGTGCTCTCCTTTCAGACAGATTTTGCTATCTGCCTCTTTCTCTTTGGAATTTCCGGCAGAGCGTATCTTATCGAATACGCTCTGCCGGATAGTTACTATATATACTTACAATTCTTCTATTCTTCTCTGAATCTGACGGCTTACATCTTCAAACAGAAGATCTCTGTTGTATCGGATATATCTTTCGCATTCATAGGTTTCAAGGAAACGGACACAATAGAAATCAGTGTTGATACCAGAAACAAACATTACCATTTCCTGGCTGTTATAAAAAGCAGCTTCCATAAAATCAAAGGCATATTCCAATGTATTTCCAGCCTGATCCCACTCATCTTCCCAGGAAGTACGTTCCTCCCCAAATGCTTTTCGAAGAATTTCAAAGGCCTCTTCTCCCTGCCTGTCACTGTGCTGTTTCAGAAGCTTCGCATAATTTTCCAGGCACGTGACAGCTCTTCGTGTACAAATATCCTCTCTTCGCTCCAGAAGGCCCTCCTTCTGCTTTTTCTCACGTTCCTTTTTCAGATCAAAAATATAATCCTCCAGTCTCTGCGCCATATTTTCAGATGGCAGCACTGTTTTCAGAGCCTTCAGTACTTCAAATACTTTTTCAAGGACATCTTCCCCAAGCATGACCTTACGCACGGCCTGCCTTGTACCGGAAAACAGAAGATTGACCACACTTACTTTTTCATCGAAGGATGCATGGGAGACTTTTTTGACCATTGCCTCGGAGTTTTTGCCCTGAAGGATTTCGGTAATCTGATAATCCTGCTGATATTTCTGATACAGTTCATAATACTCTGCAAATTCTTTTGCGATACGCTCGTGCTGGATATACTGGATCACCAGAGCTTCTGTGATATCTTTCCCCATCTGTTCACAGACTTCCATCATTCTTGAAAGATCCTCCCAGCCTCGCGGAGTCGCAAACTGTTTTCCGTCAATCGTTGTCTCCATTCGGTAGAAGCAATTATTCCGAAGTTCCAGATAAGAAAGAATTGCCGGATGCATGTTTTCTTTGTATGCATACTCACGCCAGGCCTGATAATCCGGCTCTACCATGATCTTTTTTACACGGTCCAGAGTGACAACATCAAATTCCCGGACAGATTTGTTATATTCCGGTGGATTTCCTGCAGCCACGATCACCCAGCCTTTCGGGATCTCATGATTTCCAAAGCTTTTGCACTGGAGAAACTGGAGCATCGCCGGTGCCAGTGTCTCAGAAACGCAGTTGATCTCATCAATAAAAAGAATTCCCTCGTCAAGGCCTGTCTCCGTCATACGGTTATAGATACTCGCAACGATCTCACTCATCGTATATTCCGTCGTGGAATATTCTCTGCCGCCATATTCCTTCTTTGAAATAAACGGAAGTCCGATCGCACTCTGTCTGGTATGATGTGTGATCGTATATGCAACCAGGGCTACCCCACACTCTCTTGCCGCCTGCTCCATGATCTGAGTCTTTCCGATTCCCGGTGCACCAAGAAGAAGTACCGGTCTCTGATGAACACCCGGTATCACATACTCTCCATACTCATCTTTCATAAGATACGCTTTGACCGTATCCATAACTTCCTGTTTTGCCTGTTTAATATTCATAATAATCTTCTGTCCTCTCTAATGCCTGTGTATCGTAACTGTTCAGTACCCTCACAGTTACGAGTCAAAATGCATTCCAAATCAC
>ERZ1026880.1216-NODE-1216-length-11304-cov-3.600231_pt1 | contig 11304 bp, 8 predicted proteins | sample MGYA00380170_ERZ1026880 | MGnify/ENA primary metagenome ERZ1026880 (study PRJEB33269, sample SAMEA4719806) | human gut metagenome | biome: human-associated habitat; feature: organic feature; material: feces | place: Cameroon | collected 2013-10 ...
ATCCCGTTTACTGCAAAGTTTGGGAGCACGGCATTGCAGGCGTCTGCGTAGATGCGTGTCGGGCGCAGCAGTGCTTTGCCCAGAGTCTCTCCCAGGTCTTCTACATAATCGTCCACTTTCATACCCGCCTTGTCAAAGAACACCTTGCGCACCAGGGAATATCCATTGCTGTGGATGCCGCTGGATGCTATGCCGATGATCTTGTTGCCCGCCTTCACCTTGGCACCGGTGATGATTTTATCTTTATCCACGATACCCACGGAGAATCCGGCCATATCGTACTCACCTTCGCCGTAAAAGCCCGGCATCTCTGCTGTTTCTCCACCTACGAGAGCGCTTCCGGACTGTTTGCATCCGTCTGCGATGCCCTTTACGATGTCAGCGATCTTTTCTGCCGTTACTTTACCGGTTGCGATATAGTCCAGGAAAAACAGAGGCTTTGCACCCTGGCACAGCACGTCGTTGACGCACATTGCCACGCAGTCGATGCCTACGGTGTCATGTCTGTCCATGAGGAAAGCCAGTTTCAGCTTGGTTCCTACGCCATCTGTTCCGGACACCAGCACCGGTTCCTTCATATCCGCAACATCCAGTGCAAAGAGGCTGCCGAAGCTGCCAAGGCCAGTCAGTACGTTTTTATTGAACGTACCTTTTACGTGTTCCTTCATCAGGGATACGGCACGTTCGCCTTCTTTCGTATCCACGCCTGCGTCTTTATAGGTAAGTTTTGTATCTTCCATGATTTCCTCCACTAGTCGTTCTTTACTCTCTTGAGCACTTCTGCGTAAGTTTCTTCCACGTTGCCGAGGTCTCTTCTGAATCTGTCTTTATCCATCTTTTCCCCGGTCTTCACATCCCACAGTCTGCAGGTGTCCGGAGAGATCTCGTCAGCCAGGATCACTTCGCCGTCATAAAGACCGAATTCGATCTTGAAGTCGATCAGTTTCAGACCTTTTTCCAGGAAGAATTCCTTCAGAGTCTCATTGACGATGGAGGCGTATTTCTTGACCGTCTCCAGCTGTTCTTTTGTCACCAGCTTGAGTGCCAGCGCATGGGATTCGCACATGAGCGGATCGCCCAGATCGTCGTTCTTATAGGAAACTTCGAAAGTCGGCTCATCGAATTCGATGCCTTCTTCCACGCTGTATCTCTTGGCGAAAGAACCCGCGGACACGTTACGCATGATGACTTCCAGCGGCAGGATCTTCACTGCCTTGACCAGAGTTTCTCTATCGCTCAGCTGCTTGATCAGATGAGTCGGAACACCTTTTTCCTCCAGGATCTTAAAGATGATGTTGGTCATGGTGTTGTTGACAACACCCTTGCCTGCGATCTGTCCTTTTTTCTCGCCGTTAAATGCTGTGGCGTCGTCCTTATAATCTACGATGAGTGCCTTCGGATCGTCTGTCTTAAATACTTTCTTTGCCTTGCCTTCATAAAGCTGTTCTAATTTCTGCATGATAGTTTCCTCCCTGTTTTATTTCTCATTTCCGTATTTTATCTGTTTCTTTATTTCTGGTTTTGAAATTCATGGTCTAACGCGATGATTTCTTCTTCCTGTCTTTTCTTGAAATCCTTGATTTTCTGGCGAAGAGCCGGATCTCCTGCCGCCAGGATCTGTACTGCCAGGATCGCAGCGTTTTCGGCCCCGTTTATGGCTACGGTGGCTACCGGTACGCCTTTCGGCATCTGTACGACAGAAAGCAGGGAATCCAGACCGTCCATGGTGCTGGATTTCATCGGCAGTCCAATGACCGGAAGAGGCGTGGTTGCTGCCAGCACGCCTGCCAGATGAGCAGCCTTTCCTGCCGCTGCGATGATAGTACCAAATCCGTTTGCTTCCGCATTGGCAGCAAATTCTTCTGCCTGCTTCGGCGTTCTGTGGGCGGAGATGATCCGCGTTTCATAGTCCACGCCGAACTCTCTCAGCATGGCTTCTGCTTTTTCTACTACGGGATAATCTGATTTGCTTCCCATAACAATAGCAACTTTCATGGTTTCTTCTCCTTTCCTGGATCTGCGGCATCACTCTGCCGCCGTTTTTTCGGCGAAGCCGACTTTATTATTTAAAGTAATTCACACCGGATTCGAAGATCTTCTGATCCTTTTCTCCTGCTACGTTCTTATAAAGGTTTTTACCGATACGTTCGGAGTGTCCCATCTTGCCCAGGATACGTCCGTCCGGGGAAGTGATCCCTTCGATGGCCATTGCCGAGCCGTTAGGGTTGAATGCGATATCCATGGACGGAGTTCCGTCAAAGTCCACATACTGGGTAGCGATCTGTCCGTTTACAGCCAGCTGTTTCAGCACTTCATCGCTGGCGATGAACCGGCCTTCACCGTGGGATACCGGGATGGTGAATACGTCGCCTGCTTCCACACCTGCAAGCCATGGCGACTTGACGGATGCGATCCCTGTGCGAACCAGACAGGATGCGTGACGTCCGATCTTGTTGTATGTCAGCGTCGGGCTGTCCTCTCTGCCATCCACGATTTTTCCTTCCGGTACAAGACCCAGCTTGATGAGTGCCTGGAATCCGTTGCAGATACCCAGCATCAGACCATCTCTGTTTTCCATCAGGTCTGTAACGGCATCTTTGATCCGAGGGTTTCTGAATACGGCTGTAATGAATTTAGCCGATCCGTCCGGCTCGTCCCCACCGGAAAATCCTCCCGGGATCATGATGATCTGGCTTTCTCTGATCTTGCGTTCCAGTTCCAGGATAGAATCTTCCAGCTGCGCGGCCGTCAGGTTGCGGATGATATGGATATCCGCTTCAGCACCGGCCTTTTCAAAGGCTCTTGCGGAGTCCATCTCGCAGTTGGTACCCGGGAATGCCGGGATCACGACTTTCGGCCTTGCCACCTGGATTTTCGGGCCGCTGGTGTTGCGCTCTGTATAGTGAAGTTTTTCAACCTCGGTAGTATCTGTTTTTTCTCTGAAGTCTGCCGTCCGTACCGGGAAAACACCTTCCAGCGGCTGCTGCCACTTAGCGACGATCACATCCAGATCGTCTGCTTCTCCGTTGACGATCAGCCTGCAGTCATCTGTCGTCTTACCGATGATCTGATACGCGGATCCTTCCAGCAGCTTGTCTGCATCTTCACCATTCGAAAGTTCCAGCACGATAGATCCAAACTGTGGCGCCAGCACATCACCATCGATCTTTACATCTGCACCGATCTTGTTGCCGACAGCCATCTTGACCAGCGTCATGTAAAGACCGCCTCTGCCGATAGCGTCTGCTGCCAGGATCTTGCCGGCCTGTGCCAGCTGTCTTACCTTATCCATATTCTTTTTGTAAATATCAAAGTCGATGATTCCGTCTTTATCGATCGGAGCCGTCACAACAGCCAGCGTACTTCCTGCCTGTTTCATTTCCGTGGAAATGATTTCGTCCGCATCGACAGTGGTGATCGCGAAAGATGCCAGCGTCGGCGGCACGTCGATATCCATGAATGTTCCTGACATGCTGTCCTTGCCTCCGATAGCCGGGATCTCAAGTTCTTTCTGTACTCTCAGCGCTCCCAGCAGAGCTGCCATAGGCTTGCCCCATCTTGCCGGATCTTCGCCCAGTTTTTCAAAGTATTCCTGGAAGGTCAGGCGGATCCTGCTGTAGTCGCCGCCCATTGCTGCGATCTTGGTCACGGAGTCGATCACTGCGTAGAGTGCTCCGTGGAACGGGCTTTTCATTGCTGTTTCCGGATCGAATCCGTATGCCATGATGGTAGCCGTTTCCGTTTCTCCCTTCGTTACAGGAAGCTTCGCTGCCATACCGGCGGCCGGAGAAAGCTGATACGTACCACCCAGCGGCATGAGCACTGTCGCTGCTCCGATGGTGCTGTCAAAACGTTCGATAAGTCCTTTCTTGCTGCAGCAGTTGAGATCTTCCACCAGTTGTTCTTTTGTCTTTGTCTCTGTGAAAATGTCCTGCGGGGCGATTGCAGCATCACAGGATCCAGAGGCTGCAAGCCCCTGAGCCGCCGGCTTCGAAGAAGCCTTTACAAGAACATCCGCGAACTGCTGTGCTCCGTTGGTATTGAGGAAGTCTCTGGACAGATCGAGGATGCACTTGCCTCGCCAGTACATCTTGACGCGGTTTTCGTCGGTGACTTTGGCGACGGTGGTCGCTTCCAGGTTTTCCTCGTCTGCGTATTTGATGAATTCTGCTTCTTTTTCTGCGTCTACAACGACTGCCATTCTTTCCTGGGATTCGGAGATCGCCAGTTCTGTGCCGTCGAGACCTTCGTATTTCTTCGGTACCAGATCCAGGTTGATCTCCAGGCCGTCAGACAGTTCGCCGATGGCTACGGATACGCCGCCTGCACCGAAGTCGTTGCAGCGTTTGATGAGGGTCGCTACTTCTTTGCGGCGGAACATTCTCTGGATGTTTCGCTCTACCGGAGGATTTCCTTTCTGGACTTCTGCGCCGCACTGGAGGATGGATTCCTGAGTATGCTCTTTTGAGGATCCTGTCGCGCCGCCGCAGCCGTCGCGTCCGGTGCGTCCGCCGACGAGGATGATCACATCGCCTTTTTCCGGAACTTTTCGGATCACGTGGTCTGCCGGTGCTGCACCGACAACGGCTCCGATTTCCATTCTCTTGGCTACGTAATTATCGTGATATACTTCGTCTACCAGTCCTGTTGCCAGCCCGATCTGGTTGCCGTAGGAGCTGTAGCCGTGGGCTGCTTCCTGTGTGATTTTTCTCTGAGGCAGCTTGCCTTCCAGTGTGTCTTCGATGGGCGTTCTCGGATCAGCGGCGCCGGTCACACGCATGGCCTGGTACACGTAAACACGTCCTGAGAGAGGGTCACGGATGGCGCCTCCCAGACAGGTGGCTGCTCCGCCGAAGGGTTCGATTTCCGTCGGATGGTTGTGGGTTTCGTTTTTGAACATCACAAGCCAGTCTTCTTCTCTGCCGTCAATCTTAGCCTTGACCTTGATGCTGCAGGCGTTGATCTCTTCCGACTCGTCCAGATCGTCTGCCTTACCGTGTTTCTTGAGATATTTTGCTCCGATGCAGGCCATATCCATGAGGCACAGGTTCTTGTCCCGTTCTCCGTACACGTCTTTTCTCATTGTCATGTATTCTGCAAAGGCTTTGCGGACGATCTGCCCGTAAGGGGTGTCGTCGAAGCTGATGTTTTCGAGGGTCGTATTAAACGTTGTATGTCTGCAGTGATCGGACCAGTATGTATCGATGACTTTCAATTCTGTCAGGGTCGGGTCGCGGTGCTCCGTATTTCTATAATACTCCTGAACGAATTTAATATCTTCCGGACTCATGGCAAATCCCATTTCCCGGCGATAGCTTTCCAGCTGCTCCGGCGCGTAATCGCGGAAGCCTTCGATGGTGGCTACGTCTTCCGGGACAGTCATTTCCATGTCGAGGGTTTCCGGCTTTTCATTTTCTGCGATCTGAGAATCTACCGGATTGACGCAGTAGTTCTTGATCTCGTCAAGCTGTCCCTTTTTTAACTTGCCTTCTAAAACGATGATCCGTGCGAATTTCACGACCGGCTGCGCATCCCCTTTCATCAGGCGGATACACTGTGCAGCGGAGTCTGCTCTCTGGTCATACTGTCCAGGCAGGAATTCCACTCCAAAAAAATTTGCAGAACTGATATCGCCCGGCAGCTCCTCTTCATAAAGGCTGTCTATGGCTGGTTCTGCAAACACTGTAAATTTCGCCGCTTCATATGTCTCATCATCGATCCCGTCTATATCATAGCGGTTTAAAATGCGTAATCCTGTAACTGACTGAAGGTGGAGGTCGTCTTTCATGCTTCGAAAGAGTCCCGCTGCTTCCACATCAAATCCTTGTTTCTTTTCCACGTAGATTCTTCTTACCATCACTCCGTCCTTTCCCTTTGGTTTTTACTCCATCGTTTATGGCTTTTATAGCGTTCGGATCGTTTTTTACGGCCTGAATGACCTCCACGATCCGCTATCGATTCATGATTGCCTTGTTTCTCATCATAATGTTAGCACTTTTCACGCTAAATGGCAACATCTTCGAGCGAAATTCTTTGAAATTTCAACGTTTTCCGAACGTTATCCCGGTATGCCGGGGTGTATCGTTCGTGTTCCGTAAGGTGTTGTCCGGGGGAAGGCCGTTGTCGGAAAGAACGATTCGTAAACAGGGATCCCTGCGGGCACAAATTGACTTTTGGTCTAAATTGGAGTATCTTAGTGATATTCGTTGGAGCAGGCGACATTTTGTCGAACATTCATACAATTTTGTATGCTTCGGGGGGTTGTGGCCGATCCTCTATGCGATATACAATAGAACTATCAGAACGGAGTCTGACCTTATGCCATTACAGTTTTGTTCTTTTGCCAGCGGAAGCAGCGGCAATTGTTATTTAATAAAAAACCAGCGTTCTGCCATCCTGATCGATGCAGGGATCTCGGGGAAAAAGATTTTTCAGGGACTGGAAGAGACGGGCACGCCTTTTGAAGCCGTGTCGGCCGTCCTTGTCACTCACGAGCACATAGACCACGTGAAAAGTCTTCCTATCGTGACGAAAAAGCTGCCCAACGTACTCGCCTGGGCCAACCGGCAAACCTGGGAGCACATTGAACGACCAGTAGCAGAAGGCTGCCGCAGAGTATTTACGACGGGAGAGGATTTCCAGATCGATGATTTCAGGATCAGGCCTTTCGCCATTCCCCACGATGCAGCGGAACCGGTGGGATTTTCCATTTATTACGACGGCCGTCAGATCAGTATCGTCACAGATGTAGGCTGCATCACAGATGAGATCTTCGAGGAGATCACCAATGCGGATCTTCTTCTTCTGGAATCAAACCACGAAAAGGAGATCCTTCTCATGGGTCGTTACCCGTACAATCTGAAGCGACGGATCCTGGGTGATCACGGTCACCTTTCCAACGTTTCCGCAGGCACATGCCTGTGCCGTCTCGTGGGGAAAAAGAAAAAACGCCGCCGGGTCCTTCTGGGGCATCTTTCCCGCGAAAACAACGACCCGTCAGTCGCCATGCTGACTATTACCAATACGTTGCAGGAACAGGACATCTTCCCGGGAGACGAGCTTTCCCTGGAAGTCATGCTGCGCGACAGCTGCAGCTGCGTTTACGAGGTATAGATCATGAACATCACGATTTTATGTGTCGGAAAGTTAAAGGAAAAGTACTGGCGCGACGCCGAAGCGGAATACTCCAAGCGGCTGAAACGCTTTGTAAATCTGCAGATCACAGAGCTGAAGGAGAGCCTTCTTCCAGCCAACGCATCCCCGGCGGATGAGGCGGCAGTCAAGGAAGCGGAAGGTGAGGCGATCCTGGCGAAAATCAAGTCGTCCGATCATGTGATCTCCCTGGAGATCGACGGAAAAGGGCTTTCTTCCACGCAGCTTTCTGCAAAGATCGAGGAACTGGGGCTTCAGGGGAAAAGCAGCATCGTCTTCGTCATAGGCGGCTCTCTGGGGCTGTCTCCCGCAGTCAGCCGGCGGGCAGACTTCAAACTTTCCTTTTCCGCCATGACCTTCCCCCATCAGATGATGCGCATCATCCTGCTGGAGCAGGTCTATCGCAGTTTCAAGATCATTCGCCACGAAGCGTACCATAAATAAATAGATCGCTATCGTTTCATCCTATTTTCATCTTATATCGAAGCAAAAGACTCTGGACACAGGTATATGCCTGATTTTCAGGGTCTTTTTTTAAGAATTACCAGAAATCACCGGTAGTTTTCGTCTTAAAAATGACGTATAGTAATCAGCGTCAAGGAGGACTGATCATGTTAACGGACAGATTTATCACAAAACAAACTATGGACAGATTTTACGAATATCTCATCGAAGAGGAACGGAGCAGCGGAACCATCGAAAAATACATTCGCGATGTCCGGCTGCTTCAGTCATGGCTGGGGCCTGCGCCGGTCACGAAGGAGAATGCTGCCCGATGGAAGCAAGAGCTTCTGCAAAGCGGCCGCGCACCATCCACGGTCAACTCCATGCTGGCGGCAGCCAACACATATTTTCGCTTTATGGGCTGGGACGAGCTCAAACTGAAATCGATCCGTCTGCAGAGGCGTTTTTTCCGGGAAAATGAACGGGAACTGACAAAAGCGGAGTATCAGCTTCTCATGGAAACAGCTAAAAAGCGAGGCGACGAACGGCTGGCTCTACTGATGGAAACCATCTGCGCCACGGGGATCCGCGTCAGTGAAGTCCCATACATCACCACCGATGCGATCAAAAAAGGACGAGCCCGCATTTCCATGAAAGGCAAGCTGCGGACGATCCTTATTCCTGCTCAGCTTTGCAGGAAACTCCGCAAATACGCCACCAAACACAGGATTGGGCGGGGAGAGATTTTCCTGACGAAAAACGGGACCAGGCTGGAACGAAAGCAGATCTGGGCACAGATGAAAACCTTGTGTAAATACGCCGGGATCGAAAGAAACAAAGTGTTCCCGCACAATCTCAGACATCTGTTCGCCAGATGCTTTTACCGGATCTCTCACGACATTTCCTCGCTGGCGGACGTGCTGGGACACAGCAGTATCGAAACCACCCGGATTTATCTGATTTCAACAGAAAGCGAACACATAAAAAAAATAGCCCATCTGGGGCTTGTGCAGTAGACAAAATAAGTATTTTGTCCGTTCAAATTTAATACCGTATTCATCTAACAGGAATTGTTTTCCTAATTGTAACACTATAAAAGCCATTCTACAATACATAATTTGAAATTTTCACTCTTTCTACTAAACTCGACATCCTTTTCAAATTGATTTGCAGGATCACAAAAAGTCGTTCAGGATTTTTTCAGAACGACGATTTTTCGCTGCCTAAAAGGCCGTTTTTTTATTGGTGCAACCCCCCTCGCGCTTTCTTGGTGAGGTCTCTGCAAATATTTTTTTCTCCCTGAAGTTTCCTCACGGGACAAAATCTACAAATTATTAGCAGGATATTCCTCTGCTGCCTGCTGTGCCGCTTCTCCTGCAGGACAAAATACTTATTTTGTCCTGCAGGTAAGGAGGCGTCCAAATGGGACGAGGAAATTTTACAAAAGCAGAAATGGAAACTCTTCTTCGCAATCCCTATGTAGCCGACGTAAATGAAAAAAGTATTTCTTATTCGACCGAGTTCAAGTTTTTATTTATGGACGAGTACATCAAAGGGAAGCGACCAACAGAGATCTTTCGCGATGCGGGGTTCGATATCAGGATCCTGGGCTCAAAGCGGATCGAACGGGCATGTGCCCGCTGGAAGGAATCTTACCAGAGCGGCACGCTGGGAGAACGCAGTGCTGTCCTGGGAAAGGCCAGCTCATCCTCGGAGGCAAATGCCTCTCTATCGGAGAAAATGAAGTCAGGTAAAAAATACACCATCGACCGCTGTCGCCAGCAGGAGGAAATAATCAAAAAGCTCCGCGCCGAGGTACTGCTTCTCCGGCAGCTCTGCGAGAAAAAACTGGATGGATCAGGTCAGCCGCTTCTGCGTGCAGAAGTCTGCCAGATCATCGAATCGATCACACAGCAGGAGGAATACCACCGTTGTGTTTCCCATCTCTGCAGAGCCGCCGGCATCAGCCGCAACACCTTCTACGAATACCGCCGAAACGATAGTGCTTAATGATTTAAAAGGAGAAGACACATGAGAAGGAAATTAACTAAGTTACTGACAATCGTGATTTCGAGCATGCTTATCGCAAGTACGCTTTTCACTGTCGCATTTGCCGATAGTCCAGCGCCTGCCGGCACTTCCGGTGATGTCGCATGGATCGGGACGACCGGATATCCTACATTGGAAGAGGCGGTCACTGCTGCGAAAAGCGGGGATACTATCATGCTGGGGGAAGGGAAGTACACCCTCTATAAAAAAGGTTCGAAAATTGCAGATACAACGGGCAAAGATCTTACCTTCGTAGGGAAAGGTGCCGGCAAAACGGAATGGGGCATCGGTGCAACGATCCCGGATCCTGCTAATTTCGGAACGGAATACAACGGTGATTACAGCTTCGATGGTGCTGGCACGATCACATTCAAAAACATGACTCTGCAGTCAGGTAATGCAGATTATTTAGGCTTTATTCGTGCGGATAAGACTGTTGTTGATAGCTGTACTGTGAACGGCAAGACTTTCTATTGGGGCTACAGCTCTGCGGAATTCAAGAACACCACATTCAACTGCCCAACCGGCGACTATGCTTTGTGGACGTACAGCTCACCTATCATGACATTCGACGGCTGTACATTTAATTCCTCCGGAAAAACAATCAATGTATATACTGATTTCGGCGCCGGGAAACAAGACATCACAGTAAACTTTGAGAATTGTACGGTAAACAATTCGGGGTCTAAAATCAAACCTGTACTGAACATAAACGACAGCAACATGGGTGGTTACAAGTACATAATCAATATTTCCGGCGATAACAAGATAAACAACACATCTGCCGATAAGGATATCTTCCGTGATCCTGTTACCTGCAGCAGATGGTTCGGCTTCGGCGGAAAAGCTGGAACAAATAATACAGGCAAAAGCGTGGTTACTGTTGACGGAGATACTGCATTCAAAGATGGTAAGATGTGTTCTCACGAGTTAAACAGTAATTATACCGACGGATATAAGGACAATGCTTATACTGTAACTTCAGGTGATTGGGTGCTTGGAGATGACGATATGTATACACGCACTGTTACAAAGGTTTGTAAGTATTGTGGTTACAAAGTAGAAGGCATACAGGCAGGCTATTACGTAACATATACGGATGGCGTGGAAAATGAAGAAATTTTTGAGGATCAGACTGAAATCGTTCCGAAAGATGAAACGACTCCTGCCTTTAACGGAGAAACACCTTCCAGAGATGGATATTCCTTCAAAGGATGGGATCTAAAAGTGGAAAAAACCGTAACAAAGAATGTAACCTATACAGCTGTATGGGAAAAGAATGCAGCGGCTGCTTCCACTTCTGATAATACAGGAAACACGAATGATCCTAAAACAGGAGATACGAGCAATTCCATCCTGTGGCTTGCACTGCTGCTTATGAGTGGTATCACTGCTACCGGCATCGTAACTGTTAGAAGAAATGCAAAATAGGCGAAAATACTTATGATCCGAAAAACAAGTTAACAAACAGGGAATGGCGGAAAGTCGCAGGGAAAAATGAAGATTCCTGCGACTTTCCGTTTTTTGCATTGGCAGCGCTGACAATGCTACGATCACCGCCCGATCTGCCTTTCCTGTTCCCTGTCTCAGTCATTTCTTATCCTTGTAGGTTTGTCAAACATATGTTACACCATCAAGTACGAAATCATCTAAAACAGT
>ERZ1026880.1218-NODE-1218-length-11280-cov-4.455323_pt1 | contig 11280 bp, 7 predicted proteins | sample MGYA00380170_ERZ1026880 | MGnify/ENA primary metagenome ERZ1026880 (study PRJEB33269, sample SAMEA4719806) | human gut metagenome | biome: human-associated habitat; feature: organic feature; material: feces | place: Cameroon | collected 2013-10 ...
CGGTGAAGGGCTGGGAAGAGGTATCGCCCTCGGTGGTTTTTTCGTTCTCGTTCACCGTGACGATCTTGGAGCTGGCCAGGGTCACAGTGCGGGCGGCAGAGCCGGTGTAGGTATAGGTCAGCCGGGCAACCCTGTAGGTGCCGGGCTGATAAGCGTTGCTGCCGGTGAAAAAGCCGAAGTAATGCACGCCGTTCTTGTCGGCCTGGACGGGGCTATTCCCGCCGATCTGGCCCAGCATTTTCAGGGACTCCAGGGTCACATCATCGGCCGAGGGCTTGAGGCCAAACTCCGCCCCAGCAAAGGCCTTGTCTACGGTGAGGATCACGTCAAAGCTGGCCTTGGTCTCGCCCTTGGGCAGGGAGATCTGCGTGACAGAGGGGGTGATCGTGGCAGCAAAGGCCGTCGGCAGGCCCAGGCACACGCAGAGCATCGCGCAGAGCAAACATCTTATCTTGGTTTTCATACATCCTCCTGTGGGCGGGTGTGCCCGCCGCGGCGGGCACACCCTGCTTGATCCGTTTTGATTACGCAGTAACGTTCAGATAAATGGCGATGAGATCCTGAATGTCTACCACACCGTCGCGGGTGACGTCGCAAGCCGAGGGGGCCACGCCGTTGGCACCTGGCCTGTTCCAGTCGTCTTCGGTGGAGCGGGCCTGGTAGGCTGCCTGCGCCACGGTGATGTCCAGCTGATCGACCTTGCCGTCGCCGCTCAGGTCATACGTCGTGGCGACGAACTTGACCTCATCCGGGTCGATGCTGCCCATCGTGCCGTAGACGGCCTTGCCCGTGCTGTCCCAGCCGGAAATGGTGACGCCGGTGATCCTCAGGGTCGGCGTGGTGCCGCCGGTCACGAAGGTGGCGATGCCGGTCTCGGCGCTCTGCGTAAATGCCGTGCGGCCGCTATTCACATAGACCAGCATGACCTCGCCGGTGTACTTGCCGCCAGCCATGCTGCCCTTCGCCTGGTCGAGCACGGTAAAGCCATTGGCGCCGGTGACCGAGACGACATCCGTATCGGCCGTAAACTGCACGCGGACCGTTGCCACGTTTTTGGCGTTTTTCAGGGCAAAGCGGAAGCTCGGCTTGCCATCAGAGTGCCCGGCAGTGCGCAGGGTGGCAGAGGCGGAAACGCTGTTGGTCGGTTCGACCGGCTCGGTCGGCTCGGTCGAGCCGCCGGTCACGGTGACGGTGCAGGAGGCGCTCTTGCCGTTGACTGCCGTGGCAGTGATAACCGCCGTGCCTGCCTTTTTCGCGGTCACGGTGCCGTTCGAGCTGACGGAAGCCACGTCCGTCTTGCTGCTGGACCAGGTGATGGACTTGTCCGCAGCCGAAGCAGGCAGGACCGTGGCGGAGAGCTTGTCGGTCTCCCCCACTTTCAGGTTCAGGGCCCATTTGTTCAGCGTGACGGACGTAACCTCTGTGCCGCCGGTGGCCTCGTTCACGTCGATGAGTGCCACCGGGCCCAGGGCGGACAGCGTCGCAGTGAAGCAGTCGCTGCTATAATCCGTCGCAATCGCTCCGTTTGCGTCATACAGTTTGGCGGAGGAGGAATAGCTGTCCGGCTGACCAATGGTCAGGGTGAAGGGACCGCTCGCCGTCGTACCGCTGGGCAGCAGGGAGAGGTCATAGGCCTGGAACGCCTTGCCGTTTGCCTTGGCGGAGAACGCATTGTAATCCCTGCCAGAGGTCAGGGGCTGGACGTTCAGATAGGAGCCGATTTTGAACTTCCCCTGTACGCTGACCTTGTGGCCCGCATCGATCAATTCCAGAGATTCAATCTCAATGGCGGCGGGGTCGGCCACGCTGTTTAGCGTGACCACAGCCAGCGAACCGCCGGAGGCCGTCGCCGAAGCCTGCAATTCCGCCAGGTTGTTGCTGAAGAAGCTGTCCCCCCTCGAGCCCTTCTGGACATACACCGTCACCGGGGAATACTTGAAGGGATTGTAGACGCCCACATCATCCTTGGGGAAGTTGATGACAGAGGGCGGCACGACCACATGCTGCAAGTTATAGCACTTCTCAAAGCAGCCCACGGACAGAGAGGTCAGCCCCTTGGGCAGAGCCAGGGAGGTCAGGCTGGTGCAGTTGTGGAAGGCATAGATGTTGATCTTCGTGATGGTGTCTGGCATGTCGACATGCTGCAAGCTGATGCAGTTGGCGAACATATACTGGTCTATCTCGGCGAGGCCAGCCGGGAGCTTGACAGACACCAGCTTGGTGCAGTTCTGGAAAACGGCGGGGTCCACCTGGTGGACGGTGTCCGGGATGGTGACATGGGTCAGGCCGGTGTTCTCAAAGGCCGCCGTGCCCAGCCGCCCGATGGAGGCGGGGATGGTGATGTCCGTCAGGCTGGCCGCGCCCTCAAAGCCACTGGTCCAGATCTGGTCAATCGTCTTACCGTTGACGGAGGAGGGGATGGTGTACGCACCCTCGCGGCCAGCCGGATAGGATTGCAGGGTATAGGCATCCTCATACTGAGGCTGATAATTGACCAGCGCGGGGCCGAAGAGCACGCCGTCCTGGGTGAAATAATAGGGGTTGGCGGCATTGACCTTTACTTCGGTCAGGCTGGTGCAGCCTTTGAAGATGTTGCCGACGACCTGGTAGGCACGGGCGGGGATCTCGCACGTCGTCAGGTTGGGGCAGTCCTGAAAGGCGCTGACGCGGATGATGAGGTTGTTGTTGTTCCGGTCCGGGTTGGTGAAGATGATCTCTTTCAGGTTGGGGCAGCCCTGAAAGGCGTTGTTGCCAATGTCCTTGACGCTGCCCGGGATGGTGACGCTGACGATCTTTTTGTTGCCCTTGAGGGCCTCGTCATTGATCCTGGTCACGGTGTTCGGCAGGGTGATGTCAGACTCTGAGCCGTAGTAGCCGAGCAGCACACCGTTCTGGATGTTTGCGCCGGACAGCTCCTCTTCGTCCTCGGCGGCGCTCGCCGTCGGGTGCAGCAGCACCAGCGCGAACAGGGCCAGCACGAGCGCAAGCAGCGTCATCAGGTGTCGTTTTTGCATAGAACGTATCATAGAGTACCTCGCTTAGAACTTGATTTGCAGGAAAATGTCGATCAGGTCCTGGATGTCGACCTGGTCGTCGCCGTTGACGTCGGCCTTCTGGGCAGTGGACCAGTTGTCTGTGTCGCTGCTGGACACCTGATAGAACCGCTGTGCCTCGGTGATGTCCAGGATGTCGATCACATTGTCCGCGTTGACGTCGTAGCTGGTGATCCGGTTCGCAGCAGGAGAGCCATTCACGGTAACCGTACCCTTGGTGGACACATCGGAAACCACACCGCTGCACTCTGCGCTGTCCACTTTCATGGCGATCTTACCCGTCACGCCGCTCTTGACCGGCAGAGCCAGCAGGAGCAGGTTAGAAGCATCCTCAGAAGTGATCGCATTGTTGTCCGCCGGAGTGAGGAGCAGGCTGACCTTGACCTTACCGCCCTCTTCTTTCCAAGTCTGCGTCAGCAGTCTAAAACGGCTGTCGTTGAGCTTAGCATAAGCGGCCGGTTTTCCCGTCACCTGTGCGTCCTGGGAAACCTGAGAAGCGTCAAAGGACAGATTGACGATCATGGTGGAGAGATTTGCGGCGCTGTCGAGCTTTACTGTGTAGTAGGAGTAGCCGTCCTTCACGCCGGTTCCCTTGACCGTCAGAGATGCCGCCGGCGTGGCTTCCGGCTCAGGTTCGCTGCTCTTGACCTGAACGGTGGTCTTGGAGGAGGTGTAAGTAGAAGAGGTAAACTTAGCCGCAGCGGCCTCGTTTGCAACTTCAATGACACTGCCCTCTGCCAGGCCTGTAAATGCGTAGTTTGCAATGGTGGGGTTTTCCGCGGCAATCGAAACCTTTTTCAGCGCAGAGCAACCGTCAAAGCAGCTCGACTGGAAATTGGTGACGCTGGCCGGAACCGTTACAGATTGCAGCTTGGCGTTATTCTGGAAGGTCAAACGGAAAATGGAAGTCACAGGCTTGCCGTTCACCTCAGACGGGATGGTAAGGTCGGTTGCATTCTGTCCGGCTGCATAGCCGATCAGAGAATATCCATCTACATCATCTTCCTTGACATAAAGGTTGTTGCCGTCAGAGACGAAATTGGTACAGCCATCTGCAACCGTGATCTGCTGTAACGCAGTGCAGCCAGTAAAAACACCTGCATTCATAGAAGAGAGACGCTTAGGAAGTGCAATTTCCGTCAACGAAGAGCAATCCTTAAAAGACTTTAAATTGATCGTCAATTTAGATGCAGTATCTGCGGCAAAATTGACCGTCTGCAAAGCTGTACAACTCTCAAAGGAATAAGAAGAGAGCATTTCGAGCGAGCCTGGAATGGTAATAGATGTCAGACCTGTAAAGCCTTCAAAGGCACTTAACCCGATAGACTTGTATCCCTCTGGAATATTCACGGTCTGGATAATATTCGTATTCTTAAATTTTTTGAATGCATCACTATCAATGGCAGTAACATTGTATGTCGCGTCATTGTAAGTAACACTGGCAGGCAGGTTCAATGTTGTTTCACTTCCCGTATAGCCGGTAAGAGTAACGTCAGCGCTGCCAGTTTTCTGGCTAACGGCATAGCCGTCGTCCGTCGTTGCGCTCCACGCTCCCGCTTTTGGGGCGGTGAGGAGCATCACGACCACGGCGGCGATGAAGACCATGGCCAGGCGGGGGATGCGTGGGCGGGACTCGATGATTGCTGTCATAAATTTTTTCCTCCTTTGGGATGCTCTTTGGTGGCGCACATAGCAAAAAGTTAGCGTATACTAACTTATAGCCAAATAAAAAACGGACATTTTTATCCGTTTTGTATACCACCCGACAGGATATTAGTTAGCACTTACTAACTCTTGCCGTGAAAAGAAAAACATTGCAAAACATTCTCTCTTTCCTTACTTTTTGAGACATTTTTGATTATATCACAACGAAAGAGCAAAAAGATATAGGGCACATTTTCTGTTTTTGCTCTCCCCAAAACATATACTTATTGTATAAAACAAAGAATCTTTTGTGATTCCTAGCGTTCGGGTCGGTTTTTGTCTTTTTGGGACTTGCCAAACCGCGAGATATTCGCTATGATGCAAAATTAGCCTGTGCTTACTTTTTGAGACGAATCGCAAACACAGGAGAAAGCAAATGAATCTAACATCCCTATTCAGGCGCTGGGGCGCGGGACTGCTGGCCGCGGCGCTGCTGGGCTCGGCCGTGCCGGCCCTGGCGGTGGAGAGCGAGGACACCGGTTCCCTCTTCCAGCCGGACAGCAGCCAGCAGGTCACGGCCTATGCGCCGGACGAACGAGTCCGCATCGTCATTGAGCTGGAGGACGCCCCCCTGCTGGACAGCCACAAGGTCTCCCAGTACGCCAGCGTGACGGAGTTTCTGGACAGCAACGCCGCCCAATCCACCGAGCGCAAGCTGGAGCGGGCCCGCAAGGCCGTGAAGAGCCAGCTGGCCACCAAGCTGGACGACGTAGAGGTTCGGTATGAGTATACGACCGTGTTCAACGGCCTGTCCGTCGAAGCCGACTACGCCGACCTGGAGACCATCCAGGACCTGCCCGGCGTCAAAGATGCCTATGTCTCCCAGGTCTACCAGCTCATCGAGCCGGTGAACGAGACGAAGCTGGCCGACAGCGTCCCCTCCATCGGCGGGAATATTTCCAAAGAGACCGGCTACACCGGCAAGGGCATGGTCGTCGCGATCCTCGATACGGGTCTCGATACCAGCCACGAGGCGTTTCAGAACGCGGTAAACGCACCGAAATTCAGCAAGCAGGATATTGCCGATAAGCTGGCGAGCGATTCGCTCCGCGTGGGCAATGTGAATGTGAACTCGATCTATCAGAGCGATAAGATCCCCTTCGCGTATGATTATTACGGCAATGATACCAACGTATCCGGCGGCAATTCGCACGGTACGCATGTTGCGGGTATCGTCGGCGCGAACAGCGGGCAGGTAACGGGCGTTGCGCCGGATGCGCAGCTGATGATCATGAAGATCTTCGGCGACGACGGCAGCGGCGCGTATGATTCGGATATTATCGCGGCGCTCGAGGACGCAGTCGTGCTCGGTGCGGACGCGGTCAACATGAGTCTCGGTATGACGGCGGGATTCTCCGAAGCGGCCGCGACCAAAACGCGCGAGGTGTACCAGCGCGTCAAAAATGCGGGCATCAGCCTGATGTGCGCAGCGGGCAACGAGTACAGCTCCTCCTACAAGAGCGCCAGCGGCACCGACCTGCCCCTGGCCTCCAACCCGGACAACGGGGCCGTTGCCTCCCCCTCTACCTATGATGCGGCCCTGTCCGTGGCCAGCATGAACAACGTGAAGGCCACGGCCCCCTATCTGCTGGTGGGTGACCGGAAAATCCGTTACAGCGACCCGGCGGAGACAGCCTCCAAGCAGATCGCCAGTCTGAATGGCACGTATGAGTACGTGGCCTGCGGTGTCGGTGCAACGAGTGATTTCACCGGCAAAACCCTGACGAACAAGGTCGCGCTCATCCAACGGGCCGGGGAAGAGAACGGCAAGATCCTCACCTTCGCCCAGAAAGAGGCCAACGCCAAAAAAGCCGGAGCCAAAGCCGTCATCATCTACGACAATGTGGAGGGTGATCTGGTCAATATGTCCACGGACGGCAATATCCCCGCCGTGTTCATCAGCAAAGCAGACGGCGAAGCCATGCTGGCCGCATCGGACAAGCATGTTTCGTTCAGCAAGAGCTATCTTGCGCAGTTCCAGGACGCTTACAGCGGCAAAATGTCGGACTTTTCCTCCTGGGGCGTCACGCCGGACCTGAAGCTCAAGCCGGAGATCACCGCCCCCGGCGGGGACATTTACTCCACCCTGCCCGGTGGCCTCTACGGCAGCATGAGCGGCACCTCCATGGCCTCGCCGCACATGGCAGGCGCAGCGGCGGTGATGGGCCAGTATATCACCGAGGAACCGGACGGCACCAACTTAACACTGAGCCAGCGCACAGCCCTCTCCAACCAGCTGCTCATGAGTACGGCTGTGCCGGTGAAAAATGAAAGCGGTCTGCCCTACTCCCCCCGCAAGCAGGGTGCCGGCCTGGTGCAGCTTGGCCGCGCCACCAAGGCGAAAGCCTACCTGTCCTCGGCAGAGGGCGGCCTGCCCAAGGCCGAGCTGGGTGACAGCACCAACGGCAGCTTCTCCTTCTCGTTCCAGGCCAATAACCTGAGCAACAGTGAGATCAAATATGAAGTTGGCGTGACCGTGCTGACCGAAGACACTGTTACAGAAAACGGCAAGACCTACCTGGCCCAAAGCCCCCGTGAGCTGGGCGCAGACGAAGTGACCGTCACCGCTCCTGATACCGTAACCCTGAACAGCAAGGGGCAGGCAGAGGTAGAGGTTTCTCTGGCCCTGACTGCAAAGGGTAAGGCTGCGCTGGATGCAAAATTCCCCAACGGCATTTATCTGGAAGGTTTTGTTACCCTGACGCCGGTAAACGGCGGGGACACCATTTCTTTGGGCCTGCCCTTTATGGGCTTCTACGGCGACTGGTCCGCCGCGCCCATCTTTGACGCCTCCGTCTATGACACGGACAAGAGCCCGGCCGTCTACCGGACCATGCTGGGCCTGTTCGGTGCAGACGGCAGCGGCTACTACCTGGGCCACAACCTTTACGCCACGGACAACGACCGCTTTGACAAGAATTACATCGCCATGTCTAACAAAACGTCAAACTATCATGTGACAGCGGCCATGGCCATGCTGCGCAACGCGGATGAGTTGAAGTTCTCCGTCACAGACGAGAGCAATAAGGAGGTTTACAAGGAAACGCTGGTAAACCAGAGCAAGACCTATTACAGCAGCAGCCAGCAGTCCTATCACACCCCGATGGCGAACACCGGCTTTACCGGCTACACCAAGTCCAAGTTTTCCGCCGCCAAGGCCCTGCCGGAGGGCAAGTACACCTACACCGTCACGGCCACGCTGAACGGCAAGGCAGAAACGGAGTCCTTCCCCCTGACCATCGACAACCAGGCCCCACAGGTCGTGAAGAGCGAAGTCGTCATTCAAAACGGCAAGCGCCTGTGGAAGGTGACGGTCACAGACAACCACTACGTCCAGGCCGTCTGCGCCACCCTTGGCTCGACGCCGCTCACCGGCTGGTACGCCCCCAACGAAACTGAGGAAGGGGTCGAATCCGTCGTCACCTTCGACTTGTCCAACCAGGCCCTCAGCGGCCTCACCCAGGCGAAGATCGGCCTGGTGGATTATGCAGACAACCAGACGGTCTCCGGCTACTACGACCTGACCGGCGGCACCGTCGTAGACCCCGAACCCACAGAACCAGAAACGGAGCCCGTGCTGGCGTCGATCAAAGCCCCGGCCTCCATTCGCCCCAGTGCCGACCTGCCGGTGGACTTCCAGCTGGAAAAGATGAAGCGCGTGGCTACCGTCTCGTTTGTGTTTGAGCGGGACGCCGCCCTCACCGGCGGCACCGCCGAGGGCAAAAACGGCTTCACCGCCCTGGGCGACATCCGTTGGAACGGTAACAAGGGCATTCTGATGCTCAGCTATTTACAGGACGGCACCCGCGGCGGAAGCCTCACCCAGGCGGCACTGACCGACGTCTCCCGCGTTGTCTTCAAGGCCACCGCAGAAAACGGCACAAACCTGGGCATCAAGCTGACCGGCGTCACCGTCACCGGCTTCGACGAGAAGGGCCAGGCCGTGCCGCTGCTCAGCAACATCAAGACGCCCTCCCTCAGCATCGCAGTGCGCGAGGGTAACTCTTACGATGTCAACAAAGATGGCACAGTGGACCAGCTGGACATCACCACCTGCCAGCGCTGGTATCAGGCGCGATCCGGCGACAGCGACTGGAGCAACGCTTCCGTCTGCGACATCAACAGTGACAACAAAGTTGATATCCAAGACATGATCGGCATTTTACAGTACCTGTATCAGTCCTGATCCCGCACCTCTCCAACCGCTGCCAGGGGGGACAGCCTGGACTGGAAGGACTATGACGCGGCCACCATCACCAAGCGCGTGACTGAAGGCGTGCAGCCCGGCTCCATCATTCTCTTCCACAACGCCGCGCTCCACACCCCCGAAGCCCTGCCGGGCATCTTAGAATATTTGTTGGGTGAAGGCTATCAAGTCGTCCCGGTCGGCCAGCTCATTTTGCCCGGCACCTGCGGAACGGATTACACCATCGACCACACGGGCCGACAAATGCCGGCGGAGTAGACGCTCCGCTGCCAAACACCCCTTGACAAATCCTCTCCCCATGATACAATAGGATACAGAGTACGAGCGTAACGCCGCACGAAGGGGCACACCACCACGGGTGTGTTCTTTTGTGCGGCTTTTTTTGCGCTGTGAGAGGAGTTTTTACGATGATCCAAGTCAATGGCACCCCCGTTGCCATCGCCGCCGGAAAGACGTTGCAGGAATATCTGGACACCACCGATTACGTCCCCACCCGCATCGCCGTGGAGCGCAACGGGGAGATCGTCCCCAAGCGCCTGTATGGGGAGACCGTGCTGCAAGACAACGACGTGATCGAAGTCGTCAGCTTCGTGGGAGGTGGCTGAGATGGCCGGCCTGCAAGCGCACCCCATCCCCTCCCGCGAGGTGATGCGGGAGGCCTTGAACATCCGCCACGGAGAGGAGCTGCAAAACAAGATCAGCGCCGCCCGCGTGGCGGTGTGTGGTCTGGGCGGGCTGGGGTCCAACATCGCCATCGCCCTGGCGCGGGCCGGGGTGGGGCATCTGCACCTGATCGACTTCGACCGGGTAGACCTGACCAATCTCAACCGCCAGCAGTACGCCGTGGGGCAGCTGGGGCAGTATAAGACCGACGCCCTGCGGGAGACGTTATCTCTCATCTCCCCCTACTGCGACGTGACCTGCGACACCATCCAGGTTACGGAGGAAAATCTGCCGGACCTACTCAAAGCCGAGGACTATATCTGCGAAGCGTTCGACCGGGCTGAGGCCAAGGCCATGCTGGTCTCCGGGGTCTTAGAGCACTTCCCGGAAAAATATCTCGTGGCCGGCTCCGGCCTGGCGGGACTTGGCTCGGCCAACACGATCCAGACCCGCCGGATTTCCAAGCGCTTTTATCTCTGCGGGGACGGCACATCGGATTCCTCCGTGGGGCTGGGCTTGGTGGCCTCCCGCGTGCTGGTCTGCGCCGCCCACGAGGCCAATATGATCCTCCGGCTCATCGCCGGAGAGAGAGAACCCTGACACAAAACAGAAAGGACGTTTCTTATGACGCAGAACGATAAACTGATCTTGGGAGGGCATGAATTTTCCTCCCGCTTCATCTTAGGCTCCGGGAAATACTCCCTGAAGCTGATCCAGGCCGCCGTGGAATACGCCGGGGCAGAGCTCATCACCCTGGCCGTCCGCCGGGCCAACACGAAAGACCACGAAAACATCTTGGATTACATCCCCAAGGGCGTGACCCTGCTGCCCAACACCTCCGGGGCCAGAAACGCCGAAGAGGCCGTCCGCATCGCCCGCCTGGCCCGTGAATTGGGATGCGGCGATTTCGTGAAGATCGAGATCATGCGGGACTCCAAGTACCTCCTGCCCGACAACCAGGAGACGGTGAAGGCCACGGAGATCCTGGCGAAGGAGGGCTTCGTGGTCATGCCCTACATGTACCCCGACCTGTACACCGCCCGCGACCTGGCAAACGCCGGGGCCGCCTGCGTGATGCCCCTGGCCTCCCCCATCGGCTCCAACAAGGGCCTGGCCACAAAAGAGTTCATCCAGATCCTCGTAGACGAGATCGACCTGCCCATCATCGTGGACGCCGGCATCGGCCGCCCCTCCCAGGCCTGCGAAGCCATGGAGATGGGCGCGGCGGCGATCATGGCCAACACCGCCCTGGCCACCGCCGGGGACCTGCCCCAGATGGCCTCCGCCTTCAAAAAGGCCATTGAAGCCGGGCGGGAAGCCTATCTCTCCGGCCTGGGCCGGGTGCTGACCCGCGGGGCCTCCGCCTCGGACCCCCTGACCGGGTTCCTGCACGACTGAGTTCCCCTGGCAGACCCTCCTTCAAAATCCAACAGAAAGACCGTGATCGTCATGGAAAACCAATTTTTAATCGACTCGGAGTATCTCAGCCCTGAGGCCCTGGCGCGGAAGCATCGCTTAGAGAACGACCCCACCAGCCGCACGGACCACATGGCCTACCAGCCCGGCATGGAGCAAATTTCTCCCGAAATTCGCAACAAAGTCATGGAGCAGGTCGGCGCCTATGATTACACCACCTACACCGCCCGCGACGTG
>ERZ1026880.1229-NODE-1229-length-11199-cov-6.758704_pt1 | contig 11199 bp, 4 predicted proteins | sample MGYA00380170_ERZ1026880 | MGnify/ENA primary metagenome ERZ1026880 (study PRJEB33269, sample SAMEA4719806) | human gut metagenome | biome: human-associated habitat; feature: organic feature; material: feces | place: Cameroon | collected 2013-10 ...
GCATCCCGCGCCTGCTGGACGTCGGCCAGTGCAACGACGCCTACGGCGCGATCAAGATCGCGCTCGCGTTGGCGGATGCTTTCGGCTGCGGTGTGAACGATCTGCCGCTTTCCATGGTGCTCTCCTGGTACGAGCAGAAGGCGGTGTGCATCTTGCTCACGCTGCTGCACTTGGGCATCAAGGGCATCTACTTAGGTCCCACGCTTCCGGCGTTCGTGAGCCCTGGCGTGCTGCAGGTGCTGGTGGACAACTACGGTATCCGCCCCATATCCACCCCCGAGGCAGACCTTGCCCAGATCATGAGCTAGCCGACCGATCGTTTCCCTTTGGGCGCACCGCGGTCTTGTCGTCCCCCTCGTCGGGAAACCGGCTTAGGGGCGATGACCGCGGTTCCGCTCCGCTAGAATCAGACCAGGTGGCGGCGAAAACCAAGCCTTACCCAGGACGACTGACAACTCATTTCGTTGTCAGCGATGTATCCGATTTGGATGATGAATTGTTTGATTGGGCCGAACAAGCATATCGATTTGCCAACCGTATTGCCGTTTGACGGTCCAGTCGCGCTATCCTTTCCGGACGTACCCTGTCGCAGGGCCGGCTCCCACCTTCTCGATTTGACCGCCTGCCAACAGATCCGATAAGGCGCGCTCGATGGTGGTCTGGCTGATGTCCCGGCATGCGACGGCGATGCCGTTTTCAAGCGTTTTCGCGAGTCTCAAGGGGTTTTCTTCTCGATTTCGCGGGCAAGCATGGGAAAAGCCTTATGAACGGTATGGACGGGAGAGGGAGTTGGAGATGCCGAAAGGCCTTATGTTGCCTGAAAAACAGCAATAAATAGTCTACACTTTTACGAAAACATGAGGAGTAGTACGCTCTCTACTTTATTATGTCCATTGCTAATCGGCCCCTATTCATCAGAAAATCCCTAGTGTGGAGTTAATCACTAAGTGTAGATTAACGGTTCTTAAGGGGAGGATGCGGAATGAAGGCTACCGATCAGATTAAGCGCGCTGCGATGATGAAAACCATCGGCTATTTTCTCGATGATCCCGAGAAGAACATCGTCAAGATCATGGACATGGTCGACAAGGTTGCCCCTGCCGATGTGTTCCCGTCTCAGCGCAAGGCGTTTCGCGGGGCGATCGATTCCAAGAACAACTGGTATCAGCTCATCATGCGCGTTATGGACCTGAATCCCGAGGTGCGCGACGATCTTATTAAGAACCTTATCGTGGATGGCAACCTTATGGCGTGGCCGCGTCAGGAGGAGATGCGTAAGCGGCACCAATGCAACATCCCTTGGGCGATCCTGCTCGACCCGACCAGCGCCTGTAACCTGCACTGCACCGGCTGCTGGGCTGCCGAGTACGGGCACAAGTTGAACCTTTCGTACGAGGATATCGATTCCATCATCAACCAGGGCGTGGAACTTGGCATCCATATTTACATCTACACTGGCGGAGAGCCGTTGGTGCGCAAGAAGGACCTCATCCGCCTGTGCGAAGCGCATCCCGATTGCAGCTTCCTGTGCTTCACGAACTCCACCCTTATCGACGAGGAGTTCTGCCAGGATATGATCCGCGTTAAGAACTTCGTGCCGGCGATCAGCGCCGAGGGGTCCGAGGAGACGACGGACGCGCGCCGCGGCGAGGGCGTTTACCGGAAGGTCGGTCATGCCATGGAGCTGCTTCGCAAGCATGGCCTGCCTTTCGGCGTGTCGGCTTGCATAACCAGCGCCAATGCCGATACGGTGGGTTCCGAGGAATTCATCGACTGGATGATCGATCAGGGTGCCCTTTTCTGCTGGGTGTTCAACTACATGCCGGTGGGGATGGCTTCCCCGGCTGATTTGATGCTCACCGTCGAGCAGCGCGAGCGCATGTATCACTTCGTCCGCGAGATGCGCGAGAAGAAGCCGCTGTTCCTCATGGATTTTCAAAACGACGGCGAGTTCGTGGGCGGCTGCATCGCGGGTGGTCGACGCTACCTGCACATCAACGCGGCGGGAGATGTCGAGCCTTGCGTGTTCATTCATTATTCGAACGCAAACATCCATGACATGTCGCTGTTGGAATGCCTCAAATCGCCCATCTTCATGCAGTACTACGAGGGGCAGCCGTTCAACGACAACCTGTTGCGCCCTTGTCCGATGCTAGAGAATCCGCAGGCTCTTGAGTCGATGGTCGAAAAGTCCGGCGCGAAGTGCACCGACTTGCAGGAAGAGGAGCCCGTCGAGCATCTTTGCGGGAAATGCAAGGATTTCGCTCGGGAATGGGCGCCCGTGGCGGAGGAGCTGTGGGAAAACCCGGCAGATCCCCGTTATCCCTACCGAAAAGATGTTACCGCGAACATGGCCGACACCGATAAAGACAAGTTCAAGAAGCAGAACAGGAAGTTTGCTCGACTGTAGCCTTGCGAGCGCAAGGGGAGGGTGCTTTGGCGCCTTTCCCTTCGCGAAAGACCGGGCATGAACCGAGAGCTGCGGACGCGGTCGTCGGAGGAATCGAAATAGGAAGGGCCGAACGTTGAGCGAGCTGAGATGATTGCGCGTTTTGAAGGCATTCTCGGCGATTCCCGGTTTCTTGGAGCTTTGATGCGGGGAATGCGTTGATGCCGACCTACGGTGTGGCGGCGCGCGGTTTCGATGGAGGTGCGTTCCGCAATAGGGACGGCTTGCATAAAGGTTTTGATGCAATGGGTTGGCCCCGGAGCTTTTCCGGGGCCAACCCATTTCTTTTTCCTGATGCCCCTTGTGCTCGGTTGATCGCGCAGACGCTTAAGCAGCCTTGCCGCGGTTTGAACGGGGACAGGCCGAACAGGGGACGCAGCGCTGTTCGCAAATGAACAGTGCTACGTCCCCTGTTCGGCCTGTGGTATCACAGACCCCCCTGACATTTAGTATTAGTTCGTCTTCCTGGTGCCTGCGGAACCGCTTGTCGCGTGTTGGCTGCGATGTCGTGGCTGTTGGTGCTGTCTCGTATAGTTCGCTGTGATGAGTCAGCCGTAAACAAGATGCTTCTATATGCTGTTTGACGTGATGAGATGGCTGATTTGACTGATGTGCGTGATAGGCGATCTTGCTTGATGTCATCCAGATTGCAAGATGTGAACCTGCTGAGCCTGAATCTACTCCGATGCCACGGAGCCGATTCATGTCTTCTTCAGGTATTTCTATAATGTATGGCAGCTGTCAAGAGGAGTGACAATTTGCGTCTTTGATGATGATAGTAAGTCAGGGGGCTACTTTATGATAGAAAAATGATGCCCACGATCTTCCGGGGGTAGTTGTACGGGTCCATGCCTTCGAACTTTGGTGGGTGTGATTATGATAAAAAGACGAGGCTGCTCTATATGCTGCGTTTTGTGCGCCGCTTTCGCGATTGTTGCGGCGTTTTGCTTTTGCGACGTTGCGTCCCCTGTTCGTGCTGAGGGAGCTCAGGAAGCGTCGGCGCCTATTCCGATTAACAAGGATACGGCGACTGTTACGGTCAATCTCTTCGCCGACGAGTACCACAACAAGCCCCTTGACGGCGCTGTGACGTCCGCTACGCATTTATACGGAGCCTTTCGGCGCACTTCTTGCACGGCAAGGCGCCCTCTGTCGGCAAGGAAGTCGCCGTGTATTATTTTCCCGATACCATCGTCGTTGATGACAACGTTGGCGGCGACCTTATAGAGGGATCGGGCGCCGACGCCGTTAAAGCCGGCACGTGGAAAATCGAGAACAATAAGGCCATCTTCACGTTTAACGAAAGCTGGCTTAAGGACAATCCTGCGGACATCTACGTTGCGGCGAATTTCTCGTTCGAGCTTGCGAATAAAGACACTGGTTCAGGTAGCAGCGCAATCGTTGAGTTCCCTGGTGCGGGGTCGATCAAGATCGATACCAAGGACGGTAACGTCACGGGGGCGAAGTCGGGAGCCTTCTCCCAGGGTGCCGATGGTGCGGCCAAGGTTACCTGGACCGTGACCCTGGACGTCGAATCGTATGCCACGAACGTCAAGTTCGCCGACATGCTCGGTGACAACTTCAGCTTCGTGGACGGGAGCTTCACGCTTGATGGCAAAAAGCTCGATCCGCAGCCGACGATCGACGGTCAGATTGCGACCCTAGACAATCTGGGCAACCTTTCCCAGGGAAACCATACGATCACGTATGAAACGGTGTTGAAGAGCGGCGTTTCCTTGAACAACGGTGAATATATCGACAAGCAGGAAGCCTCCAAAAACACGGCAACGTGGGAGTGGGGCGGCACCGGCGATCGCCAGAACGACACGGTCACGGCTGCGCCTGGCAAGTTTCGCTATGACATGATTGCCAAGTCCAACGGCTCGGGCACGCCGTCCGACATCACGTGGACGGTCACGCTCAACCGAGGTGAGCTCAAGGCCGACATGAGCGGCTACAAGTTCACCGATACTCTTGACGCTAAACAGACCTATATAGGGAGCTATACGGTTTACAAGGGCAGCTCGGGGTCGGAGGTTCTTGCGACCGGCGTGCTTGATCCGTCGCAGAGCTCGTTTACCTACACGTTCCCGACCGATCTTGCCGACAAGTACGCCACCTACCGCATCGTCTATCACACCAAGATGAACGACACGAGCTCGTACGACACCGTGCGCAACGACGCGACCATCGAGCGCGAAGGCTCCGTTTCCGGCACTGGCGAAGGCAGGTTCACGCCGCAGCTGGTGGGCACGCCGATCACCAAGAGGTTTGTGAGCTCCGATGAGGCTGCGACGACGGGTAGGGCGACGTGGGAGACGCGTGTCGCGCTGAAGGCGATCGTCGATGCGGTCCATCCGGATAAGGTGACGGTAAAGGACACGTTTCAGACGGCGTGGTCGCAGAATATCGGCGTCGATGTAGATTCCATTACCATCAAAATCGGCGAAACCGTGCTGGTGCGAGGGCAGAACGCCGACTGGAAGCTAACGGACAACTACGCGGTCGGTGGAATAAAGAGAAACTTCAACCTTGACATATATGTCAACGACAAAGTGAAAGCGGCCCTTGAGAACGAGGACTACGCTGTTATCACATACGCCACCACATCCGATGCATTGCCGGGTTGGTACTCGAACTTCGCATCGGTCAGCGTCAACGGCAAGGCATACCTCACGAACCCTATCTATTACTACCTTGATCAAGAAACGACGCCTGCGGTTGAGAAGCCGGAAGCGGAGTCGAAAGTCGTTTGGGACGAGGGCTTCGATTGGAGTGCCGTTGATGGCTCGAATGAGAAGGGCGCATGGGTTGTCGACTGGACGGTGTACGCGAATCGCCAAAAGAGCGCGGCAGGAGAATATTACGGAGCTGGAAAGCTGGGCGGCGCACCGCTGAACATCATCGATGCCCTTCCGGACGGTATGAGCTATGTTTCGGGCTCGGCCAAGTTCACGCTGGTGCAGAACACCTACGATAAGCATACGGGATATTATGGCGGGAATGAAAGTAGAACAGTTATCGCCGACCAGCAGCTTGCCGCCGGCAACGTGAGCAGCAGCGGCAACACGGTCACTTTCTCCGTTCCCACGACGGCGCTCGGCAATTATGCCGGCTACGCGAAGCTCACGTACAAGACGGCGGTCAAGCGCGGTAAGCTCGATACTTCCAAGAATGAGGTGAAGTTCACCAACTCGGCTAGCGCCGAGTCGGGAAGCAAGCAGTTCGAATCCGGTAGCGGCACCGTCACCATCAAGAACAACGTGCTCGCAAAGACCGGCGCGCAGGTGGATAACAGCAACCGCATCAAGTACACCATCCTGGTCAATGAGTCGGCCGTCGACCTTATGCGCACAAGCGATTTCCTGGAGCTTGTCGACACCATGGACGCCAAATGCACGCTGGTGCCGTCGACGCTGAAGGTTTACGAATGGGGCAACGGTGCTTGGCAGCCCCTGGGCGATAGCGCCTATTCATCGAAGATGGAACAGGTCGACGGCAACGCCGGTACGTGCACGAAGCTGACGCTCAATGTGCCTGACGAGAAATACCTCAAGGTCGAGTATGAGGTCATCCCAAGCGGAAATCCCGGCGACAAGGTTTCCCTTTCCAATACCGCCGAGCTTACGGGCGTGGTGGAAGGCGCCGCGACCGATGCTCAAACCTGGACCGTCAAGAACGTCTCGGCCAGCGCGGGCGGCAACGGCTACGGCATCACGATGACCAAGTACGACGCACAGCAGGTTGGCACACCGCTTGAGGGCGCGGAGTTCACCCTTTATAGCGTGAACATGGACCAGGCTGAGACGGTGGGCGTGGAGAGCGCCAGAACGCTGTTCGGCACTGCAAATACCAATGACGACGGTAAGATATCGTTTGGCGCGGAAGGCCACGCAATGAGCAATTGCACGCTCTACCAGCTCGTGGAATCGAAGGCGCCTGAGGGCTACGCCGTAGCAGAGCCCAAGTGGATCATGCTCAAGGGCAACGCGAGCGACGAGCATTACCAGGCTGCGCTTGAACGGGCGAAGCGCATCGTTGCGGAGGTCATCGGCGATGACAGGAAGGACGAGATCATCGGCGATGACAAGAAGGATGAGATCTGGGTCTATGACAACCGTTTGACGGGATCTGCTGTCATCAATGCGAAGAAGGTGCTCAAAGGCGGCACCTTCAAGGCGGGGCAGTTCTCGTTCGCGCTCAAAGATGCCGAGGGCAAGGTGCTCCAAACGGCGACCAACGACGCCGAGGGCAACGTTTCCTTCACCATCGAGTGCAGCAAAGCGGGCGAATACCGCTACACCATCTCCGAGGTCGTCCCCGAGGGCGCTGATGGCAACGTCAAGGACCACATCACCTATGACACGACCGAGCATAACGTCACGGTCAACGTGGCGAATGGCGACGGGAAGCTTGACGCGACCGTCGTTTACGACGGCGGAACATCGGTTCCTCCGACCTTCACCAACAAGTATTCGGCGACTCTGCCTGCTGCCGGCGGCATGGGAACTATGGTCACGTACTTGATCGGCGCCGTGCTTGTTCCCCTTGCCGCCGCCCGGATACATCTGCGTCGCAACCGCGCGAAGAAGGGAGGGCTGAGCCGTGATTAGCTGTAGCTTCAGGCTTCGTGCCCCAAGGCTCGTCGCCCTTCTTTGCGCGTTTGCGCTCGTGCTTGCATCGGTCCTTTCGGGGACGGCCTCGGCTTCCTCCGCATCTGGGCATGCCGCAGCTACCGGCACCCTTACGGTGTCGGGTTCGGTCGCGGACGCGTACGAGGCGTACCAGCTCTTCAGCGCGGATGTTTCCGATGGGGACGGCTCTGGGGACAAGCTGGCAACGGGCGTGGCGTGGGCGAGCGATGCTGTGCGCGACGCGGCGCTTCCTGTTTTGCGCGAGGCTGGCATGGATGTTGCGGGAGCCGTTGCCCAGGACGTTGCCGAGTGGCTTGACGCCGATGGGCACATGACTCCTTCGCTGGCTACGGGGCTTGCCCGCGCGATTCGCGCGTCCGGCGTGGAGCCCCGGGCCATTCCCGTCGGCTGCGCCGTGGAGCTTTCCGCCGGGTATTGGCTTGTTGTTGCTGAAGAGGACGCCATCGGCCAGTCTCAGGCGGGCACTGCGGCGATATTCACGCTGGTGGGCGGCGCTCCGGTGACCGTTGCACCCAAGGCCGCTGTGCCGGTGGTTGGCAAGCACGTGCTTGAGGATTCGGACGGGGCGTGGCGGAAAGCCGCCGACGCCACCGTGGGCGATGACCTGTACTGGCGCCTTTGCGCCACGATCCCGGCGGGCCTTGTCGGCTACGACGCGTACGCGGTCGAGTTCGCCGACGCCATGAGCGCGGGGCTCGATCCCTCCAAGGTTGCCTCGAGCGTGCGCGTTTATGTGGCCGCGGGAACCGACGGCGGTTTCGATGCGGTCGCCGTTTCGGGCGGTTCGGTCGGCGCCGAGCCCGTTGACGGATGGATGGACATTACTGCCGGGTGCATTGTCTCGGTTGACGCCGGGACGAACGCATTCGCCGTGCGAACGAGCGACCTTGTTTCCGCGCTTGGCGGCGAGGAGAAGTTCGCCGCCGGGGCCCGTGTGGTGGTGGTTTACAACGCGCCGCTGGGCGCGAGCGCCAACCGCGGGGCGGAGCAGGGCAACCCCAACGAGGTGTATCTGCGTTACCCGCGTTCCCCCTTTGCCGACCAGGGCGGGGAGGGCGGTTATACCCGCACCCCGAGCGACAACGCCACTGCTTATACCTGGGACGTTGCGCTCACCAAGCGCGCGAGCGACGACCAGAGGCCGCTTTCGGGCGCCATGCTGCGCGTTACCGACGACCGCGGGCGCCGGCTTGCGGCCGATGGGACGTGGGTCGAGGGCGACGCGACCATCACCACTGGCGCGGGCGGGCGTGTTGCGGTCAGCGGCGTGGACTCCGGGGCACTTACGGTCGAGGAGGTCGCGGCGCCCGAGAACTACGCTGGCTTTACGGGCGCCCGAACGCTTGCTCTTGCAGTCGAGGGGCTTGACGTCGAGCAGGTCGCAGCTGCACGGCCGACGCTTTCTGTGTCCGCCGAGAAGCCGCTGCGCGTTGACGGGGCGAATGTCGCCTCGGGCGCCGTGGAGGTTGCGGTCCTGAACTCCCCGAAGCCCTCAAGCCCGGGCGAGTGGCTCGCCGGGCTTCTACCCAAGACCGGCGACCGGCGCCTGGCTATTGTGGTTGCGCTCGTAGTCGCCGGGACGGCAGCCGCGATCCTACTAGTGGCCGGATCTCGTTTCATCAGGCGGGGAGGAGGTCGTCGTGATAAGTAGCCGTTGCGCGCTATTTGACGTGTCGCTCCCGCCATAGCCGTGCCGCCGTTCGTTTGCTTCCGGCGCTCGGCTCGAAAGGCGGTTTGAGCGCCGCATTCATTGCATCAGCACTCTTCGAATAGAAAGGAACCAGAATTGAAAGCACAGAAGAAGTTCGCTCGTTTTGCCCTTGCGGCGGGCCTTACCGCGACGATGGCCTTCAGCAACGTCGCCGCCCCTACAGTCATGGCGTTTGCAGATACGGAGTCGGCCGTCACGTTCGCGGATGCCGATTATGCAAAGTCCACGACCTATAAGGGCATCCAGATTTTCAAGGCGATAGTTGCGTCGACCGGCGAGGGTACGACGGTGAGCAACATCGAGTGGGCTAGCGATGCCGCCAAGGAGGCCGTGGTGGCCGCCATCAAGGCGAAGGACACGTCCTTTGCCGGCGACCACGCGCAGGATGCCGCCGATTGGCTGAACGCCAACGCCGGGGTTGACGGGACCGACTCGAAGGTCGCGAGCGACAACGTCCTGAGCTTGATCGCTGCCAACCTGGAGGGCAAGCCCGGCTGGGAGACGACGACCGCGGGCAACCCGTCTCTTTCCAACCTCGAGGCGGGCTATTGGCTCTTCCTCACTGCTACCGCCGGCAAGCCCGACGGCAAATCGACCGACGCGTTCACCTCTCCTGTATACGCCGTGATTGATGGCGTCAACCCCACGACTATTACTCCCAAGAAGGGTGTTCCCACGGTCGAGAAGAAGGTCCTCGACGACGCGGATGCCGTCGCCCCTGACATCAAGGGCTCCGACAGATGGAAGGACGTCGCCGACTCTCAGATCGGCCAGGAGGTGAACTATAGGCTCACCGGCACCATCGCCAGCAACTACGCCACCTTCAGCACCTACGCCTACAAGTTCACGGACGTGCTTTCCGACGGCCTTGACTATGTCAACGGCTCGGTTGAGGTGTACGCGGTGAACGGTGGCACTTATTCCCTGGTCGATGCGAACAAGTACGACGTGGCTTGGGACGCAAAAACGCTGACGGTCGAGTTCAAGGTCGATGACGTCAAGCGGGGCCTCAAGGACGTTGACGGTGTGACCGCAGACACCCAGATCGTCGTCTTCTACAAGGCCAAGCTCAACGGCAGCGCCGTGATCGGCAACGCAACTGCTGGCAACAAGGGCGGTAACCCCAACACCGTCAAGCTCGAGTACTCCAACAACCCGTATGCCGCCGGCACGGGCGAGACGATCGAGGACACCGTCGCCGACTTCGCGTTCAAGCTCAACCTCAACAAGGTTGACCAGGGCACTGAGAAGGGCCTTCCGCGCGCCGTTTTCACCATCCAGTCTCATGACGCGAACACCGATGGCTATTACGTCGCCTCGAAGACGGATACTACCGAGGGCGTTGTCGAGGGCCAGCTCGTGAAGGTTAACGACGCTAACAACCTTCCCGACTACGTGAAATTCACGTCCGGCGACGACGGAAAGATCTCCGTCTCCGGCCTTGATGCCGGCTCTTACAAGGTGACCGAGGTCCAAACCCCCGACAACACCAAGTACACCAAGGCGAACCCCTTCACCTTCACCATCGCTCCGACGTATGACGAGACGACGATGAAGGTGACGGACCTTACGGCGGCGGTCTCCGAGTCCGACAAGGGTCGTAGCGATATCGCCTTCGGCACGCTCGACGGCACTGCCGGCGACCACAAGCTGACCGGCAAGGATGGCACCGGCACCAACGCCGCCACCGGCGAGGTCACCATCAACGTCGGCAACACCAAGTCCGTGGGGCTTCCCATCACCGGTCTTGACGGCGTGACGCTTACCTGGATCGCGGGCGGAGTCGTGCTCGTCATCGGCGTGGCGCGCATCATCCGCCGCCGTCGCTCGGAGTCCGAGGAGTAGATGCAGCGCCGAGACAAGCATGCGGCAACGGGCGCCTCTGCTCCGAGCGGCAAGAGGCGCCGCAAGCGTCTGCCTCGCTGGGCCGACCGACTCATCACCATGGTCGTCATCCTTATCGGCGTCGGCCTTATGGTGTGGCCTTGGGTCCTCGACCGGTTCGAGGCTGCGGGCGTTTTCAACCAGATCGATGCCGTATCTAGTACGGTGGACGCTCTTTCCGCGCAGGAGCGCGAGTGGATTCTTCTCCAGGCGCGCTCGTATAACGAGCTGCTTGTCGGCGAGAGTCCCGAGCTTCCTGCCGACCAGGTCGCACCCTACGAGGAGCAGCTCATATTCGACCGTGACCCCATGATGAGCTGGGTTGAGATCCCCTCCATCAACGTGAGCATGCCCATTTACCACGGCACGGGCGAGGAGTCGCTCATGGCCGGCGTCGGCCACCTTGAGGGAACAAGCCTGCCTGTGGGCGGGAGATCTTCCCATTGCGTGCTCACGGCCCACTCCGGCATGCGCAACCTCAGCATGTTCGACGACATCCA
>ERZ1026880.1230-NODE-1230-length-11194-cov-3.058713_pt1 | contig 11194 bp, 6 predicted proteins | sample MGYA00380170_ERZ1026880 | MGnify/ENA primary metagenome ERZ1026880 (study PRJEB33269, sample SAMEA4719806) | human gut metagenome | biome: human-associated habitat; feature: organic feature; material: feces | place: Cameroon | collected 2013-10 ...
CACGAGGATATTACGGCGATGCAGATATATATGAACATAAAGAAAAACAGAATAAAAGACGTATATGACAGCACGCATCCGAGAGCCTGAAAACCTCTGTAAAACCGATTTTAACAGGCTACAGCGCCAAAAATACTGACAGTAAATACTAAAATCTGATATAAATTAAATAACGCTTTACAACTGTTTTTGCAGGGGGGGGGGAGCGTAATATTTTATATGAAATATTAAGAGGAGGCACCGATGTTGAAACCTGAAAAACGCAAAAAAATACTTGTAATCGACGATGACAGAATTAACAGAGCGATAATAGCAGAAATTCTTGAAGAAAACTTTGATGTTATAGAAAAAGCGGATATAGATACAGCTTATGCTCTTGAAGAAAACACCAAAAAGCACATAGACCTGATACTGATAGATATGTTCCTCAAAGACGGCGAGTTCTGGAAGTTTATGGACAGACTCAAAATCCGCAGCGATTATGCGAATATACCGGTCGTAGTGATAATTGCGCCTGATACAGACAATATGTTTATTGAACGCGCAGGCAGACTTGGCGCTGCCGAGTTTGTAGCAAGACCGTTTTCCGAATACATTATAAATCGTCGTATTTCAAAAATTATAGACATATCACCGGAAAAATCCGAACATATGCAGGACAGGCAGAACGGTGAGAGCATTAGAGAGCGAACCTCTGCATATCTTGAAGAGGAAAGAGCAAAATCGGATTTCTTCCTTTCACAGACAAGGGAGATATGGTTTAAATACAATTTTGATCCGCAGGTAATTACTCTTTCGAGAATGTCAGCGGATAAGCTGGGAGTTCCGCAAATTGTGGAGAACCCGTTCGAAAATGAAAAAATTAAATCGTTTTTTGACGATGGACAGTATGAGCGCATCAGAAATTCCCTCAGAGACTTATCTGCGGAGAATTCATTTTATGAGGGCGAAATGCAGCTGAATACAGAAGCCGGCAGGAAATGGTACAGGCTGTCGATGTATATAGTATGGTCGGCAGAGCTTAACAAACCGGCATCTGTTTTCGGAATGTTTCAGGACATCGACACAGGATACAGGGAACTGGAAAAACTTCAAAGATATGAAGCGCCGGAGGCGCAGCTTTCTGCGGAGGCTTTAGACTGTGATATACCTGAAATAACAGAGGCGCAGGCCGTAAATATTATGAAATACTTCGGAAGAATGTTTGAGTTTGTGCGCCTTGTAGACCCTGAGATATGTATGCAGTTTACAATAGACAGCGACAACCATATAATCGAAAAGCCTTACAGATGCTATGCAATATGGAACAAATCAAACCGCTGCGATAACTGCATATCAATGACGGTGGCGCATACAAAGAAAACACTTACCAAGCTGGAATTTATAAATGACAGAATATACAACGTGTCGGCGGCATATATACTTGTCGACGGCAAGGGGTATGTTTTAGAGCTTGCGTCATTTGTAGACCACGATGTTATGCTGTCTGCCGATGACAAAAACAAGCTTCTAAATGCGATTACGGCACATAACAGACAGCTGTACATAGATTCGGTAACAGGAATATACAACCGCAGATACTATGATGACAGACTTTGTGAGCTTAGCGGCGAATTTGCTTTTGCAATGATTGATATAGATAATTTCAAGCAGATAAATGACCGTTTCGGTCATCTTGCAGGTGATGCGGCTCTTGCGGCAGTTGCGCAGGCAATTAAAGAAAACGTCAGAACAGGCGATGATGTGGTACGATTTGGAGGAGATGAATTTTTCGTTCTGTTCAAGGATATGCCAAATGAAATACTGCTGCGAAAGCTTGAAAAGATACTTCATGCAGTCGAGAGAGTAAGACTTGAGGAGTACCCGGAGCTCAGAGTCACAGTCAGCATTGGCGGAGCATATGACAGAGGCAAGCTGTCGCAGATACTGCGTAAGGCGGACATAGCTATGTATAAGGCCAAGGGCAGGCGCAACAGTATATGTATATATGAAGATTAAATTAATTTACTAATCTGGAAAGTGAACGAAAATGAAAGGTAAAAAAGATACAATCGGTTTTGTAAAAAAGAATATTATACTGCTGATTGTTGTACTGGCAGGAATACTGCTTCTGGCTTTTTCAGCATATTACACCAAACTGGGAACAGCTTCCGAGCAGAGAGCCTACAGGCTTTTGAGCGACTCTGCCGAGGCGCAGCGTGTGGCAATAGACGAGAGAGTCAGCGCAAGTTTTCAGCAGATGAGCATTATAGGGGCGGAGATAGACTGGAAAGAGGACATATACAGCGACCCGGCTCTTGTTTCAAGGCTTGATGACGTTGTGGACGCAAGTCCCTTTGAAAATCTGGCAGTTTCAGATACAAGCGGCGTGATGCTCTACAGGAACGGAGATACGGCGGACTGCTCCGACCGTGAATACTTCAAAAAAGCCATCGAGGGAGAGGAAAGCATAGAGTTCCTCAAAAAAGGCCGTATGAGCGGAAAAACCATATTTGTATTTGCACAGCCGGTGTACAGAAACCGGGAGATTGTCGGAGTTGTGGTTGCAACCAGAAGTTTAAGTGATATGAGTGAAACTCTTGCCACTCACGACTCTATTGAAAACCAGTATAAATTCCTCTGCTATGAGGATGGGGAAATCATTACGGCGGTGATAGGCGAAGGTGAAAAATCCGAAATATCATCGGGATATCTTAAGGACTGCTTCAAGCCTTCGGGCAATGCGCAAGAAATATCCGAAAACAAAGTCAGCATATATGAATATAACGGGCAGAAGTATTACGGTATATATGCTCCGTCGGGACTTGACGATATATATATATTCAGCGCGGCAGAAACAGATTATGCGAATAATCTTGCAGGTCTTTACAACAGATGGACTATTGCAATAATCGCTCTGGCTCTCGCCTTGACAATAATAGCGTCGTTTATTATCATCAGACAGCTTAAGAGGGACATAACCCTGGCCCAGCGGCAGGAGGCGGAGAAAAAGCATAAACTTGAGGAATACTACAACTTCCAGAACAGGCGTTATCTAGGCCGCAAAAACGTTTCAAGATCGTTTTACCTTAACCTTACTCGCAATACATGCAGAAAAGACAGCGACGGCAAATTAGGAAGTGAAATAGAGATAAAAGACGGTATGAGCATAGAGCTTCTGTGCAATAGCATATGCGGCCTGCTCCACCCGCAGGAGAGAGCGCGTTATATGGAGAGTATGTCAAGAGAAAGTCTGATTGAAGCCTTTGGCAGTGGCGAGTCCACAGTGAGAGACTATTTCCTGTTCTACTACAGCGGATACGGATATACATGGCTCAGGACTACGGCGGATATAGTCAGAAACCCTATGACAGGCGAGCTTGAGGCCATACTGTATGCTTTTTCGGTAAACAGGAAAAAGCGTGTAGAGCAGATAGGACAGAAGCTTATCAATGAGAAATTTGTTGCAATGGGTCTGATAGACGTCATGTCAGGTTATGTTTACGGTATCAAAGGACTGTCGGAGTATAACGCAGGAGAAACGGAAGCAGGCAGAGTTGAGGAAATTCTGTATGATACCGCTGCCGCAGAAACTCTTGGCAGGGTACTGCCGACGGAGGAATTCCAATACATCAGTAAAAAAGTAAAGTTTGAAACAGTCCTTGATGAACTTGAAAAAAACGGAGAATACAGCGTCAGAGTCAGCATTACGCATAACGGAGAAAGTGTTGCGGAGCATTATCAGATAAGCTATTCATACCTCGATGATTATCAGGAGAGCATTATGGTGTCCTGTGAAAATGTAACAGATATTCTTGAGGGTAAACTTGACACTGAAACAGGACTTTACAATATGGCGGGCTTTGACGAAGCGGTGCAGAAATGGATTGCGGACAATCCGGGCAGAAAATACCGTCTGCAAAGATACAGGATTGACGGATTTATGAATATCAATGCCACCTACGGATACAAAGTGGGAAGCCGCCTCATAAACGATATAGGCAAATATATGAGAGCTCGTACAGGCAGGGACAGCTTTGCCGCGCATATCAATGCGGACAACTTTGTCAGATTCTGCGCAGATGACAGCATTTCGCCTGAGTCTTTCTATGAGAAATTCCTTACGGACTTTGCGGATTATGAGCTTAGTTATCCTCTTTTTCTGAAAATGGGTATATATGATTTATGTGAGCCTGACTGTGATACCCTTACTATGAGCTATAGAGCAAACCTTGCAATACAGTCCATAGAGGGCGATTTCTCAAGACATATTGCATATTACAGCAAAGGTCTTATGCAGGCTACAAAGGAAGAACAGCAGATGCTGGCAGATGTCGAAAATGCGGTCAGACAGGGACAGTTTGAAGTATGGCTTCAGCCTCAGTATGATTACAGCAGCGGCAGAATTATAGGGGCGGAGGCGCTGGCAAGATGGAATCACCCTGAACTGGGAATGATAACACCGGGAGCGTTTATCCCTGTCTTAGAGCGAAGCAGACAGGTAGGCATGCTCGACGAGTATGTTTGGGATAAAGCCTGCCAGTATATAAACAGATGGAGCAAAAAAGGATTTAACATTCCGGTTTCGGTAAACGTTTCCCGTGTGGATATACAGAATTTGGGAATGTGCGAAACTCTGATAAATCTGGTAAAAAAATATGATATTCCGCCCGAATATTTAAGGCTTGAAATCACAGAGAGCGCATATATGAATGAGCCGCACGAGCTGGCAGCCGCAGTTGCGGAGCTTAGAGCGGCAGGTTTCATTATAGAGATGGACGATTTCGGCAGCGGATATTCATCACTTAACGCGCTTAAGGATTTAGACATAGACGTGCTCAAGCTTGATATGAAACTTGTTTCGGAAATAGGCGACGGCAATGAAAAAAACGACAATATATTGAGAAACGTAGTGCATATGGCAAATGCTCTTAATATGTCCGTTATTGCAGAGGGTGTTGAAACCGAAGTGCAGGCCGGATACCTGAAATCAATAAACTGCAATTATATGCAGGGATATTATTTCAGCAAACCGATAAAAGCAGAGGATATAGAGAAATTATTTGAAGAAAGCAAAAACAACAACTAGCTTAAAAACGGCTGCTGCGGAGGGTTAAATGAAAATAGACGGCAAAACAGGCAGAGATATTCTCACCAATATGTATGGAAGACGGGTATTCTTTGAAAGAGCAAAAGCTATGATTGAAGAAAAAGCCGCCGGATACTATATCCTGTCCAGCATCAATGTTGAAAATTTATAAACAGCGCATACGGACTCGACTCAGGAGATGCAGTGCTTCGGCATATTGCAGACTGTACTGTCCGCTGTATGGCTGCCATAGGAGGTATAGCAGGCCGAATAAACGGAGATGCTTTTGCTGCATTGTTTCCGGCATCCTATGCCGATTCAAAGCTTCTTGCAGAGCTTTATCTTGAGTCTGCGGCTCTTGCCTGTATTGATGAAAAAATCAGGCTCAGGGTAGGCAGATTTGTCGTAAACGTGCCGGGAGCGTCTATAGAGTCTATGTATGACTATGCCAAAATCGCCGGTGATTCCGTCAGGGGCAATTACGAAAAACATATAGAATACTATAACGATTTTATGAAGGATGAGCTGCTGCGAAAGCATCAGATTATCTACGAGATGGACAGCGCTCTTGCGGAAGGACAGTTTGAGCCGTGGCTGCAGCCTCAGTACAACCACGCTACAGGCGCTATGATAGGAGCGGAGGTGCTGGTTCGCTGGAACAGAAACGGCACATATATTTCACCTGCCGAATTTATCCCTAGTGTAAATGATATTGATGAATTTCAGAAAGAACTTAAAGAGGGACTTCTGGCAAAGGGAATTCACTCACTGATACTGGCGCCGATGTGGAAAGATGGCAGGCTCATAGGGTTTGTAGGTACGGACAATCCGACCAGAGCCGTAACTCATCTGGTGCATCTGGCAGCGCTGGGAGATTACCTTGCAGTGCTTCTGACAAGGCGCGACTTTCCGGAACAGTAACAGGTGCATACCGATTGAAAAACAGGGAAATCAAAGCGTGTACGGCTTCTAATCGAGGCAGATCGTATGCGCTTTTGTGTTTTTTTGTTTGACAAATGTGGCAAAAGTGTGGTAAAATACCGATATTAAGTTATTACAAAAGGATAAGAGAGAGACTATAATGAAGAAATTATTCAGCATAATTACCACGCTGGCCCTTTTATTTTCATTCCCCGCGGCGGCATATGCGAACGTGGAGACCAAAGCTTCAGATGACAGCATTACGCTGAGCTGGCAGCAGGACAAAGAGGCCACAGGTTACTATATATACACAAACGATAAGAAATCGGGATATTATTCACTTGCAGACTTAGTTGTCGGAAGCGACAACACAAAGTACAAGTTCACAGGACTTGAGAGAGATAAGACCTACTGGTACAAAATCAGAGCATATTACATAACAGACAACGACTTTAAATTCGGCGAATACTCTGACCCTGTAGACGAGCGTGTCAAGCTTGAAGCGCCTGACAGCCTCAAGGCCAAGGCAGTTTCCGACAGCACAATCAAAATCTCGTGGGATGAGGTTGACGATGCGGACGGATACAAGGTGTACAGATACAATTCGTCAAAAGGACAGTATACGTGTATCAAGACTGTCGGCGCAAAGACAACGGCATACAAAAATACCGGACTTTCCGCAGAAACCAAAAAATCCTACAAGGTTGCGGCCTACACCAAAGAGGGCAGCAGGACCTATATAGGATATAAATCGGACAAGGCTTCCGCAACCACCGACAAATCGGACAGCGTTGAAACCCTTATAGACAAGGCCGAGTCAAAGCTGGGATGCCCGTATGTTTCAGGTGCGGCAGGTCCAAACAGTTTTGACTGTTCGGGGTTTGTACACTGGGTTTTCAAAAAGTCGGATGTATCTCCGGTGAAGTTTTCAAGGTCATCAGCTCAGGGTATATACAGCAGCCTCAGGAAATATGACATAGGAAGCACATCGCTGGCAAAAGCCCGCAGGGGAGATATACTTTTCTTTGGAAGCAGCAAATCAAACATATGGCATACTTCCATATATTACGGCAACAGCAAGCAGATACACGCGTTTTCAACGTGGGGCAGGGTTGCTGTAAATCCTGTAAGTATGTCTACAAGCAACAAGAAGCTTGTGGCAATAGTCAGACTGCCGATGAGATAGAGCGTTAATAAGATAGTAAAGTTAAGGGACCGCCACATCAGCTTAAAACCTGATGCGACAGCCCCTTTTTTCTTTATAACATAGGAAATATCGGCTTGTATATAATTCCATATATTTCCCCGTTCTTTATATCCTAGAGTGAATATTTGTTTTTGTACATTTTGAAGTTTGACTTGAACTCGTCTGTATCGTTTCTTATGTCACCCAGATATTTGTGCATATCAAATGATGCGTTTTCTGATATCTCGGTGATGCAGGCCGCTATGTTGGAGCAGTGGTCTGCTGTTCTTTCAAGGTTAGTAAGAATATCCGACAGCACAAATCCGTGGTCTATGGTACATTCGCTTTTCTGAAGTCTTAATATATGGTGCAGCTTTATCTGCTCTACCAGTATATCTATAGTCTGTTCAAGCGGCTCTACGAGAGATGCTTTGTCAAGGTCATTGTCAATGAAAGCGCCGTAAGCAAGGTCTGTGATTTCAAATACAGCCTCTTTGAGTATGGAAACCTCATGTTTTGCTTCATCTGAAAACTCAATGTGCTTGCTGTTTATTTCCTCTGCGGACTCTACAATGTTTACTGCGTGGTCCGATATTCTTTCAAAATCGCCGATAAGCTTGAGAAGCTTTGTTATCTTATGATTTTCGGTTTCCGATATGTCTTCGTTTGACAGCTTGACAAGGTATGAGCCTATAGCATCTTCATAGACATCGGCACCTTTTTCGTATTTCCTTACCTTTTTGGCCGTCGGCGCATCATATATGTTGAGAAGAGGCATTGCTGTTTTAATTGAGCTTACTGCTGCATCAGCCATATCAGCGGTTACAGCTTCCGCACGCTCTAAGGCTACTGACGGAGTGATGAGAAGTCTTTCGTCAAGCAGTGTTGCTTCTTCTTTTGCAGGAGCGTCCTTTATAGTCAGGGTTGCCAGCTTGCCCAGTCCTGCGCCAAACGGCAGAAGAAGCGCTGTGCAAAGCAGGTTGAACATCGAATGTGTAATTGCTATTCCGAACTGGTTTGCCTGCAGATCCACAAATGCGAAGTGAACAAATGAATTAACTGCATAAAACAGCAGCAGCAGTGCGACTGTACCGATTATATTGAAATACAGGTGTACAAACGCAACACGCTTGGCGTTTTTGTTTGCGCCTATAGATGATATTAATGCTGTAACGCAGGTACCTATGTTCTGTCCCATTATGATAGGAATTGCTGAAGCGTAGGTGATTGCGCCTGTTGTTGACAGTGCCTGAAGTATACCTACCGAAGCAGATGAGCTCTGTATTATTGCTGTCAGCAGTGCGCCTGCCAGAACTCCGAGGATAGGATTTGAGAATACCGTGAGCAGATTTGTAAAGCCCTCCACTTCTTTTAATCCTGAAACTGCGCCTGACATTGACTCCATACCGTACATAAGCACTGCAAAGCCGAGAAGTATCATACCTGTATCTTTTTTCTCGGTGTTTTTAACAAACATATAGAAGATGATACCGATAAGAGCAAGCACAGGTGTAAATGAGGACGGCTTAAGAAGCTGAACTATTACACTGTCACCGCTTATGCCTGTTAAACTCAGCAGCCATGCGGTTACTGTAGTTCCTACATTGGCACCCATTATTACATATATGGACTGTTTAAGCGTTATGATTTCAGAGTTTACAAGACCGACCAGCATTACTGTTGTTGCCGAGGAACTCTGTACTATTGAAGTGATACCAAGTCCGAGACCGAAGCCCTTGATAGGGTTGTCCGTTATTTTGCCTAAAACGGTGTTAAGCTGACCGCCTGCTTTTTTTTCGAGAGCGTTGCCCATAACCTGCATACCGAACAGGAACAGAGCAAGTCCGCCTATAAGGGATAGAAAATCAAAAATATTCATCACATACCTCCGTAATCCATAAGTCAGTCCAAATAATATACGGCAAGTGTGAAATGTAGAATATCAGTTATGTTAAATCTGTGTAAAATCTGCTGCAGGTTATTTGAATTCCAGTGAAATTGAAGTGCCCTTGCCGGGAGCGCTGTCTATATGTATAACCGCATTGTGATATATAGCGCCGTGCTTGACTATGGAAAGACCAAGCCCTGTACCGCCGACCTCTTTGGAATGGCTCTTGTCAACCCTGTAAAACCTTTCAAATATACGGCTCTGCTGATCGGACGGAATACCTATGCCGTCATCTCTGACCGTAAGCTGTCTGTCCGATATTATAACCTGGGCGTGACCTCCGGGGCTGTTGTATTTTATGGCGTTGTCGCAGAGGTTTGAAATTATTTCATCAAGTATGCGGCGGTTTCCGTCAACATAGCAGCTTTTGCCTGAAAGAGTCAGGGTGATGTCTGATTTTTCGGCAACGGGTGCAAGACGTGAAACAACCTCTGAAGCAACCTGATACAGATCCACAGGTTCTTTATCGTAAGGAATTTCTCCGCCGTCAAGCTGTGAAAGCCTGATTATATCGTTTACAAGGGTTATTAGGCGCTGCGCCTCCCTATATATATTATCTGAAAATCTCACAGCGGTATCCTCATCTGCAAGGCCGTTTTTGATAAGCTCTGCAAATCCCGAAATAGAGGTTAGAGGTGTTTTGAGCTCGTGAGAAACATTTGAGGTGAATTCTCTTCTCAGAACATCGCGTTTTTCTTTTTCGGTTTCATCTATTACCATTATTACAAGACCCTCTTTTTCGCCCTCGTGAATTACGGGAGCCGCTATTACCTCACAGTAGGTATCTCCTATATGCATGGTGCAGGAGCTTCTTTTTCCCTCCAGCGCAGAAAGCACCGCATATCTGAACCTGTCGTCTTTGCTGAGATCCAGCACATGAAAAGGACTGCCCTCGCCGGTAAAGCCAAGGAGCCTGAGAGCGCTGTGATTGCAGGATAGTATTTCAGCCTTTGTATTGGTTATAATCATGCCCTCGCTCATACTTTCCATTGTGGCATTAAGCTGCGCCTGCTGAAGCTTAAGCTCATCTATCTGTGAGAGTATTTTCTGATTCTGGGATTTGAGTCTTCTGACTGCGGGTCTTAATTCGTCATAGATTTCCTCTTCATCGGGATTGTCAATATCTATATTCTCAAGAGGCTTTACAATTCTTGATGACAGCCTGAACGCTATGAGTGCGCTGAGAATAAGGGCAAATGCAAAAATAAAAAGAATTGCTTTTATCATACCCTTGAGAACCGTTAAAAATGTATACCGATTTGAAGAAACCCTTAATATAGTATTGTCGTCAAGTCTGAGAGCGTAATATACGGTCTGCACCGACATTGTGCCGGAGTTCCTTATAGCCGTTCCATAGCCGTCTGCGACAGCTTCCTTTATCTCCTCGCGGTCGAGATGATTTTCCATTTCGGAGGCATCGGCCCTGTTGTCGTAAAGAACCTTGCCGCTTTTGTCTATCCAGGTTATCCTTATTTCATCTTCCGAAATGCTGTCAAGATAATCTGCGCCGCCAAGCTTAAGTCCTGCCGCAGCGTATGCCGCCTCCTGACCAAGCTCTGTTTCAAGCTGGGTATTAAAATATTTATATGAGGCATTGAGGGTAATGCCTGTTGATGCGATTACAAAACACAGTATTGCAATCAGGGTATTTCTGAATATTCGCAGTTTCATTTATCTGTCACCAATCCTGTAGCCGACTCCGCGAATGGTTTCTATAAGGCTGCCTGCCTCGGACAGCTTGTGGCGGAGCGTCCTTATATGCACATCTACGGTGCGGTTTTCGCCGTCAAAATCATATCCCCAGATGTGCTGGAGTATCTGATCTCTGGTAAGCACCATACCTTTGTTTTCAAACAGGTATTTCAGCAGCTCAAACTCCTTGTAGGTCAGGACAACCTCATTGCCCGATACTGTTACCATATGCTTTGAAACAGACAGGCACAGAGGTCCCGCCGCATAGGTTTTGCCCTGTGAGGAAACGGAGCTTCTGCGCAGTACCGCTTTTACTCTTGATACCAGCTCCATAACGCCGAATGGCTTGGTTATGTAATCGTCGGCTCCTGCATCAAGT
>ERZ1026880.1233-NODE-1233-length-11169-cov-3.697679_pt1 | contig 11169 bp, 8 predicted proteins | sample MGYA00380170_ERZ1026880 | MGnify/ENA primary metagenome ERZ1026880 (study PRJEB33269, sample SAMEA4719806) | human gut metagenome | biome: human-associated habitat; feature: organic feature; material: feces | place: Cameroon | collected 2013-10 ...
TATGATGCTGGAACTGGCAGCTATGTCCTTCCTGGGATTCGGAGCAAAACCTCCGGCACCGGAATGGGGCTATATGTTAAACGAAGGAAGAGCATGTATTCAGTCTGCACCATGGATGATGATTTTCCCCGGTCTGGCGATTTTTATTGTAGTTGTAGTCTTTAATATGCTGGGAGATTCTCTCCGGGATATTCTGGATCCGAAAGACGAGTAAGGAGGGCAGATATGGTAAATATGTTACAGTTGAAAAATGTGACCGTTTCCTATAAGAATGTACCTACCGTGCAGAATTTTAACCTGGATATGAAACAGGGACAGATCGTATCACTGGTAGGTGAATCGGGAAGCGGAAAGACTACCGTGATCCGTGCCGTTCTTGGACTTCTGGCAGGAGGTGGAGTGGTTTCCGAGGGAAGCATTACGTTTGAGGGAAAGGATCTGCTTTCCTATAACCGCGAAGAGTGGAGAAACCTGCGCGGCAGTGAGATCTCCATGATCTTTCAGGACAGCGGTGCGATGATGAACCCGACAAGAAAGGTTGGAGATGTATTTGTTGAATATCTGCGTACCCACGAAAAAATCTCAAAAAAAGATGCCTGGGCAAAAGGCTGTGGGATGCTGGAAAAAATGAATCTTCCAAGCCCGGATAACGTGATGAAATCCTATCCGTTCCAGCTTTCCGGCGGTATGCGCCAGCGTGTGGGAATCGCGATGGGTATGTCCTATCAGCCGAAACTGCTGCTTGCGGACGAACCGACCTCCGCACTGGATGTGACAACACAGGCACAGATCGTGCGCCAGATGATGGAACTGCGCGATGATTACGGAACCAGTATTATCGTGGTGACGCATAACCTCGGAATCGCAGCGTATATGTCTGATTATATCGTGGTTATGAAAGACGGAAAAATGGAAGATCAGGGAACGAGAGAATATATTCTGCATGAGACCCGAAATGCATATACCAGAAGCCTTCTGGGTGCCGTTCCTTCCGTGGGAGGTGAGAGATATGTCTGAATCAAAAGAAGTAATCCTGGAAGCAAAACATGTGACCCGGCGTTTTCGTACGACAGACGGACGGACACTGCTTGCCAACAACGATGTCAATCTGAAGTTTTATAAAGGAGAGACACTGGGACTGGTAGGAGAGTCCGGCTGTGGAAAAAGTACTTTTATGAAATTTCTGGTATCTCTCGATATCCCTTCCGAGGGTGAGATCCTGTACCGTGGAAAAGATATCACAAAATTAAAGGGAGAAAAACTGCGTCAGAACCGCCAGAATATTCAGATGGTTTTTCAGGATCCGACCGCATCCTTTAATCCGAAAAAGAAGAAAACTGTCGCAGACTTCTGGAACTGGTAGAGTTGCCGGCAGAATTTTCGGATCGGTATCCACACAATATGAGCGGTGGCCAGAGACAGCGTGTGGCGATCGCCCGTGCCCTGGCTCTGGAACCGGAAGTGATCATCATGGATGAAGCAACCTCCGCACTGGATGTATCGGTGCAGAAGACGATCATCGAGCTGATCACGAAATTACAGAGAGAAAAGAATATTACGATCGGATTTATCTGCCATGATATTGCGCTGATCGAGCAGTGTGCCCATCAGATCGCAGTCATGTATCTGGGAAATGTGGTGGAAGTACTTCCGGGCGGACAGCTTTCCAAAGATGCTGTGCATCCGTATACGAGAGCACTGATGGGGTCTGTCTTCGATATCAACATGGATTTTTCTAAACCGATCGAGAACCTGGAAGGAGAAGCACCAAGCCCGCTGGAGCTGCCGGAAGGCTGCCCGTTCCAGGGTCGATGTACCAAATGTATGGCGATTTGCAAAAAAGAAGCTCCGCAAATGGTCAGCCTTACACCGGATCATCAGGTCGCCTGTCATCTGTATACAAAAAATATGCAGAAATAAATAAAACAGGAGAAAAGTAAGGTGAAAGAAAATAAGAGTAACAGTCTGATTGAAGGAAACATTGGGAAAGCAATTTTATTCTTTGTACTGCCTCTGATCGCGGGAAGCCTGATCCAGCAGTTGTATGTGACAGTAGATGCGATCATTGTAGGACGGTTTGCAGGAAAAGTGGGACTGGCAGCGATCGATTCGATCAATACGCTGTTTAAGTTCCCGATCAACTTTATGAATGGTCTGGCGGCAGGAGCAACGATTATTATTTCCAGGTATTTCGGAGCGAAAGCTATAGAGCATCTGCATCGTTCGATCCGTACGGCGGTCACGATCGCATTTGTCCTGGGAATCATCAGTTCTTTCGGAGGCGTACTGCTTGCTCCGCAACTGCTGAAACTGATGCGTGTTCCGGCGGATATCTACAGGGATACGCTGACATACTGCACGATTTATTTCGGTGGCCTGTGGTCTCTGATCCTTTATAATATGGCAGCTGGGATCCTGCGTGCCTTTGGGGATTCGAAACGTCCGTTGTATGTATTGCTTGTGAGCAGCTGCATGAATATTTTAGGTGATCTTCTTTTGGTAGGCGTTCTGCACCTGGGAGTAGGCGGTGCTGCTGCTGCCACGGTTGTGGCACAGATCGTCAGTGTGATCCTGACTTTTCTGTTTCTGGCGAGAGAAGAACATCTTCGCGGAAAAGTGCATGTCTGGCATCTGCATTTTGGCAGAGAGCATATGGTGATGATGATCCGTACCGGATTTCCGCTTGCTTTACAGTCCATGCTGTTTCCGGTCGCCAATTCCATTGTGCAGGCGAGTGTCAACACGATGGGAACCGACAGCATCGCAGCCTGGAGCATCTGCGATAAGCTGAGTATGCTGATCTGGCTGCTTGCCGACTCCATGGGACCGGCGATGACGACTTATGTTGCACAGAATCTTGGTGCAGAACAGACAGAAAGAGTCAAAAAAGGAGCGGTTATCGGAACCGGTATCTCGGTCTGTGCGGTGGGAGCCGTCAGTCTGTTCCTGTTTTTTTGCTCCGGATGGGTCGGCCCGTGGTTTATTGATAAAAAAGATGCTGAACTTTTGATTCCACTTGTGGTAAAATATATGCAGATGATGGCGCCGTTTTATCTGTTTTATGCGATTGCGGAAGCATTATCCGGTGCAAGCTGCGGTTTAGGGGAGACCGTTGCACCGATGATTACGACGCTTCTCAGCATCTGTCTGCTCCGGGTATGCAGTATCTGGGTGATTCTTCCGAAGTTTGAGACGATGGAATGTATCATCTGGATCTATATTGCTTCCTGGATCGTGGCAGGTCTGTCTTTTATCGGATTATTCTGGTATAAGAGCAGAAGAAAATTACAGAAAAACAGGTAATGCATCCGGAAAAACAGCCGGGACAGGAAATATAAGACTCCGGGCATACCTGTTGGAAAAGATGGGAGTATCGTATGGAATTAAGAGAATTACAGTTCTTTGTTGTAAGTGTGGATGCAGGGAGTCTGAGTCAGGCTGCGCAGATTTTGTATACGACGCAGCCACATGTAAGTAAAACGATCAAAAAGCTGGAGCGGACACTTGGATACCAGCTTCTCGAACGAAGCAAAAAAGGTGTGGAACTTACCAAAGAGGGAGAAAAAGTATACGATCAGGCAAGAAAAATGTTGAGTTCCATGGAAGAAATCCAGAGAATTCAGATGGAGACGCAGGAGAGTACGATCCGTATCGCATCTATGCCAAGCAGTCTTCTGAGTGAAGAATTTGCCACATTTCTTGCAGAACATCCGAAGCTGCATGCGGTGTGTTATGAGGAAACACTGGAGAAGATCATTCATCATATCTGTCATCGACAGGTGGAGGTTGGTTTTGTGTTTATCTCCAAGATGCAGCGGCAGGCTTTTGAACGGATGATACAGAAAAGAAAAATGACGTTCACACCGTTAAAAGAAAAAGATATGGCACTGTATGTGGGACCGAACCACCCATATTATGAAAAGGAGTATGTGACAAAAGAAGAACTGCGAAATCTTCGCTATGTACAGCATGAAGAAGACCAGATTTCCCTGTTGCATACTTCCGGACATCTGCAGGAAGATCTGATTGACAGCAGAGATTTTCAACAGATCGTCACGGTAAACAGCAGCTCACTGATGCAGGAACTTTTAAGAAAGACGGATCTTGCCAATCTCAGTTGCAATCTGCAGAAGGAAAAAGAAAGGGACAGCCTGATCCGTATGATCCCGATCCGAAAAAGCCGTACAAAAGTCTGCTTCGGATATCTGCATCGGGCAGACTGCGTATTGCGTGCTCACACGGAGGAGTATTTGAGGCAGGTAGAAGAAAAACTGAAATAATAGACAAAAAAACAAGGAAAACTTTGTCGTTTTTATACAAGGTCATAATTGAAAATCTTTCATGAGATGATATGATATAACATGAAAGTAAAAAGCAGTAACGATGCGATGAAAGATAGCAGAAGGAAGTAGTCGGAACGTTACAGGGGAGAGATATGACAAAACGATGACAACGAAGAAAAAAGTTCTGACAGGAATTGCCGGTGTGCTTCTGGTGGCTGCGACAGCCGGCTATGGTGCGGCAGCATATTATTACAGCAGTCATTTTTATTCACATACGGAGATCAACGGTACTGATTACGGGGAGATGACCGTTGCGCAGGTGAAGAAAAAAATCGCGGATCAGATACCGTCTTATCAGATTACAATAGAAGAAAGAAACGGGCAGGAAGAAACACTGACCGGAGAACAGCTAAAACTGACCTACCAGGATGATGGAGAAATTGATAAACTGATGGAAGACCAGCGGCCCTGGGCGTGGGTGATTCATGCGTTTACCGGTGTTCATGTACAGTTAGAGAACATGGTGGCGGTCAATGAAGAAGCATTGAAACAAGCAGTGGAAGGACTGACTTGTATGCAGCCGGGGAATATGCAGGCTCCGAAGGATGCCTATGTGGGCATAACAGATGACGGCTATGCGGTGATTCCGGAGGAAGAAGGAACTACCCTGGACGAAGGAAAAATAACAGCAGGACTTCATCAGGCTCTGACGAACGGGGAGATAACCTTTGATCTGGATGCCGGTGACTGTTATGTGAAACCGGAGATCATGCAGGATGATGCAGAACTAAAGGCAAAAGCAGATGCAATTAATCAGAAATTATCTGCAAACCTCACCATGGACTTTGGAACAGACCGAAAAGAGGTACTGGATAAGAATACCTTAAAAGACTGGGTAGTAGAAGCAGAAGATGGAAGTTTTTCCATAGATGAAGAAAAAGTGAAAGAATATGTGGCCGGTCTTGCAAAAAAATATGATACGGTCAACAGCAAAAGGACATTTACCACAACAGCCGGTAATACCGTAACGCTGACACCGGGAGACTATGGATGGGAGATTGATCAGTCCGGTACAGAGTCAAATCTGATGCAGGCAATCAATGACGGAACACAGGGTGATTTTGAAATTGTGTATACATCCACTGCGTTGAGCAGAAATGAGAATGATATCGGAAACTCTTACGTAGAACTGAGTTTGTCCGATCAGCATTTTTGGGTCTATGTGGACGGAAAACAGGTTATGGACTCAGAAGTGGTGACCGGATGCCGGAATAAAGGAACGGAAACGCCCAAAGGTGTGTATAAAGTCAAGGGGAAAACCACAGATTATACCATGCGCGGTGAGAAAAATGCCAGTGGTAACTGGTCGTATCAGGTACACTGTAATTACTGGATACCTTTTGCAGCCGAAGATACCATTGGATTCCATGATCTGACAACCAGAAGTGACTGGAGCAGTACTGCGTATCTGGATAATGGATCTCATGGGTGTGTGAATACACCGTTGGATAAAGTAAAAGAATTATATGATATTGTGTCGTATAAGTTTCCTGTTGTAATATATTAAGAAAAAAGCTATTCTGACAGCAATAGTCTGTTCAGGATAGCTTTTTTTGCGTTGCCAAGCATACGACAAAAAGGTCCGGTGGACCTTTTTTAGTTAAGTCGATTTTGACCGAAAATAAAGTCGGAATTGACACTGTCACTTTTAGCTGGAAATAGTATACTGAGATTGTTTCTGTTATGGGGATAACAGCAAAATAAAGACAGGTTTCAGACGGGAAAGGATTGAACAGGAGATGAATTCAAAAAAATTAACTGCGCAGTGTGCTATATTACAGGGGAGTTATTGGGTGGCGGTCTGTGCGATCAATGGGTTTGCAACGGTATTTTTATTACATATCGGACTGAAAAGTTCTCAGATAGGAGTCGTGCTGGCTCTTGGAAATATTCTGGGAGTTATATTACAGCCGTTTGTTGCAGCGGCGGCGGACCGTGCAAAACGGGTAACTTTACAACAGATGACTGCAGGGATGGCAATTGCCATAATCCTGCTGCTGATTCTGATGCAGTGTATGTCAAAAATGGTACCGGGAATCGTGCTGTCATTTTTGATTGTCAATATGTTATTACAGGTGGTACAGCCACTGATCAATTCTATCAGTTTGTATTATGTGAATCATGGTATCTATGTGGATTTTGGAATCGGTAGAGGAGTGGGCTCTGCATCCTATGCGGTAGCAGCTTCATTTTTGGGGATCCTGATTGGCAGGTATTATGGTCTGGCAATTATGGGTGTTGGATGTCTGTCTTTTGCGGTGATGTTCGTTACCTTAATTTCCATGCCGGTTGTGAAGAATCCGAATGAAAGTAAAAAAGAAGAACAAAAAAATACTGCAAACAGACAGAGAGGTGGCGGGATTCTGGAATTTGCACGTCGCTATCGGAATTATATGCTGGTATTGCTGGGAATGATATTAATCTATGTAGAAAGTACATATGTGAACAATTATCTGATCAATATTGTGGTAAGCCTCGGGGGAGATATAAAACGGATGGGAACACTGCTGACAGTATCTGCAATGAGCGAACTTCCTACGATGTTGTTGTTTTCCAGACTGGTTGGCAAATGGGACAGTAGAAAACTGATTCGGTTTGCAGCGGTAATGTTTTCTGTGAAAGCAATGGGGTATCTGGTGTGTGGCAGTATATCGTTCCTGTATGTAGTGCAGATGCTGCAGATGTTATCATTTGCATTATGTCTGCCTTCTGCGGTATACTATGTAAATGAAACGATGGCTGTGGAGGACAGAGTGAAGGGGCAGTCGCTGCTGATTGCGTCAAGTACCATGGGAGGGGTATTTGGCAGTCTGTCCGGTGGTGTGCTTGTGGATTTTGCCGGAATAAAGGCAATGCTTGCAACCGGTCTGGGACTGTCCATGATCGGCACGGCAATCGTGTGCATTTTTGTATCGCGAAAAGACAACTAGGAGGAAACGATGAATTTTATCAGTGCGTTTGAGGTGATCGGCCCCAATATGGTGGGACCGTCCAGCTCCCATACAGCGGGAGCAGTATCTATCGGAAAGATGGCAAGAAAGCTTTTCAAAGAAAAAGTGACAGAGGTGACATTCACTCTGTATGGTTCTTTTGCAAGAACGTATAAAGGGCATGGTACAGACCGGGCATTGCTTGGCGGAGTGCTTGGATTTGCAACCGATGATCTGCGGATCAGGGATGCATTTTCCTGGGCAGAGAAGATGGGAGTGAAATATCAGTATATCGCTGATAAGGAGTTTGTTCCGGATCATCCGAATACTGTGGATATCCGGATGACAGGAGAAAACGGCACCAAGATGCAGGTGCAGGGACAGTCCATCGGTGGCGGCAAGATCAAGATCACCCAGATTAACGGTATTAATGTGGAATTTACCGGAGAATACAGTACGCTGGTGGTAAAACAGATCGACAAACCGGGTGTGGTAACACATATTACGCAGTGTCTGAGCAATCAGAATGTAAATATTGCTTTCATGCGGCTGTTCCGTGAGGGCAAGGGAAAAACGGCTTATTCTGTTGTGGAGTCAGATGAGCGGATCCCGGATGAGATTCTGGAAGAGATTCGACAGAACCCGTATGTGCAGGAAATATTGCTGATTCAGATATAGGAGAGACGGACAGATGACAGATTTTAAAAACGGACAGGAATTATTAGAAGTATGTAAGAAAAAGCAGTGTTCGATCTCCGAAGTGATGAAACAGCGGGAGATCGAAGGCACATCCTCCACAAAAAAAGAAGTGGAAGATAAGATGCGAAAAGCCCTCGCCATCATGAAAGAGGCAGTAAGAAAGCCATTGGAAGACCCGAAACCGTCCATGAGCGGACTGATCGGCGGGGAGGCAAAGCAGATTACCGGATACAGAGAGAGCGGGACAAATGTCTGCGGAACGTTTATGAACAAACTGATCGCTTACAGCATGGCGGTTCTGGAAGTCAACGCTTCGATGGGGGTCATCGTTGCGGCACCGACTGCAGGATCTTCCGGTGTGGTTCCGGGAGTGCTTCTGGCACTGCAGGAGGAAAAAGGATTCAGCGATGAACAGATGACAGATGCATTGTTTCATACGGCGGCCATCGGCTATCTGATGATGCGGAATGCCTCTGTGGCAGGTGCGGAGGCAGGCTGCCAGGCAGAGGTTGGTGCTGCATCGGCGATGGCTGCCGCAGCTGTGACGGAACTGATGGGTGGTACACCGCAGATGTGTCTGCAGGCAGCAGCTATGGCAATCTCAAATCTGCTCGGTCTGGTCTGTGATCCGGTAGCAGGCCTGGTGGAAGTTCCCTGTCAGAGCAGAAATGCGGCAGGTGCGGTCAATGCTGTGACCTGTGCGGAGATCACACTGAGCGGCGTGGTGTATCCGATTCCGTTTGATGAGATGGTGGATGCGATGTACAAAGTAGGAAAGAGCATTCCGTTTGAACTGCGTGAAACAGCCATCGGCGGATGCGCGGGAACACCCACCGGATGTGGAATGCGTTGCAGAATCTGACGGAAAAACGACAGAAAAATAAAAAATGTATAAAATCTTTACAAAGAAAACATGAATTTTGTAAAAATCGACAATTGTGTGAAAAAAACAAAAGTGGTAAAACTAATATAAGCTCAGATAAAGAAAAACATTGATGAAGACAGATTACACAGGAAGATTTCTTTCAGAGAGTTGCCGGCTGGTGCAAGACAACAGAAAACCTGATGTAATATCCCTTCGGAGTATCCGCTCTGAAAATAGAGTAAGAGCAGACGGCACTCACCGTTATCGGAGAACTGTTATCACCGGAAAACCGGCTGACAGTACAAAAGAGATTGTCGCTATGACAATAAAGCAGAGTGGTACCGCGGAAAAGATTCGTCCCTGCAGCAAATAAAGCTGCAGGGCTTTTTATTTTGAAAGAGTGAAAAACTCAGGGTATCCTTTATGCGATGGGGAAGTCGTTCATGTTTTCTGAATGAGTCAGAAAAAGGAGGAAAAAAACATGAGTGGTATTATGATGATGGTAATTGCCATTGTGGTATTAGGCGGAGCCTATATCTTCTATGGCCGTTACCTCGAGAAAAAATGGGGCATTGATCCCAACGCGAAAACTCCGGCTTATGAAATGGAAGACGGAGTAGACTATGTGCCGGCTGATACCAATATCGTATTTGGTCATCAGTTCGCATCCATCGCAGGTGCGGGTCCGATCAACGGACCGATCCAGGCTGCAATCTTCGGATGGCTACCGGTACTGTTATGGATCCTGATCGGTGGTGTATTCTTCGGAGCAGTACAGGATTTCTCTGCAATGTATGCTTCTGTAAAAAATAAAGGACGTTCCATCGGATCAATCATTGAAACTTATATCGGAAAGACAGGAAAGAAACTGTTCCTGCTGTTCTGCTGGCTGTTCTGTATCCTGGTTGTAGCTGCTTTCGCTGATGTTGTAGCAGGAACTTTCAACGGATTCCTGACAGCAGATGACGGAACCGTATCCAAGATCACTGCAAATGGTGCAGTAGCAACAACTTCCATGTTATTCATCATCGAAGCTGTATGCCTGGGCATGATTCTTCGTTACGGAAAACTGCATAAATGGGTCAACACAGCAATCGCTATCGTGATGCTGGTTGGAGCAGTAGCACTGGGTATGAATTTCCCGATGTATCTGCCGAGAACCACCTGGCATGTGATCATCTTCATCTACATCCTGATCGCATCCGTAGCTCCTGTATGGAGTCTGCTGCAGCCTCGTGACTACCTGAACAGTTACCTGCTGATTTTTATGATCATCGCAGCTATCGTAGGTGTGTTTGTTGCAAACCCACAGTGCCATCTGGAAGCATTTACTTCCTTTAACGTAGACGGACAGACTTTATTCCCAATCCTGTTCGTAACCATCGCATGTGGTGCCGTATCCGGTTTCCATTCACTGGTATCTTCCGGAACCGCATCCAAACAGATTAAAAATGAAAAGAACATGCTGCCGGTATCCTTCGGTGCCATGCTGATGGAAAGTATGCTGGCTATCATCGCTCTGATTGCTGTAGCATCTTTTGCAAAAGGTGAAGCAGCAGCACAGGGTCTGACCACACAGCCTCAGATCTTCGCAGGAGCAATTGCAAACTTCCTGGAAGTGATCGGTTTGCCGCATACTCTGGTATTTACCCTGATCAATCTGGCAGTATCTGCATTCGCACTGACATCTCTGGATTCTGTAGCCCGTGTCGGACGTCTGTCTTTCCAGGAATTCTTCCAGGATAACGATGTGGATGAAAAAGATTACACACCATTCCGTAAACTGATGGTAAACAAATATTTTGCAACAATCCTGACACTGGTACTGGCTTACCTGCTGGCAAAAGTAGGATACGCTGAGATCTGGCCACTGTTCGGTTCTGCCAACCAGTTGCTGTCTGTACTTGCGCTGGTAGCATGTGCCGTGTTCCTGAAGAAAACAAAACGTCAGGGAATTATGCTGTGGGCTCCTGCAGTATTCATGATGGCTGTTACTTTCAGTGCACTGGGTCTTACCATCTACAAACTGGCCGGTGCTCTGATGACCACAGGTCTGGATCTTGGAAATACCCTGCAGCTGATCTTCGCAGTTCTGCTTCTGATCCTTGGTGTGATCGTAGCAGTACAGGGCATTAAGAAACTGTTCGAAAAACCACAGGAAAAAGCGGCATAATCGGACAGAGATTTATCCGAATAAAATAAATAATAGAAAAAGGCTTTCGCAATCGGTAATACAACACACCCGACCCGCGAAAGCCTTTTTATTTACGCGAGCAACGAGCCAAAGTCCGTGCTCTGTCTCTTATACACATCTGACGCTGCCGACGACTCC
>ERZ1026880.1234-NODE-1234-length-11167-cov-14.863391_pt1 | contig 11167 bp, 7 predicted proteins | sample MGYA00380170_ERZ1026880 | MGnify/ENA primary metagenome ERZ1026880 (study PRJEB33269, sample SAMEA4719806) | human gut metagenome | biome: human-associated habitat; feature: organic feature; material: feces | place: Cameroon | collected 2013-10 ...
TTAAAAATGTATTCGATTTCTGATACAATTCTTACTTCGATTGTTCGTATTTTTGATAATAATATTCATTCTATTGAAATGATTGATGAGCATAACTATCGTGTAGATATTTGTGGTACCGTTAGAATATTATCTGATAAGGAATTGTTATATATTTTATCGAGTGGTACAACAAAAGGCCTGCTTTTATATACATTAGCAGTTGCATCTTTAAAAACAGGTTTTACTTTATTAATAGATGAAGCTGAAACACATTTCCATAAGACGCTTGTAGAAAACCTGTTAAGCCTATACATGGATAAGAACGTTAATAAACATAATGCTTCACTGTTATTTTCTACACATTATTGTGAAGTATTAGATTTACTGAATCGTCAGGATAATATTTGGGTTTGCCAATCGAATGAAAAAGTAATGATAAAAAACATGTACGAGTATTTTAATATCCGTTCTGGTATTTTAAAGAGTAAATGTTTTTACAATAATACATTTCAAACCGCTGTGAACTATGAAGATCTTATGGATCTGAAAAGGAATTTAATGAGATGAAGTACTTAATGATGTGTGAAGGAACAAATGAATTAAAAATCATGCAGATTCTTCTAGAAAATTAGAAACTTCTTTTTTCTTCAGATGAATTGCTTGGCTTGGTTCCATTTCATGCAAGGCAAATAAAAACTTCACCACCAGTGAAAGCAGCATTAAATATGTATCCTGGTGAAGTACAGATATTAAGAATTGGTGATTTGCAAAATGAAAAGTTAATTATTCCTTCTGAATATAGACATAAAATCGTATCTGTAGAAAAATATTGCACAAAACCCGAATTAGAAATGCTTTTAATTATTTCGGAAAATCTCGTTGATTCTTATGAAAAAATAAAGTCTAAAAAAAGACCAAAAGTTTTCGCAAAAGAGAATATACGATGTGGTAATCGAAAGTATGATAATTCTACTTCATTTTATGAAGAATATTATGGATTGCATTGTGATGAATTAGTGAACGCAATCCAAGAATATAGAAAACATAATGGTGCACATAAGAAAGATGAACACTATCTAGCAGAATTATTACGTTGATTCCTTCAGGATAAGCAAAAATCTTGATTGCAATCTTTGTTAACTATGTTAAAATTGACATGCATTGAAGAAAAGTAGTATTTGAATCCCTGCATTCTAGAAAGCACTGTGGTTGATGAAAAACAGGCATGTATATTCAAAGAAGTCGTTTCTGAGCATTTCTAGATGAACATGAGTAGTTTAGAACGTTTCTGGCACGTTACGCTATCAAGAAGCAAACAAAGGTGGTACCACGTTATTACACGTCCTATGTATTTTCAGGACGTTTTTTATTTATCTCAGGAGGTTATTTATGGAAAAGAATCTAGCACAGAAGTATGATCACAAAGCAGTAGAAGAAGGAAAGTATGATGGTTGGGTAAGCAAAGGTTATTTCACGGCAGGTGATAAATCTAAAGACCCATATACAATTGTTATCCCACCACCAAACGTCACAGGTATTCTTCATATCGGACACGCCTATGACAATACATTACAGGATATCATTGCACGCTATAAGCGTATGCAGGGCTTTGATATGTTGTATCTGCCAGGTATGGACCACGCTGGTATTGCAACACAGGCAAAGGTTGATGCACGTTTGAAGTCTGAAGGTATTTCCCGCTATGACATTGGCAGAGAAAAATTCCTGGATCGTGCATGGGAGTGGAAGGAAGAATACGCAGCTACAATTCGTAAGCAGTGGGCGAAGCTAGGAAACTCCTTAGACTATACAAGAGAACGTTTCACAATGGATGAAGGCTTAAATGAAGCAGTCAAGCATGTATTCGTTACTTTATACAACGAAGGTCTGATCTATCGTGGATGGAGAATCATCAACTGGGATCCAGAAGCACGTACAGCTTTAAGTAATATCGAAGTATACTACCAGGATGATCCAGGCAAGATGTACTACATGAACTATGAAACAGTAGAAGATCATGAACATTTCATTGTCGCTACAACACGTCCTGAAACAATGTTTGGTGATGTTTGTGTTGTTGTAAACCCTAACGATGAAAAGACAAAGCATCTGATTGGCAAGCACTGCATCAATCCAGCAAACAATCAGGAACTTCCAATCATTGGGGATGACTATATTGAAATTGGTTTTGGTACAGGTATTATGAAATGTACACCTGCACATGACCCTAACGACTATGCAATTGCTGAAAGACATCATTTAGAAAAACCAATCTGTATGAAACCAGATGGAACAATGAATGCAATCTGTGGTAAAGAATTTGAAGGCATGGATCGTTATGAATGCAGAGAAAAACTTGTAGAAAAGTTTAATGCTGAAGGTGTCATGGATCATATCGAAGACATCACACATAACGTTGCACACTCTGAAAGAACACATTGTGTTGTTGAACCATACTTGTCTCAGCAGTGGTTTGTTAAGATGAAGCCATTAGCAGAAGACGTATTAAAGAATCAGAATGATCCTGATCAGAAGATCAACTTCTATCCAGAAAGATTTGAAAAGACATTTACACAATGGCTTGAAAATATTGAAGACTGGTGTATTTCTAGACAGTTATGGTGGGGTCATAGAATTCCAGCATGGTATAACGATGAAACAGGAGAAACATACGTAGGCATGGAAGCACCAGAAGGTGATGCATGGAAGCAGGATGAAGATGTATTAGATACATGGTTCTCTAGTGCATTATGGCCATTCTCTACACTTGGCTGGCCTGAAGAAACTGAAGATTTCAAGCGTTACTATCCAACAAGTACACTTGTTACTGGATATGATATTATCTTCTTCTGGGTAGCACGTATGGCATTTGATGCTAGACACTTTACAAACAACCGTCCATTCAAGGATGTACTCATTCATGGTTTGATTCGTGATGCACAGGGTAGAAAGATGTCCAAGTCATTAGGCAATGGTATTGATCCAATGAAGGTTATTGATGACTATGGCGTTGATGCATTGCGCTTCTTCCTCACAACAAACTCTGCACCTGGTCAGGATATGCGTTATATCCCTGAAAAGGTTGAAGCAAGCTGGAACTTCATCAACAAGATCTGGAATGCTTCTAGATTCGTATTAATGAACCTTCCAGAAGGTATGAAAGAAAGTGATGTTGATCTAACACATTTAACAGTTAGTGAGACTTGGATCTTGAACAAGTTGAATGCAACAATTGATACTGTTACAGCAAACATGGACAAGTATGAGTTTGGTATTGCTGGAAATGCACTCTACAGCTTTATCTGGGATGATTTCTGCAGCTGGTATGTAGAAATGAGCAAGTCTGCATTGAATGGCGAAGATGAACTTGCCAAGAAGGGTGCACAGTCAACACTCTATGTTGTACTCAATGCAATCGTTAAACTGTTATCTCCATTTATGCCATTTGTATGCGAAGAAATCTATCAGACACTTCCACACGCAAAGGAATCTATCTGTTTAGAGAGCTGGCCTGAAAAGATTACAGGTATTGATGCAAGTGGACTTAAGGATATGGATCGTTTGATTTCTGCAATTTCCAAGATTCGTGAAGTCAAGAATACAAATGATTTAAAGCCATCTGCACCAATCCATGTACTCATCAAGGATCTTGATGGCAATCCATTACAGCCAAAGGAAAACCTCTCTGCAATCATGCAGAAGATGGCAAAGGCTGAATGGTGTGCTGCATTAGATGGTGACTTAACAGTTGAAACAATCTATGAAGGTACATTGTATATTCCAAGTTCTGAACTTTCTGATCCTGAAGAAGAAAAGAAGAAGCTGAATGCTGAAAAGGAAAGACTAGAGAAGGAATTGGATCGTTCTCATAAGATGTTAAGCAACCAGTCCTTTATTGCCAAGGCACCTGAAGCAAAGGTTCAGGCAGAAAAAGACAAACTCGCAGCATATGAAAAACAATATCAGGCAATTGTCGATCGTCTTGCGGTACTAAATCATTAATGACAATGGTATAATCTCTACTAGAAGTAGTAGAGATTTTATTTATTGAGAGGTAACCTTATGGCAGAAGAAAAAAAGAAACATACCGCGCTGAAAATCATTGGTGGTGTTACGGCAACTGCGGCGAGTGCCTATGCTGGATTTTCTTATGTAATCTTTCGACATGCATTTGATTTGAAGCGCTCTATGATCCATAAATCAACAAACCTGATTCATTGTGATACAGAAAAAGAAGAGTGGTTTATGCATAGTGAAAAGAAAGACTGCTTTATGAATTCTTATGATGGATTAAAGCTGCATGCATTAGCACTTGAAAATCATCCTGAAAGCAATACATGGATCATTCTGGTGCATGGAACAGCATCTTACTTTAAGAACATGATTGATTATATGTATGAAGCAGATCATAGAGAATTTAACATTCTCGCAATTGATCAAAGAGGATGTGGTACAAGTGAAGGAAAGTATACATCTCTTGGATGGAATGAACATTATGATCTGATGAACTGGATTAATTATCTGATCAGCATGCATAAAGATGCAAAGATTGCATTGTTTGGATTGAATACAGGTGGTGCAACGGTCATTAATGCAGTGGGAGATTATTTACCTAACCAGGTCAAGTGTGCCCTAGAAGATGGCGCCTACAGCAGTATTAAAGACATTATTAACTATACAACACGTCATTTAGCACATGTTGAAGCAAAGCCATTTCTTCCAGCTGTTGATGTACTTGTAAAGCAGATCCTGCATTTCTCATTGCATGATGTATCCCAAAAGCAGCAGTTAAGAGAAGCAGAAGTACCAATGTTATTTATTCATGGCAGTACAGATACAACAGTGCCTACAAGTATGGTATTTGATAACTACTATGCATGTGCTTCAGAAAAGGAATTGTATGTTGTAGAAGGAAAGGGATATAACGAAACATATACTAGTCCTGAATACTTCAATCGTTTATTTTCCTACATTGATAAACATATTCATGAATAGACTTTAGACGCTACAAAATCGAATGAATATAAACATTCAAACAACTTAATCAATAAGAGGTACATATGAAGGCAGAAATGTCATTTATATGCACTTCTTTTTTATTTCAGAATGAGAGATAGGTGTCTTTGAACTCCTGCATGTCTATTCTACGCTTTTTAAATTCATCAAATACAAGAACAAGAGTTCTCTTCATTTTATAAAAAATCTTTACATTTGATCTAAAACTTGCGTCGCATACGACGTAAGTTTTAGATATAAATTCGTATAAATCTTGATGATTTTAGGATAGTTTTGTATACTTTACTTAAAAGTTGTGACAAAAGCGACGTAAGTGTGAGGTGAAAAATGATTCAGAGAGATTCTTATTTGGAACGATTGATCAACAATATGTGGAATGGAGAGATAAAGGTTATTACTGGCATCCGTAGATGTGGAAAATCAGTTATACTGTTTGACCTGTTTTATGAGTATCTTCTCTCTCAAGGTGTACCGGAAGATCACATTCTTAAGTTTGAGTTAGATCAAAGGAGATATTATAAATATCGAAATCCGATTACTCTTTGCGAGTATGTAGAAGATGTCGTCTGTGATAAAAAAGAAAAATTCTATCTTTTCATTGATGAGGTACAATATACAACTAAAGTAGTTGATAAAGAAAATGGCGGAATTACAGTTACGATTTATGATATGTTGAATGAATTGAAAGCATACAGAAATCTTGATGTTTATGTAACTGGAAGTAATTCTAAAGGTTTGTCTAACGACATAGCTACAGAATTCAGAGGGCGCGCAACACAGATTCATGTCTATCCGCTATCATTTGAAGAATATTATTCGCATGTTAAAGGGGATGAAAGAAAAGCGTTAGATACCTATATGCTTTATGGTGGAATGCCTAGGTTATTGGCTTTAGAAGATGAAAAAGATAAAAAGGACTATTTGACTTCTCTTTTTAGGGAAGTTTACATTAGAGATATTGTGGAACGTAACAAAATTGAAAGGGAAGATATTCTTGGCGATATATTGGACTTTTTGGCTTCGCAGATAAGTTCATTGACAAACCCCACGAATATATCGAATGCCTTGACTAGTATGAAAAATGAAAAAATAAGTTCTACCTTGGTCGCGAACTATGTGCAGCATACGATAGATTCTTTTCTGATCAGCATGGCAAAAAGATATGATGTTAAGGGAAAAACTTATTTTCAGTACCCCAATAAGTACTATTATACAGATGTTGGGTTACGTAATGCTCGTTTAAATTATCGTCAATATGATCCAGGGCACATTATGGAGAACATCATATACAATGAACTTATGCGTAGAGGTTATAGTGTAGATGTTGGCGTTGTAACGGATCGAAGCAATGGGAAAAATCTTCAGAAGGAAATAGATTTTGTAGTAAATGATGCTGATCGAAAAATCTATATTCAATCGGCATTTCGGATGGACACAGAACAGAAAACATCATCTGAATTGGCTTCTTTAATGCTTGCAAAGGATTTCTTCAAAAAAATAATTGTTCGCATGGATATACCACATAATTTTTACGATGAAAATGGTATTTTCCATTGCAATTTAATCGATATGCTTTTAGGTCGCGTAGAACTGTTTTAGGTTAAAATATCACCAGCAAACTGTGTGGAAGCAACAAAAGAGTGCAGAGATGCACTTTTTCTTATATTTGAATCCACTCATGAAAAATCATGAAATTGCTTATATTTATACATTTTTTTATCATTTCAAAATCAAGGCAATATTAAAATCAATGTAAATGCAATGTAAAAAAATCACATTTTTTTCACAAAATAATGGCTTTTTGGTAGCGCTTGCAATATAATAGGTGAAAGAATTAAGAGGAGGCTATAATGGCTAACAAAAAGTATGTTTATAAGTTTGCTGAAGGTAATGCAAACATGCGTGAACTTTTAGGTGGTAAGGGCGCAAACCTTTCTGAAATGCGTTCTTTGAACTTACCAGTTCCTGAAGGATTCACAATCACAACTGAGTCTTGTATCAAGTACTACACAGATGGGGAAACAATTTCTAGTGACGTACAAGAACAAATTGATGAACACGTTAAGTGGCTACAGGAAGAAACAAACAAAAAGTTTGGTGATAATGAAAATCCATTACTCGTTTCTGTAAGATCTGGTGCACGTGCTTCTATGCCAGGTATGATGGATACAATCTTAAACCTTGGTATCAACGATGAAGTTGTCAAGGTAATTGAAAAGCAGAGTGGAAACAAGCGTTTCGCTTATGATTCCTATAGAAGATTCATTCAGATGTTCTCTGATGTTGTTATGGGACTTTCTAAGAGCAAGTTTGAAGAAATCATCGATGAAATGAAGGAAGCTAAGGGCGTTAAGCTTGATATTGACTTAGATGCTGATGATATGGAAGAACTTACAAAGAAGTTCAAGGCTTTCTATCAGGAAAAACTCAACGAAGAATTCCCTCAGGATCCTATCGTTCAGTTAGAAAGATCTATCATGGCTGTATTCCGTTCCTGGAATAATGAAAGAGCTATCTATTATAGAAGAGTTAATGACATTCCTGATTCTTGGGGAACAGCTGTTAACGTAATGGAAATGGTATTTGGCAACATGGGTAACGATTGTGGTACAGGTGTTGCATTTACTAGAAACCCAGCAACTGGTGAAAACAAGCTATTCGGTGAATTCTTAATGAATGCACAGGGTGAAGACGTTGTTGCGGGTATTCGTACACCATCTCCAATCGCTGATCTTGAAAAGACAATGCCAGAAGCATACAACGAATTCGCAAGAGTCGCTGATATCCTTGAAAAGCATTATCATGATATGCAGGATATGGAATTTACAATTGAACATGGAAAACTGTTCATGCTTCAGACACGTAATGGTAAAAGAACTGCAAATGCTGCATTAAAGGTAGCAGTTGATATGGTTGATGAAGGTCTTGTAACTGTTGATCAGGCATTACTCATGGTTGAACCAAAACAGTTAGATGACTTGCTCCACCCAACATTTGATCCAAGTGATCTGAAGGCTAAGGAAGGCGATGTGATTGCTAGTGGTTTAGCTGCTGCTCCAGGTGCTGGTGCTGGTACAGTTGTATTTACTGCTGAAGATGCTGAAAAGGCTGCAGAAGCAGGCAAGAAGGTTGTTCTTGTTCGTCTTGAAACTTCTCCAGAAGATATCAAGGGTATGGCTGCTGCTCAGGCTATCGTTACTGCTCGTGGTGGTATGACATCTCACGCTGCTGTTGTTGCTAGAGGTATGGGTGCCTGCTGTGTATCTGGATGTGGTAATCTGAAGGTTGATGAAGCTAACAAGTGCTTTACAGTTGATGGCGTTACATATACAGAAAATGATGTGATCTCTGTTGATGGTAATACAGGTAGAGTTTACAAGGGTGAAGTTAAGACAGTTCCAGCAACAATCTCTGGTAACTTTGCTAAGTTCATGAGCTGGGCTGATGAAAAGAGAAGACTGCAGATTAGAACAAATGCTGATACACCTGCAGATGCTGCCAAGGCGGTTGAATTCGGTGCTGAAGGTATTGGTCTAGTTAGAACAGAACATATGTTCTTCAATACAGCTGATCGTATCAAGGCTATCCGTATGCTTTGTGTATCTAGAACTCCTGAACAGCGTGCTAAGGCATTAGCGGCGATGGAACCTTACCAGACAGAAGACTTTATTGGTATCTTTGAAGCTATGGGTGGTAGAAATGTTACTGTTCGTCTATTAGATCCACCTCTACATGAATTCTTACCTCATGGTGATAAGGAAGCACAGGACGTTGCTGAAGCATTAGGTATCTCTATTGCTGATATCGAAGCAGCTGCTGAAGAACTCAAGGAATTCAACCCAATGATGGGTCATAGAGGATGCCGTCTAGACGTTACATATCCTGAACTTGGTGCTATGCAGGCACGTGCTATCATCAACGCTGCATTAAAGGTAAATACAGAACATCCTGACTGGAACTTCGTTCCTGAAATCATGGTTCCACTTGTTGGTGAACCTAAGGAATTGGAATATGTTGCTAATGTTGTCAAGGCTGAAGCTGACAAGATCATTTCTGAAGCTAACAGCACAATGACATATAAAGTTGGTACAATGATTGAAATTCCACGTGCTGCTCTATTAGCTGGTGAAATTGCTGAAACAGCTGAATTCTTCTCATTCGGAACAAATGACTTGACACAGATGACATTTGGCTTCTCAAGAGATGATGCTGGCAAGTTCTTACCTGACTACTACAACAAGCACATCTATGAATCTGATCCATTCGCTCATGTTGATACAAAGGGTGTTGGTCAGTTGATCAAGATGGCTAGTGAAAGTGGCAGAGCTACAAGAAGTGATATCCACTTAGGTGTATGTGGTGAACATGGTGGTGACCCAGCTTCTATTGAATTCTTCAATGCTGTTGGATTGAACTATGTATCTTGTTCTCCATACCGTGTACCTATCGCTCGTTTAGCTGCTGCACAGGCTGAAATCCGCCGTACAGGTTCTAACAAGTAATTAACAAAACGAATAGAAGAGACTTTCGGGTCTCTTCTTTTGTTTTGGTAAAGTATAGAAAAAATGATAAATAGAACATAGATAAAAGATAAAATAAGTACAGGAAAAGATAAGCTAATTATGCCAAATAGTAAAATAGTTTCTGATTTCGAAAATTATGATAATGATCGTGAAACGGTTCAGGTTGAAGCACAGACAAAAAAATATGATCGAATAGAAGCACAGTTACGTTTGATGTATGAACTTGCTGAAGGAAGAAAATCATGAAAAGAGGGAGGCTGGATTTCTTCAAAAGATGTAAGAAATTATTTCAAAGCTCGTGCGAATACAAAGTGAAATTAAATACGATAAAAGACATTATGGATAAAGTGGATGAGCTTATATCTTTTTTTTAACATGCCAGTAAAGCAAACCGCGGATGGCATGCATGATAAATATGCTGTTTTTCAATAGTCAATCATCATTTCCATTAGTTTTATTGTTATTTCAAACAGATCTTCAGTCTTGTTTTTTTCATTTTCCATAAATATAAAAAGATTGGTGTAGTCTTGAAGAAGATCTTTTTTGAATCCTTTATGCTTTCCCAAGAAAAACTTATATCGGCTGCAAAGCTGGTCCACTGGCTTTAAATGTTCATAGGCTTCCTCTGTATTTGATTTATACATTTCTCTGCTTAAATGCATCTGAGAAGCAGTGTAAGTCAATGATGTATCTTCATCACCTATAAGAAGGCTTCCAGGCATTATATGCTTCTTGCATATTTCATAGTTCTTTATTCTTTGCGGTCTACCATGATTCACTATCAAAGCAAATGATTTTTTTGTATCAGTCGCAATCAGAATACATATTTTATTTCTTGATATGCCTCTAGGCTGTTTTCTGACTTTTTTGATCTTACCTATTTCATCTTTATATTCAATTTTCGATGCATCTTCATGAACGTATGTTTCATCTATGAATACAGGACTGTCAAGAACAATATCATTTTGATAGTTTTCCAGTACTTTGAATATCTTTTTCATCCATGCAGATCCAGTAACTGTTGATATTTTAGCAGTTGTACAGGCAGCAGATACTGTAGTTCCATTCAGGATACATTCAAGAAATGCATACCATGCTTTTATGTTTATTTTCGATGAAAAGAACAGTGTGCCGGCTGCAATATTAAAATTTTTTCCGCAATTTTTGCATACAAATCTTTGCGTTCCGTTTCGATCTTTTCCATTCTTAGAAATATCAGAAGAATGACATTTTGGGCATTTAATCTTTTTGCCCTTTTCAAGTAGGCTTTCGAAAGATTTGAAATCATGGGTATGATATTTCTTATAATCGTCAAGTATTCTTGTTAAAATCTGTACTTCAAAAACGTCTTTGCTTTTCTCTAAAAACAAAGACAGCTTCCTATAAGAGGAACATCTGGTCTGGCGGTTCATATATTCCTAATATCTTTAAGCAATAACTCAGTTAGGATTTAGTCGCCAGACCAAGACCGAAAGGACTGAGTTATTGCTTAAAAACATCCTTTCTCGGTCTGGCTCTTATACTATATGATGTTTATTTATAAATATCTATATCCGCGGTTTGCTTTACTGGCATGTTTTTTTTTTACTTTTTCGCTCTTTTTAAAGAATTAGTTGATAGTCCACAAAAACGGACAGAGAAAACAG
>ERZ1026880.1236-NODE-1236-length-11156-cov-15.660211_pt1 | contig 11156 bp, 20 predicted proteins | sample MGYA00380170_ERZ1026880 | MGnify/ENA primary metagenome ERZ1026880 (study PRJEB33269, sample SAMEA4719806) | human gut metagenome | biome: human-associated habitat; feature: organic feature; material: feces | place: Cameroon | collected 2013-10 ...
CCCCCAAAAATTTTCGCCGCCCCAACACTTCAACACTATTTTGTTTTATTTTTCAAGTTGTTATTAAACTTTACAATTTAAATTTATGGTGATATAATGTATTTATAAAACAAAGGAGTTTATCTATGCTAAGAGACGAATTAAAGGGGATTATAATATCACAGGGCTTTACTCTTTCACAAGTAAATGATGAATTAAATCGTATCCATAACACAAATTTATCTTTTCAAAATTTTAGTAACAGGTTACGAAAGGAAAGTTTTTCATATAATGAAGTTGTTGAAATTCTTAACATAATTGGCTACAAAATCGAATGGGTAAAACGTTAAGAAAAAACTTCTTGTGCTACAGATTTAATGCTGTCTATTATGTGCAAACTTGCTTTATACATTGGCATTTTTGCATTTATCCCATAAGAGTGATTAAGGTTTCCTTCAAGATCAATCCAATACCATCCTTCTTTATCAAATGCATGAGTTTGATTAGGAAAAGTTCCCTGTCCAACTCCAGGAATCTTCATTGGATTTTCGGCTCCCCATCCACTACCGAATTCTGCTAATAACAGCGGACTAACTTCTGCTGTTTTAATCCCATCTTTTGTTTTCCAACTACTAATGATTTTCCCATTCTCAGATGCAATCATTATTGCCTTGTATCCATCCTTTTCTGGTATTGCTTTCATAGAAAATGTAATGTATTTCCCAAAACCGCCTACATTTGCACTTGCGACTGTTATACCTTCATTTGCAAGTCTCGTTACCAACTCACGGCATTTGCTCGGCAGTTCCACATTTTTGTATTGCAAAAGATCCTGTTTTAGCTTCTCAAGACTATCAGTAGATAGTTTTGCTGTGAATTTGTGATTTTCCACAACTTCCTGCCTCTCACAAAATTCCCAGTTCACTGTACACTTTAAAAATCTTAGGAGACTGAATTGCAAACCAGTCTACTGTTGTTTCATCGTGTCCGAACTGCTCTAAATGTTGCCAGTTGCTCTGTAATCCGCTTTCAGCCATGAACGCATGAATGATCTCATGTCGCAATTGCTTCTTTTGCAATGCTTCGAAGTCTCCCATGCCGTTTTCGTTATCAGACCTTATCACAATTAATTTGCAACTCGTGTCTGTGAAACCGTCTATGTTTTCTTCTTTCAGTTCTCTTGGTTCAATCAGATATTCTGTACCAAGAACAGATATTTTTTGTTTTTCCATGTTCACCGCCTACTTCTCAATTCGCTTTAAAACGTACTTTACGGTGTTAAGTGATGGTTTTATGGCTACAATACGAAAATCGGCTGTATCACCGTCTGTAACCGTTCCTAAACCTAATTTATTAACGGTAACAATCTGATTTCTTCTTAAATCCAATATATTTTCCCCTTTTGAATCTTTTAGAATATCGTTTTCTGACATTTCATATTTTTGTTCGATTTTGCTGTCAGCCCATATTCTGCTTGTCTCTGTGATGGGTATTTCATTCTTCTGCATGATTAATATGGCATCATAATCTGATACAGATAATCCATATTCTTCGTCCTTTATCTCCCCGCCACTCATAGACAAATTTCCAAAAAATTCGACAGGAGATCCATATCCAACACCTGTTTCTCCTGTCAATAGTGGGATCATATTTCCATCAGACGATTCATAATATATGATATTTCCATCGGCATCCGTCTCATATACCGGAACGTCTCCAATTTGCAATGCATAAAATAGTTTTCTCTTGTTTTGGGCAAGAGTCATCATAGAGCATCACCTACTCACCGGAAGTTCCTTGCTTGATCAACTGGTTTACGTATGTGCTTAATCCTGCAACAAGAACGCCCTGTACAATTGATGTGAATACAGCCATCATGATTTCCTGTGCATTTCCCAGTGGGCTGTTTGCCATCACCCAAATTGTACAAAGTGCAATACCGGTTGCACCCAGAATAGCTGGAATGTACTTGTCTTTAATGCTTTCTGACTTTTTGATTCCGCATCCAATGATATACAGAACAAATGCCACTACGATCAGTTCCGGTTTGACATAATTCATAATTCCATCCATATTATTTTCCCTCCGTTTTCTGCTTCAAATGCAGTTCTTCAATTTCTTTATACATTTTTGTTGCCATACCATTTCCGCCCAATTCATGGTATGCTTCATACATCTCTACGAAATTTTGATATGCATATGATGGAATTTCTCCGAGCTTTACATACTTATCATGGTACTCAATAAGCTGTACTCGAAGTAAGAGCATCGTTCCACGTCTGTTTGCATCACGGTCTTTTTTCTGCTCTTTCAAATTCCAAACCACATATCCCATCGCAGAAGTCAGAAAAATTGGCAATGCAATTATGTATGTTTGCATCCAAAAATCCATATTCATTCCTTTCTGCAATTTTTTATTGGTGCTCCGGCACCCACCACCGCTAATCCCAGAGCGTCCCTGCGTCATTCCTGTGATGATGCCACAAAAATAACACGCACAATCTCCTATATAATCTTTGCAAGTGGCGTTACACCTTTCAAAATCGCACTACGGCTAGTCCATGTCCGACTGACCGAATTCTCGGAATGTGACGTTTCAAATGGCGCACCAATCTGTGCAAAGTCATATAATGCCAAATTCTTGACAGTTGAATAATATTTATATAGGTCTCTCTTGATTTGTTCATCTGTATATCCGGCTTCTTCGTATTTTCTTGCAAGTTTTACTTCCCGAATTGCACCGATTACTTTGATTTTTAGGACATCCAAATTGAATGTAGGCTGTCCTGATAACTCGGTTTTCAATTCTTCAATCACTTCATTCTGAAGCTCTACATTCAACTCTTCGCCCATTTACTCACCGCCAATCTACAGTCCAAAAATGTCAATCAGATACTTTTTCAGTTCTGATCCAGTCATGGATTCTGCTCCATCGACGCCAGTATTCATAGCCATCTTTCGCAGTTCATCTACCGGCATACGGTTGATGTCTGTTTTGGTGAGTTTGCCATCTTCTTTCTTTTCGTATGGTGATTCCTTGTAATTTAATTCATCACCATAGATTTCTTCTTGTCTCGTATCTTCTTTATTATCTGGTTGTCCACTACGCACCGCATTGATTTTATGTCTTCTAAGTAACATATCATCACCGCCTTACGCTTTGAATTTCGCCAGAACAACTTTTGATTCGTTGGATAGAACAGCTGTATAATGTTCGTCTGCTGAGATTACAGTAGTCTTTGCCAGAATGTCTCTGTCAGATTCGATTTCAACATCTCTCTTCATATAGATTGTCAGTGCTGCTTCTTCCTCTGATACGCCGTCTGCATCCGCTACTTCGTTCGGGTCTTCTGTTGATACAATAACAATCGGGCAAGCGTAATATGGTACAGCTACTGCTTTTAGTTTGCTTCCAACTTTAAGCCCTGTTTTATCAAGCACCTGACTAATTGCGGTATCCAAATGGATATTGGTTGCATCTTCTGTCGTTTCATCCGCTACGATTGTTACCGTTCCGGTAGCATCATCCAGTTCGTACTTAATAAGTTTTACCTTTTTGGACTTCACAACCTGCGCTCCTGCAATTGATCCAATTGTTCCACTCATGATTACATTCAGAGGATACTTGTCATTACTCTTGAAATCATCATCATTGAGAAGTGTTGCTTCCTGATTCGGGTGAATGAAAATGATTTTTGTCAGTGATGCATCGGATTCGTCCTCGAATTTTGCGTTGGCAGACACAACTCCTCTGTAGCTGATTTCTGTTGCTGTTCCATCGTATGTCAGTGATGCACCGCAAAGAGCATCGTAACCATCGTTATCAACTTTTGCCGCAATGGACATAGTAAGCTGATTGACTGCCGTTCCTACTGGATCGCCATAACCGGATAATACGGATTCATCTGTCAGTTCCACTGCCTTTCCAGCTTTCTTCACTTTTGCTTCTGTTGTAGATGCTGTCAGAACAGTTGTTCCCATCGCTACACCTTCTGCCACATCTTCTGCATCACCGATATATGCATACTTCGGAACGGTAATTGTGCTTCCCGGTCTTCCTTCCAGTGTGGTGTCGATCCTTGCAATAGGTGTAAATTTAATTTTTTTCGGTAACTTAGCTGATACCATATCAGCCATAACCTGTGGATCTACTAAATCTTTTAATTTTGTCATTGCCATATCTCTAAAAACCTCCAATTAATTTGATGTATATTTTTTGTAAAGTTCTGGATCTTTACGTTTCAGTTCAACCCGTTTGGCATAATTCATTCGGTCAAACTGTTCTTTGGTTACAGAGGCTTCAGTTCCAGTTCCTGTATTTACTTGTGGTCTGGATTTCAGCCATTCTGCCTGAGCCGCTTTTACTGCTGCTTTCTTTTCTGCTTCGATAATGGAAGCAATTGTTGCATGATCGGCATCTGAAACTGCTTCAATCAGGCTTTCAACAACTTTTTCATTCTGAATAGACTTATAAGCCGCTGTAGCTTTGTTGTGATTCAATTCTTTTCTAAGACTTTCCAGTTCTTCGTCTCTACGTCTGTCAGCTTCCGCCTTTGCTTCTGCTTCCTGTTCTTCTGCTGTCTGCTTAGATCTGAGTTCCTTTTTGTACTTAGCTGCTTCAGAACTTGCTTTGTCTGATGCGTTTTTGTACTTTTCTTTCTCAGCTCGTTCACTGGCAAGCTGCGCCATCAGTTCCTCTACAGTAGGTGATCCAGTTTCTGGTTTTTCTACAGCCGGATTATCTGTAGTATTTGTCTGATTTTCCGTGTTGGTTTCTGTCTGATTTGTGTTTGTTACATCTGCCATATCTTTTACCTCTTTCTTTCTGCGATTTCAGTCTTCTCTGACTTTTTGCGATTAACGTCTTCTCTGACAAATAAAAAGAGCCCACATTTCTGTGAGTTCTGATTTTTGATATTTAATTACTTTCTGTACTTGTGCCACCAATCAGCGGACTATTACCTTCTTGATCTGATGTATCAGCAAATGGTCTTTTTTCTTCTGTTGTATCGGAAGTATTATCTGTTTTAAAAACATTTGCTTCTTGATACTTTCTGACACCTTCTCCACTTCGTTCAACAACTTGATTGTTGTCTTCAAACAATGGTGCAATAGAAAGTGCATCTTCCAGCGAGAATCCTTTTGACAACAATGATGCGATAGCATTTGTCTTCACTGTAAGTTCATATGTTTTACTTCTCTTGATGCTTGGTTGGATATCCGAATATTTCAATTTAAGCAATGGACTGTCTGCCGGAACATACGGGCAAAGTTTAATTGCTTTTAAAACAACCTTGACTTCTTCCATTTTGCAGGATTCCATAATGTTCTGCTGTTTCTGCGCTTCATTCTCTGCTGCGCTCCACCCAGTTGCGCTGTCCATAGCAATTCCTGTAGAACCGCCAGAATTATCATTTCTTCCAGGAACGTTACATTTCTGCAAGATCAATGCACGTCTGGTGATGATATTATTCAGCATTCCGGTATAGTCATATTGAACTGCCAGTGGATTAATAAATGGCTTATTCCCTTCTGTTGTTGTCTGAGTCAGAATCCAATCATTTGTCTTTGGTCGTTTTTCCTGTTCAATTGTTTTTCCATCATCTGTCTGGATAACTTCTTTCGGGAATTCAATATCATTTCCATGCCAGATTGCTTGTGTATTCTGATCCACGTCATTCGTAAAATCAGACACAAGCAAATTAAGATTGTCCATTTCATCAATTTGACGTTCGAAGCATCCCATGCCATCATATGACCGGAACCATTCAATTATTGGTATTGCTCCCAGTGGATTTTCTTCTCCACTCCGTTCAATATGCTTGTAGCCTTTCAATTCGAACCGAAGATCTTTGGAAAAAGCTGTAAAATACTTAATTCCTCTCTTATCTATTCGATATGTAACACCAAGCATAGGTCTTTCATCAAAATAATATGAGGAATATACAACAAACGTATTTGTCGGAGACAGACTTTGAATCTTGAAATAGCTTCCACCATTTTCAACATCTTCTTCGTCCATATTTACGTCAACGTATGTATATCCAAGGCATCCGATTTCAACATTTCTTCCAAGATGTTGCGTTTTTTTTCTGATTTCTTCCGCTTCGTACTGAGAGTTCAAAGAAAATATTGCATCCGATATCTCTGGATTACTTTCTTTGCTTCGTTGCACTAATGTAATTGGATTCCCCCAGTGATAAGATCTCTTGAATTCTGTAATCTCATTTGCCACATTATCAGACACATGTACATCAATATCCGGTCTGTAGGTCTTTTCTCTGATAATCGGCTGGCATCCCTTTTCATACTCATCCAAAAATCTGATTCGATTTGCATTTATCTCATGTTCTGGAAATACATCTCGCAGAATCGGTATGATATTTTCTTTTGTGATATACGGTTCTGACGTATATAATTTAATTCTTCCAATCTGCATCTTAAAAAAACCTCATTCCAGAACTTGCCATTCTTGGTGGCATATCTTTTCTCACTACTTCGTCAGTTGCCGGATAATATACGATTCGTTTATTGCACTTCCGACAATTTACTTCGATATTCATGCTTGTTTTCCCGTCCCATGTGGCTACTTTTCTGCCACATCTCGGGCAATATATCTTTTTGGGTAAAGAATGAAATGTATTTGTTGTGTTTCGTCCCATATTGATTCCTCATTTCTTTGCACGAAAAAAGGCACCGCCGTTCTGACGATGCCTTTTCGCTCTATAATACCGGGAGGATTACTTTGAAAAAGAAAAGTAACTGTTATAAACTTTTCTACTATCTAGTATATCAGTCAAGTTTTTTTTATTCTATATGAAATGATATGCAATATTATGCAAACTACTGCACGTTTTCAAGATATTCTCTTCCATATTTTTTTTCAAATTCCAAAAGAGCTTTTCCGTGAAGCGAAAATACTTTTCGAATGCTCCAATGTGTTTTCTCTGAAATCTCATGGAACGTCTTGCCAGCAACATATCGCATGGAAAGTATGTCGTATGAATCCAGATCATCCATGCTGTCAATCTGGCTAATAATTTTGCTTCTGGTATCCACAAATAAGTCTACCATCTTATCAACTTCTTTTTCCATATCAACTATCTTTGCCACTACAGCACCAAGTTGATCCTTGTTACCGGACGTTTGTACCCGTTCACCCTCATTGGATACCGATATGCTGCTTGCCATCATTTTTAGGTTGTACAATTCTGATAACTTATTCTGGATCTGTCTGTCTAAACGTTTAATCTGGCTCAAATATTGTTTCGTGTCCATATGTACCTCCTAAATAGGGCTTTTAATAATGGTTGCTGTTCTTCCTCTTTTTCTTCTATCTCCATAAATCATATCGCACAGCTGTGCTGTAGAATCTACACCATCATCATGTTTCATTTTTCCTTCATATGTGCACGACAATATGTTCTGGAAATATTTTCTATATTCTTTAGTTTGAAATTTCATATCAACAAAATATAATTTTCTTATATCTGGTGCGTGGTTTTTAATTCTATCCATTTTTGCCACTTTGTTATCTGCCGGATCATGGCTTGTGTTTATCGGATATCCATCATTCTCCCAAACTTTTTCGCACAACTTTCTGTATTCAACTGTTGTTTTTGTTTCTTCAAAATGGACTTCAGCTGTTTTTCTCGGAAATTTATCAATATGATCTTCCATTCTGCTTGTTACTTCTGGCACAGTAATTTCTTTGTCCCCATCATTGTAAACTGCATCTACAACATAGTGATTTCCTTTGATCTCATAGCATATTGGCATTGATACAAAGTCCCCACCACCATATGCCGGGTCGTTTGCTGCAAAAATTCTATCTGGTTTTATTCCTTCTATCTCTGCCGGATTAAAGAAATTCATATTATCAACATTGAACATTTGACCTTTTCTTTCAATCGGCTCTTGCTGATACTGTGCAAACCAAGATGCCATATCGTCATTATTTTCAAATGAAACCATTCTTCGCCTATAGTCAAGTGTTGTATATCCCAACTTATATGGATAATCAAAGTTACTTTCCCCATTTTCATTCAGTGCTGGAATTATAATTTCTCTGTGTCGTATATCTTTGTATTCTGGATCATTTAATAGCAGTTCAAGTCTTCTGCCTTGCACATCTTTTGGTGCCCATCTTGTTCCTATACCAATGAGTTTTGCCTTACCAGGCTTAATTCTTGGCATATAATTGTTATCAAACTTACCCCACACTGTATTCTGTCTATCTTCGCTCAGTGCTTCGTCAATTCCACTAAATAAGTCATCGTAAACTCCTAACCCATCGCAATCGCAAGCACCATTTAGTGTTCCATATATAGACCGCATTGTGAATGTCGGATAAGTTTTTTTTCTGTTTATGTCAATGGTAAGGTCTTTTCCGTCAGTAAGCCCGTTTATTGTGTTTTCTGGGTAGATTTCATGATAAGTGTATGTCGGATCAGTAATCATTTCTTTTATTCCATCGTAATATCCACCAGTAATCTTGTCAGAATACGCAGAATAAAGATTTGATCTTTCCGGTCTGTTAGAGCCAAACCATAGATTTCCCATTTTTACAATTTGGGTTTTTCCAATTCTTCCAGGGCAGAAAACCATTCCCTCATCCAATTTATCATCGTACAAATCCTGTATAAGCTGTGCTACTTGATTGAGTGGATTTCTTCTAGGTAAATAAAATCTTTCCCATGGTGGTCTGTTTTTTTCCATATAGATCATAAAACTTTCGAGCAGATAATGCGCTTCAATGAGATAAATTTCAAAATATTTATCTCGTATCTCAAATGGATCTGTTTCGTTTTTGAATTGGTAATAATCAAGATCCCATATTGTACCGCCGGCGGTCTGCATGACATAATTCTCAATTAGTTGTTTCGCTCTGGCAGATACTTTCAAACCATACTCTTTATCCTTACGTCCAGAAAGAATGATTTGTGCAGCTTCTACATATGCATTGACCACCTCTTGATCTATGCCTTTTCTGGAAATGTAATTTTCATAATCTCGTATTGCTTTTTCGTCCTCAAGCGTATGTTTTCCCATAAAAAAATAGCGCACCACCTTTCTGCAATAAAAAAGTAATGCGCCATTTTGCATTGTTCTGTAACCACCATATCGGTTACAGCTTATCAATTTTTTATTTTGCTACAACACGCTTCGATATCTCTGCAACGCTGATCCCACTTGCAGACTTCCGTATTTCTACATCTCTTCCACGTGTCAGTGCTTTTGCAATTGCATCTGCATTGTTAATCACGCTCAGTTTTATGTCTTTTTCGCTCATTTACCTACCTCATTTTTCGATAATTGATATTGTGTCCTGCACTCCGTAATAAATCAGATATCTCTTTCCCTGTTCACTTTCAAATTTGATGTAGTTGTCCACGTGATTGCTCTCTACGTCAACTTTTCCTTCGTAATGAAAAATCTGTCTGCCGTCCTCAGCAGTTATTGTAATTTCTCGCTCTATGCCATTGGATAGATTGCTTTTGAAATCCTTGAGTGATCGAATACCACTGGCTGTAGATGTGTTGTACCAATGGAATCCGTAACATAACAGAACAAATAACATTGTGCATTCAGCTATCTAAAATGACACAAGTTTTTCAATGCTTCTCAATTGCGATATGCAAGCACCCTCTGTGGGAAAACCTACCGAGCCTTGTGACGGCTCTTTCATCAGCATTCCGCTAGTAGGTGGAGTTCTTCATGGGATTTACCATGTCTGGTGCGGGCAATGCATGAAAACCGCACCGAACGGCAGTAATCGGATTCGAACCGATGTGTGCAGGAGTCAAATTCCTGTGCCTTACCACTTGGCTATACTGCTAATTCCATATTGCTACGATATTTCCAAGAAGAATGAAAATCATTGCAACAAATCCAATCAGTATTGTTTTATTCTTTTCGTTCAATGTGCAAAAATAAAACACACTTCCTAATAAAAAATTCAATACTGTCAGAATCATCTTAAATGCAGTCATGCTTCATTCTCCTGTTGTGTTCTTTTCTCTTCGTGTTTCATCTGGCAAGATAACATTTTTGCTATGTTCTGGCGTTCCTGCCGGATCCCGTGTCCTTGCCGAAACAGTTCGCATTCAAGAACATTTCCGCAATGCTGGCATTCATCTGTGATATCTTTTCCGAAAATTCTCATTCGCTTTTTGCCTTTTCTGCCAGTTCCAGATATTTGCATAAATACCAGTCAGCCTTACGTACATCTTCCAGACCATTTTTCCCATTGTGCCTGTAAAGATATTTGAACGCATTGCACATACAGAAATTCATAGTTGCTTCTACGCCCTGCGTCTCGATCATAACATCTATACATTCATACTGTCCAGTACAATAATGTGATGGATGGTTTACATTATCTGCCATTAGATATCTCCCTCTTTCCGGTGCAACGATTTTTCTACTTCGAATCCATCTGGATATCTTTCCCACAGCTTTTTGTTGTTTGTAATGGCTACCTCTTCCAGTGTGGTATCCAGTGATTCCGCAATCAGCGCCAGATAATACAGCACATCTCCACATTCCTTGATGTAATGTTCCCGGTCGAATGGATGTCCATGGAAAAGTTCTTTCTTCAAAAGATCTACCAGTTCGCCAGATTCTCCGGCTGCGCCCATAATTCCATTGATCCGCATATTCTCTTTTGTTGCCGTGCACATCTTTGATGCTGTTCGCATCACTCCCTTTTGGTACTCGTTAAATGTCATTCCTCATATCCCCCAATTAACAATCTAAATGTTTCTTTTCCCTTTATCGTTATATATGTCTGTACATTTGAATATCCGAATGGCGTTGAAAAATCTTTCATTTGGAACAACCCGTTTTTACGATGCTGCTCATATGGTTTAATCATTCCATGTCTATCTCTGTAAATATATCCTTTTTCTGCCAGCCAATTTGTAAACTGTTTTGGTGGAATATGTAATTCTTTTGCCGTATCTCTAAATGTTGTAAGCAATTTACTATCAATGAGATTGTCAAAATACTCTGCTTTTGGTTTCATTTCAATAATCTTTGCTTCTTTTTCAGCAATTATCTTGTTTGCTACAATCAGTGCATTTGCTACAATCTGCTCAGGTGTCATTTCTTCTTGATTTTGAATATATCCACCATTTTTACGAATTGATGGTAACACAGTATTTGTAACCCAGTGT
>ERZ1026880.1239-NODE-1239-length-11130-cov-80.760361_pt1 | contig 11130 bp, 8 predicted proteins | sample MGYA00380170_ERZ1026880 | MGnify/ENA primary metagenome ERZ1026880 (study PRJEB33269, sample SAMEA4719806) | human gut metagenome | biome: human-associated habitat; feature: organic feature; material: feces | place: Cameroon | collected 2013-10 ...
GATGGCTAAACATCACCGATGGCTAAACATCACCGATGGCTAAACATCACCGATGATGTTTTCTGGTATAAACATCATTAGGGCCCTCGATGAGGTTTTTCGCGAACAAAAAATCATCAGTGTGGCTTATTATTTTAAAAAGATAAAACTATGTTCCATAGTTTTATCTTTTTGAGACGAATTTCTTATTTTTTATTAAATAAGATGTTATTCGTCTCCTTTGGAGAAGTCTGATTGATCATGATCAATTCTTGATTATGATTGATTGCTGTTTTCCTCCTTTTTCCCGCAAAGTCCTTTTTCCTCTTTTTCTCGAGGAAAAAACTCTCACCACTTACAAAAACTTTTGCCCAGGTGAAGAGACTTTCCGCTCCTTTGCTCTTCACTGCAAAAGTGTGTAAGGTCGGTTCATCTCGAACCGATGAAGTCTCCGGGCAATTTTCCATTGAAATCTCTGACCGAGACCTTACAGGCCTTTGGCCAGAGAAATCTCTGGCCAAAGGGCCTGTGTTTTCGGCTTTGGTCAGAGAAAATTTTCTCTGGAAATTTCGTTTTTGTTTCGGAAATTTCCCATCTATCTCTGACAAAAGGCCTTCACTTAAGGCCTTTGTCTGACCAAAGGCCTTACGTGAAGGCCTTTGTCTGACCAAAGGCCTTACGTGAAGGCCTTGGATCGGAGATAGTGGCATTCATTCTGGCACAAAAGTGCAACTTTCGTTTTTTATGATGCAGAGTTAATTCTGGCACAAAAGTGCAACTTTCGTTTTTTATGATGCAGAATGAAAACTGACAAAACCGAAACTTTTCGGTTTTGTTAGAGATGTTCAGTGTAATCTCTGACACAAAAACGAAAGTTTCGTTGTGTCAGAGATTACAACCTCCAACAAAAATCTTAAGACTTTCGTTTTTGTGTCAGAGGATAAAACCTCCCAAAAACGAAAAGGATTCTTGTCGGAGATTTGAACTTCCGAAACAAAAAGTCGGAAAACACTTCTCCAAAGACAGTTCAAAAGACAAAGTTTTTCCATGGAAGGAAATAGAAGCTTTTCTTTTGAACTGTCACTGCCGCCCCGGCGGCAGTCTTGTGAAAAGCGATCAACGAACAAAAAACTTTTAAGAAAAGACGGGATAAATCTCAGAAAATCGTTTCGACCTCCGCAATAACAGACGAGCTGCATTACTTTGGTCATTGAAACTCTTAAACTTACAATCCCCGCTTTTGTCTTCATCGTCTATGAAGGTTCAAATCCAATTTTCCTGACTTTAGTTGATCCGACAGATGCATGATCGTTCGCCGATCAAAACAACACGAATCTTTGAGAATTCAAGTATTTTTTCTTCTCTAGAAACATTGAATGGAAAAGATTGAATACAGAATTACTTTTCAGACATGATTCTGGCTTGAGAGGCTTTCAGCCATTATCATAACACATGTTAGATTCCCATCACTGATTGCACAAACAAATGGATAATCCAGTGGTGTGGTTCAACAGTTCCTCTCGTACTAAGTTGAACTTCTGTCATTCTGTATCCTAAACACCGTTCGAAACGGTAGGATAAAACTAACCTGTCTCACGACGGTCTAAACCCAGCTCACGTTCCCTATTAAATGGTGAACAATCATACCTTTTTTCAATTCTGCTTGAAATGGATAGGAAGAGCCGACATCGAAGGATCAAAAAGCAACGTCGCTGTGATCGCTTGGCTGCCACAAGCCAGTTATCCCTGTGGTAACTTTTCTGACACCCCAAACCTTATTACAAAAGGTGATTATTGTCTTGCAACACTTTCGTGTTAATTCCTTCTCGGGTCAATCCCTGAAAGGAAAAGAACAATCCAACAATCGATCTTAGGGATCGTTAGGCCATCTTTTCAGAGTTATTCAATGTACTGGATTGAATAATCAAACGGACTTTTACCCTTATATTCAACATGAGGTTTCTGTCCTCATTGAGTCCATCTTTGGACACCTGCGTTATCTTTTAACAGATGTGCCGCCCCAGCCAAACTCCCCATCTACATGAAATTCTTTCACATGTCTCTCGAACGTATGTTCGATTTATGCTTTTGAGTGGCTTAAATCGTAAACGATATTTGACACATAATGAAATGAGTAGAACAGATGCAGATGTAATGGTATTTCACGTTTGACGAATCTCCCATTTAGCCTACATCACCCGATCCGTTTTACAACATATAGACTAGAGTAAAGCTCAACAGGGTCTTCTTTCCCCGCCGTTTCAATCAAGCCCGTTCCCTTGACTGTGGTTTCACGAGAATGTAGATAGGGACAGTAGGAATCACGGTGATCCATTCATGCGCGTCACTAATTAGATGACGAGGCATTTGGCTACCTTAAGAGAGTCATAGTTACTCCCGCCGTTAACCCGAGCTTAAGCAAATTTCATTACCTTGACTTTCAGAGCACTGGGCAGAAATCACATTCTGTTTTGAATCCTTAGATTTGACAGAATGCTATGTTTTTATTAAACAGTCGGATTCCCCTAATCTTATCAAGTTCTCACGTCGGTTCATAGTTTAATCCGAAGATTAAGAACCGTTGAGAGCTACTCTTTCTTGCGAACGTACAGAGCCATGTTGCCGACTTCCCTTACCAACGTTCTTCTCTTTGACTAGAGCTTATTAAGCTTGGAGACCTGTTGCGGTTATGAGTACGATCAAATAAAATCTTTTTGGTGTTTAGACTCACTTTAATTTTTATCAAGATTGAAACGCTCCATGAATCGAACATATGTCGATTCTATTACAACACAAAGCAAAACCGTTTCTCTGATTGATTCAAGCTCAACGGTCTCGAGTGAATTGTTAAAAGGAAAAGTGGGCTCCTCCATGGAGATATTCAATCCGTTTTAAAGCTCGTAATTGTTGCCAATTTATTCATTATTGAACACACAAGTGTGATCAATGATGATTTTATTTGATTAAGGACTATTAACCTTATCCCCTTTCAAAATTCCTTTTGAACAGAAAATGAAACATTTTCCATTGTCAAAATTTTCAAAAAGAATTTCATCCGTTATTTAGGATCGATTAACTCTTAACCAAGTAATGTTGTTAAGAAACCTTTCTCCACTTTAGTCCTTGTCGATTTCAGACAAATATTTGCTACTACCACCAAGATCTGCACTAGAGACTGTTCCAATCCCAATTACTTGGGATCTTTGCAACTTGCATAATTGTAGTCTCCACGCCATTTTGTTTCCTTACTCGTTCAATTTTCAATTTGTTTAATTGAACGGTTGAGTATTGGTATTTAATAGAAATTAGAATGCCATTCATTTTCAGGACTCATTCATTCGATAGGTAAGTTGTTACACACTTCTTAGCGAATGCCGACTTCCATGGCCACCGTCCTATTGTCAAGATGAATGAATGCCTTTCATGGTGTTCATTATGTTTCTTATTTGACACCTTAACTCACACGTTTGGTTCATCCCACATTGCCAATCCTGCTTACCAGACGTGGCCGACTCAAAATGTGTTTTATATCAAACAAGGAAAATCATAATTGGTGATTATCCTTTTTGTTGCCTCTTCATAGTTTGAGAAGAAGATAAGGACATAAATATCCCCATTACTTCTAATCATTAGCTTTACCAGACAATACTATTTAACATTTTGGCCTTCCTAAGGGAATATTCAGGTGGAACCAGCTACTAGATAGTTCGATAAGTCTTTCGCCCCTATACTCAAATTCTTGCAAATGATTTGCACGTCAATACTGCTAAGGTCTTCCATCGGAGTTTCCTTCGACTTCAACCAATTCAAGTATAGTTCACCATCTTTCGGGTCCTAACATGTCTACTTTATTGCTTGAAAAAAACAATTTCATTGCATCATCCCCGAGGGAATGAATCATGAATATATTTTTTTACTTTCGTTTCATGTGTATGAGTCACTCATTTCACATTCGCATCCATATTAGACTCCTTGATCCGTGTTTCAAGACGGGTGGGTTATCCATCCAGGAACAAAATCATTTCGTGCCTTACATTTTGTAAGTTTGTCCATGATCTATCAAGCTGTGATCGTTTCTTTCATGTTCAAGTTATGTCTTCAATATTGAACAGTCCCATCTTGTGTTTGGAAAAGTCCTACCGAAAACATTCATGAATATATCACAACCCGTATCCCTTTCAACCCTCTCCAATTACATTTCCGTAAGACACAGCTCCATCGTTTGAAATGTCCAAACTTTGGTTAAATGCCACTGGGATTTGTAATCTTTGGGATTAATTGAATGAATAATCCGTTCCAACAATGTCATTTCAGGTCTTTTAACTCTTTTTCCAAAGTACTTTTCGTCTTTCCCTCGCGGTACTTCTTTGCTATCAGTTTTCCCATAGTATTTAGGCTTTGGTGTGTACTATCACCATTTCAATTTACACTTCCAAGTAAATCTACTCTTTTTCTTGATAAATACTACCAGACCAAGTCACCGAGATACAAGGCTTTCACTTTGTATCGCTGGACTTTCCATTCCTATTCCTCGATTGACAAAGTCTTCGATTTATCAATTCATTTTGGTTACACTTCAAGACGCATGACCCGGCCATTGAGAACCGAAGCCCTCTCCCTCCAGATCTTTGCTACGTCCTGATTCTACCAACTTGGCCTCTGTCTTGTTCACTCGCCGTTACTGGAGACATCACTGTTGTTTTCTATTCCTTCCCTTATTGATATGCTTAAGTTATGGGAGTTCTCTTACTCATTTCAAATTCAATTGTCAATGTGATACAAATTCAATGTTCGATTGACTGTACTATGCATCGCACAAACATTTCACTTGTAAGTGGTATATAAAACACAAAAATATGCACTTCGAGAAGTGATATTTTTTTCAAAATTTTATATTTTGACACGAATATTGAAACGAATATACAAACAACTAGTTGTGTTTGTACTTTCATGCATTCAAAGAATCGTCATTCTGAGCTCGTAAAAGATCCTGACGATTTTCGCAATTATATTGCGTTCTTCCTCGACTGGGAAACTGAGACATCCGTGACATTGTCTTTAAAATCTTTTCCTTTTAAAGAAATGTTTTTCAAAGTCGATTTTATTTTGTTGAAAAATGAATTTGACAAAATATTTTAATTGTTGCCGAGACAACAAACATATGTTTTAAGAGAAGATAAACTTCTTTTATGAATGATCCTTCCGCAGGTTCACCTACGGAAACCTTGTTACGACTTCTCCTTCCTCTAAACAAAGAGATTTACTATCATTTTCCCAGTGACAAGTCACCAAAATCCTGACATTTCACCTCTTTATTCAATCGGTAGGAGCGACGGGCGGTGTGTACAAAGGGCAGGGACTTATTCAGCGCAAGGTAATGACTTGCGCTTACAAGGAATTCCTTGTTCAGAACAAATAATTCCAATCATTCATCCCAGTCAAGAATTAAAAAAGACATTAGAGCTTTCCTTGGCCTTTCGGCCTAGGAAAATGTTGCCAGCAATGAATCAACGTCCCGAAAGACTCAACCCATTGCCGACAACGGGGACTCGTTAGTACTTTCATTGTAGCACGCGTGCAGCCCAAGATGTCTAAGGGCATCACAGACCTGTTATTGCTTGACGCTTCCTTCTTCTTTTTTTCAGGTATTCATATCATCTAAGGGCAAAGCCCAAAGAAACCAATGAACACCCGAAAAGATTAAAGATGTGTCCCTTTAAGAAGTAAAGGCGAAATTTAATTCCACCAGTCCACCTTACGGAGGTAAGCAAAATCATCCGAAAATGATTCTTGCCCAACTAATTAATAAGTTCAAGTCTCGTTCGTTATCGGAATTAACCAGACAAATCAGTCCACGAACTAAGAACGGCCATGCACCACTCCCCGATGAATCATGAAAGACCCAGTAATCTGTCATTCCTTACACCGTTTGGTCTTGGTAAGTTTTCCCGTGTTGAGTCAAATTAAGCCGCAGGCTCCACTCCTGGTGTGCCCTTCCGTCAATTCCTTTAAGTTTCAGCCTTGTGACCATACTCCCCCTGAAGTCCATTCACTTAATGATTTCTCATCAAGTCCTGAATAAGGGAAGAAATGAAGCGAAACGCTTTTTTTCCAACAAGTTGGAGAAAAAGGCTCATACTTCGATGTTTCTTATCCAATCCTTAGTTGACATCGTTTATGGTCAGGACTACGACGGTATCTAATCGTCTTTGATTCCCTGACTTTCGTTCTTGATTAATGAAATGAATTCAGTGAAATGCTTTCGCTCTCGTTTATCTCGAAACGATCATGGAATTCCACCTCTCCCGTTCCTATCTAAATCACCCTAATCATTTCTCTTAACCTTGTTTTAAACAAAACAAAAATAAATAAATTTCGAATGGTTGCCCATCTCCATTTATTCGTTATTCTTTCTGTTCTGTTTTAATTCTATACCATGCTTCATCATTCGTTAACAGAAGATTTTGCTTTAAGCACCTTGATTTAATCAAAGTAAAAGAGTTTGGAATTAATTCCACCCTCTCGCTTATAGTAGGACATTGTTTGATTTTTGATCAACTCGACCTAATGGACGAATCCACCGTATGGAGGAGAGATCGTAAATCATGTCCCGATTGTTTTCATTCAACTACGAGCGTTTTAATCACAACAACTTTACAATACACTATTGGAGCTGGAATTACCGCGGCTGCTGGCACCAGACTTGCCCTCCAATTGCTTTCTTTCGATATTTTAAATCGAAATCATTCCGACGATCCTCGCCAAAAGACGAGGATAGCGTTAATTGTCGTCACTACCTCCTTCATTTGTTAAGATTGGGTAATTTTCGCGCCTGCTGCCTTCCTTAGAAGTGGTAGCCATCTCTAAAGCTCCCTCTCCGATGTCGAACCCTTATTCCTCGTTACCCGTTATCACCTTGGTAAGCCACTACCTTACCAACAACCAGTTGATAGGTCAGATATTCTTAATGATGACTTGTGAAAATCTCTCGATTTCTACAATTCTCTTGGCATATATTCCACCCTTATTCAAAAAAAAGTGGTAATATGTAGAGGATACGTGAAGCATCCCCCGCCCTCATCGATTACACTCCCAGAGGGAATGGACTCGACAAGGGGTGAAAACCGTCAAGTATTAGCTTTGACATTCTCAAAGATATCCTTGTACGTACTTCATCAAAAAGATTATAACTGTTGTAATGAGCCGTTCGCAGCTTCATCATACTAGGACTTTGTGCTTAGACATGCATGGCTTAATCTTTGACAGAAGCATATAATACTGGCAGGATCAACCAGATATCACATAGTGCAGAAACACTAGTTGCCCCCTTTGTTTTGTCGATTGCTCAACTCCACAAAAGAAGCTCTATTTGTTTTTGCTTTCTTTTGCCTTTCATTAATTGAGAGGCTTATATCCTCGAAAAATACGATCAATATGAAATTCTTTTGAATTTCATTGATAAGCAGATGATATTTCTATCATCTCTTTTTGTGTTGAACAGATTTATCTTGCGATATTTATCTGTTATCCACAGGACCGTATTTCCTTTTCCCGTCTTTCTTGACAGGAAATTTGGTTTTCACCGAATTGACTCCATTTCGCGTCTATCGCAAAATGTTGTTGGCACCCAACCAAAAATCTCTTCAGATATCAAAACGGACAGGTCCACCATCAAGACAGTTGCGAAGCCGTGCAAACGCACGTTAAATGTGAAAATTGATTAAATGAAAAAAGTCGCCATGAAAAAATGTCAAAAAGACTGATATCGCCAAAAGGCGCAAGATAAAAAATGTAAATCAACATTGTATTGCGTTAGCTCAATACGAAAAATGAAAAATGGGAAGGTGTGAACTGTAGTGGTGAATCCATGAAGCCGAAGTTTGGCCCCCCGGAGAAGACGCTGGACTGACGTCCCGAGGACATTGTCATCCAGGCCCAACACCGGAACCTCTTCAACTCCACTTCATTTTCACCACTCTACATAGTAAAAAAAACCCAGTTTTAGTACATTGATCTGAGCGCCAGATTTATAACAGACTGATAGACTTTGGCCCGAGTATAATACTTTTTATTAGACGAGGATATTTGATATAATACAGGGGAATCTATAGTGAAAGTCTTAGAGTGTTCAGGAGGAATAGTATCAAAGAATAAAAGACAAAATCCATACCGGGACAAAACACAAAAATTTCCCTAAGTTTTTTTGACACCAATTTGGAGGTGTTTTGGAGACTACACACTTTCAACAAGTAAATACAATTTGGAAAGGATACAATAAAAGGCCTAAGAACAATATAGGAAGCCAAAGTCCAACGAGAGGACAGGAAAGCCTAAGATGAAGAATTGAGGAATCGAATAGGGGATAACAAAGTACAAAGGAAGTAGTTCAAAGTCGGAATGGTCGAACCTATAGATAGGCTACGAAAGAGATACGATGCTCATGAATATCTCGGATGTGATGTCGAATGCATGTGTTTGAGAGACCCCCAAAGCAGCACCTCAAAATGCTCAGAATTTCAATCCCAACAAACATGGTTTCAGAGGTAGTTGTGGAGGAAGGTATGTCGTGACCACAAGACCCCCCAAGCAGCACCTCAAAATACTCAGCGTGAAAGCCTCATCATTTGCAGATCAAAAGTTCGATGATGGATATAGGGGTTCGAAGTCATCGAGTAGATCTCGGTGAGTAGGTAAAACGTTCCTTTGAACGTAAAGATTTTTACTGACGAGGATTCGAGACAAAGGAATTGCATTCCTTTTTAAACTAAAAATCACAGCGTGAGATGAATGAGATCCAAAATCCATCACCGACATATATTATCAGTTCGGCGAATCAATTGAGAGTAAAACTTTGGCAAATGAGCCAAAAATGAACGAGATAAAAAAGGGGAATAGGCGAGACAATAGGGGACAAATCTCTAAGATAAAGACGAAAAAGTGCCAAAAGGTAGCAAGCGACTCACCTCGGGACGTAGGTGAAGTGGGTTGAAAATTGGCCATTCAAAATTGGAATCACTTTTACTGTGAAAAAACATCAACACTACTGTTAGAACAAAAACTGCAAACACAGAAACGTTCCAAATCATGCGTAGAGGAGGGGATATTCACGAAGAAAATGAAATGAGAGAGAAGGAACAACGAGGGAAGTGAGACAAAAATAGAATGTTGAGAGAAAAAAGTGCCGAGAATAACTCACTTGAAAATAGGCCAATGAAGTGAATGAGTGGAGAGAACTCTTCTAGAAGATCACGAGGGAAGTGAACGGGTCTGAGTAAAGTTATTTTTGGAGGTGAGTAATAAGGTGAGTAATAATAAACAAATAGTAACATAGGTGAGTAATAATTAAACTATAAGTGTAATAAGTGATTTACGAAAAAATTAGCGATTAGTGAGGTTTTATGTGTCACAAAACATCATTAAAGAGTCGAAATACCTCATCGACCGTGTGAAAAACGGCACTTTTCGGAGATACAAAACATCATCAACCCCATAAAACCTCATTTTTCGGAGATACAAAACCTCATTTTTCGGAGTTACAAAACCTCACCGACCGATAAACATCACCGACACGAGCTAAACCTCATATTAAATAGTTATCCATCACCATTTATCAGTAATACATCATCATCCGAAAGTAATACATCATCGATTGTTAGTAATACATCACCATTTCCAGTAATACATCACCGTTTCATAAACATCACCGAATACCATAAACATCACCACAGACTCATAAACATCATCCGCAACCATAAACATCATCGGTAGCTAGGGCCCACGAATTTTCCAAAATTCGTGGAAAATATAGTTCCAAAATTTCCACAATTTGCAAACCCTAGGAAACCCTACTAGTTTTCCCCCGAAAAGGGCTGAGTGCAAACGGTGATGTTTTTCACAAAACATCATTTTGAACTAAAATTCATTTTCTAGTTCAAAATTCCTATTTATAGAACATTACTATAAATAGAGTGATCTGAAAATAATTACTAGATCGCTCTAAACATAGAAAATATGATCTCATAAATCTGACATAAACATCATCGAAGATCTCAAAAACCTATTATTAGCAAAACTAGGGCCCTAGCGGGAGATCTAAATATAGAAAGAGTCTATTTTTAGCAAATTCTATTTTTAGGAGCGTAGCTCCGTTTTAGTTTCAAACCGCACTTTTTTTGCGTAACGCTCAGAATTGAATTCTCTACTCGTTCTATTTTTGGAAATCGGAGTTCTCCTCAGTGAGTAGAGCATTCAGGTAAATTTTTCCGGTTGGAAATTAATCATTGGGGGAACCACCCGCGAACGCCCGGGGAGCGCTAGGGCCCTAGTTTTGCGCGTTTGCGGTGAGGTTTTGCCAAAAATAGCGCCAAAATGATGTTTATGGCGCGGAGAACTCATAAATGAATTATCAGTTCGCGTTATTTTTAGTCGCAAAGGATCGCACGCGGTGAGGTTTTGTGGGAAAACGCGTGGAAAACCTCACCGCGGTGAGGTTTCAACAATTAAGGGACGTTGCGTTTCTATTTTTAGAATTATCAGATCGTCGGTGAGGTTTACCTGGTGAGGTTTGTCAAAATGATCGCGCTTTCATTCTGAGCGTTTTCCGGCGTTTTTTGCTTTTTCCAAAAAACCCGCAAAAACGCGTTTTGGGGTGGGAACTTGAAAATAATTTTGAGATCCGGTGATGTTTATGTTAAAACGACGGGATCTGGAAACTGGATTTTTGAGATCCGATGAGGTTTACCGATTTTCGGTGAGGTTTATCACACGATGAGGTTTTACGACAAACGGTGAGGTTTTGATCACCCGATGAGGTTTATGATTCGATGATGTTTTCGGTTTTCGGTGAGGTTTAACGTTGAAAAGTGGCTAAAACCTCACCGAAAATCGGTAAACCTCATCGGGGATCGTAAAACCTCATCGATCCTCTGGAAAACATCACCGTGGTCAAACCTCACCGAAAACCGAAAACATCATCGAATCATAAACCTCATCGGGTGATCAAAACCTCACCGTTTGTCGTAAAACCTCATCGTGTGATAAACCTCACTTCGATAAAACGTCATCGGATCGGTGAGGGATTGGCTAAACATCACCGATGGCTAAACATCACCGATGGCTAAACATCACCGATGGCTAAACATCACCGATGGC
>ERZ1026880.1241-NODE-1241-length-11127-cov-4.343027_pt1 | contig 11127 bp, 7 predicted proteins | sample MGYA00380170_ERZ1026880 | MGnify/ENA primary metagenome ERZ1026880 (study PRJEB33269, sample SAMEA4719806) | human gut metagenome | biome: human-associated habitat; feature: organic feature; material: feces | place: Cameroon | collected 2013-10 ...
CGTCTCGCAAAACAACAACGACTACAACCTACCAAGAGCGGCGCTTGAAAAAGGCCTTGCTATCGCCGACGGCAACGCGCGCGTCCTATGCGGCTATCAAGGACGCCTCACAAGCGTGAGTTAACTCTACGCTTGAACTGCAAGAACAAAGAAGAGGCGAATTAACCTTCTGGGATAGAACTTAACAAACCTCACTACCCCATGATCGGCACAATCTCATCCAAAATCACCGAGCCATCCATGCCGCTCATGTTGATGGTATAGCTGATTGTTTCACCGCTATCGTCCACGTAGGAAATCCCAAAATACGGCAGCGTTCCGAAGAAAGTCATGTTCAACAGCAACGGACAATCAGGCGTCAGTTCGCCGCAATCAAACAAATCATCAGTGGAGTACAGCACGGTGCTTTCCGTGGGAATAGCCTGAACGCCCAAAACCTTAAAGTCTTTAGCAGCGCAATCGCAGGAGAAAAGCACCTGGGCCACAGGCTCATCGGAGCTAACAGAAACCTCGTTGTAGTTCGAGTAATCGCCAAGCGCATCTTCCGCCCAGTCCCCCTGAACAGCAGGCTCGAAAGCTTGCTTGATGCGTTGCAGGACAAGCTCATTCGTCGTCCCTTCACCAGTGCCGTTAAGCAAATCCGCATTCAGAAATCGATAGGTTGGAAAGTCCCCGGTTTCATCTTTAACCACGAAATACGTGAACTGCTCATATCCACAGAGCCTTCCGCTGCCATCAAAATTCATGCCCCGATCCAACGAAATGTCTTCACGTGAGGCCGCCAAGAAAGCGGGCTCCCAGCAATAGACGGTGTAGGATCCGCTTTCATCCGCGATAGTTTCCTTTTGATAGAACTTCACAACCTCATAACCGTTCAATGCGGTGGTTTGCAAAGCGGAAGAGCATTCGCCCAGTAATCGCTCTGCGCGCCTGTCTAGAAAACCGCGATAGAGGTTGTAAGCGTCCTGGTTAACCCAAGACTCGGTGCTCTCAGGATAGAAAGAAGGAAGCGACGATAATTCCCGCAAACCCTGCGCCATCATCGTGCCCACCCGATCGGAGATGACCGACTTGAGAAAGGTGGTCCCGCTCGGCTCAACCGGATTCGCAGCGCAGCCTACCATTGGCAAAGAGAGCGCGAACGTCAGCGCAATGATTGGCACTTGCCTCATAAGGGGTTCCTCCCTTTCCGCACATCGCCGAATATCCGAATATCGTTTTGCGTTTTCAATCTCAGATAAAGCAATTTCACCACACAAGCGGCATCGCTTTCAATCACCAATGAGGGACACGGGATCGAATGCTTCGACTTACGCCCGATAATCGAAGGAAGCCAGAAAAACAAAATACGCGCCTCGTTTCGAGACGCGCGTTGTAATTCTTAGTTGAACATGTTCGCTTGGATGTAACCATGAGGGCTCCAGGCATAGCCATTTTGATGCTTGATGGTCAGGTAAAAACGCTGTCCTTAACCTGCAGCCGCACGTAACATACACCGTCAACGAACTCATCGGTTACATCATCCTGCTGATTAAGATAGTAAACAACCACGCGACCATCTTCCTCGTATTCAACCTCGGGAGCGTTGATCTCATCCCAGAGCTCCTCCTCGGTCAAAGGCCGCTCAGTCCCGTCAGGATTAATCGCAACGCCGCTACCTCCCCTATGCACCAGCTTTCCGTCCTCATCTTCGTAATCAAGCGAATACGATCCGTTTTCGGCAACGAGCATTGCATCAGTTTGATCACCGTGGATCCAAACTTGCACGGTTCGCTGAATTCCGCCGATGTCCATTGCATAGGCGCTACCACCTAGCCCAATGACTACCGCGAACATGGCGGCGGCTGCGAAAACCTGACAGGAATCTATCAATAGTTTCTGCAAAGAGGAAAATAGAGGTATGCGGTAAATCACTGAAACTGACGCTTCGGTAATCCAAATCATTCAAGAGTCCGCATTTAAATTAGACGCTAACGGAGCAGAAGGCGTCGCATTGCTGGAATAGCTACAATATATGCTGCTTTCGAACCTTGAGCTCAAACTCGCGAGCAGCCTGCTGCGCATTTCGAAACCAAACCCCAGATTGAACGACCGCGCCAAACAAAGGCCTACATGAAACCGATTGCCCATATTCGCACCGATCTACCGCAGAAGTTCGGTATTCCTCGCAACAGCTTTCTCGCACCTCACCTGCAAGGACGCATCATATTCGAGCCAGAATACGCTTTGGAATCGGCCGTCGCGGGAATCGATAGTTTCACGCATTTGTGGTTGATCTGGCAATTCGAAAATGGCGTAACCGGCGGAACTGCCGACGACATCGCCCAGGACTCCATGACACCCCGCAAACAGGGCACTAATGATAAATGGTCGCCAACAGTTCGACCGCCTCGACTTGGCGGCGTCGAGCGCGTAGGCGTATTCGCCACACGCAGCCCCTTCAGACCCAATCCGCTTGGCTTAAGCTGCGTGAAGCTCGAACGAGTAGAGATCACGGACGAGGGGCCCGTGTTGCACGTGCTTGGAGCCGACTTGCGAGACGGTACGCCGATCTTGGACATCAAACCCTACATCCCCTTCGCCGACTGCCACCCCGAAGCGCAAGGCGGATGGATCGACAGAGCACCGTGGCACGAGCTTGAAGTGGATTTCCCCGAACGACTGCACGAATCTATCGATTCGAACAAACTACCTGGCCTTCTGGAAGTGCTAAAACAGGATCCACGTCGTGCCGGCAGCAAGCACGAGCCCGAACGCATCTACCATTTGGCCTATAGTTCCCTTGATGTGGCTTTCACAGTTGACGGCAACGTGCTGCATGTGATCGAAATCAACTAGAAAGTACAAGCACAAGGACGAATAGATCGCGTTCTATTTTCCCTCTACTTTTCTATGAGCTGAACTGAACTATGAGCTGAACTGAACTGGGCGCTATGCCATCGAAATAACCTGCGGGCATTTCCAGGACATGACGGGCGCCTTTCACTTTTTTACCAAGCTGCCACGGAAGCAAAGTTTCAACCTCGATCCCCCTTAGATTGGAATCTAGATACAGAACATCAATCGGAAATCTCATGAAACAGCAATGTACCCGCGAACATTGAGCAAGAAACAGACCCTCTTCTTCGCCGAGCGACGCCCTTCCCATCAGACCACGCAACCTAGAAGAAAACGTTCTGGCTACAGGAACGCTAACCACTCTGCTTTCCTCCTTTACTAGCACGCTCTCCGCGTAGAAACGCCTAGAATCCATAATCACCTCAATAACGCCTACGTTATAGCTTTTCATGACAAATAATATGGTGGTTATTTTTGACATTCAAGCAGATGGCGAACGCATACTCATTCATCGTCTTCGCACTCTCTTGCTGGCGATTTTATGTACCGAGAAGGCATTCGTTGCCGAAGCGTTACTATAGACACCCTCTTGCGGCACAGTTTTCCGCACAACCCGAAAGAACAACGCTTCATCTAGGGTAAAACACCCCTAGCGTGAGCCTCGTCGTCTTTACTCGCTTGCGCAGCTGCGACACAGGAGCCGTGAACACAACCAACTCAACACGAATTGAAGGCCATGCAGCGCGACAAAATCAAACCGATCCTGTTCAGCATCATCAAGCATACCGATAAAGAAGAGCTCCGCAGGCAAATCCCAAAGGATATCGTCTCCGGCATCGTCGTAGCAGTAGTCGCACTTCCGCTTTCCATTGCGCTGGCAATTGCTTCGGGCGTCGCCCCTGAACAAGGTTTGTACACTGCCATCGTCGCGGGCTTCCTTATTGCGCTGTTCGGTGGCAGCCGCGTGCAGATCTCCGGTCCGACCGCAGCGTTCGCCACCATCGTAGCGGGCATTGTGGCAACGGATGGACTTGACGGCCTGATTGCGGCAACCGTCATCGCAGGCGTCATCCTTATGCTGATGGGCTTGCTGAAACTGGGCACCCTCATTCGCTTCGTGCCTTTCACCATCACCACCGGTTTCACCGCCGGCATTGCCGTCACCATTGTCATCGGACAGATAAAAGATCTGCTGGGGCTAACCTATCCCGCAGGCACCGTCACCATCGACGCCATCGATAAAATGACGGCCGTCGCGCAAAACATCGGCACCTTCAACGCGCAAGCCCTAATCGTGGGAGTGGCTTCCATCGCAATACTTATCGCGTGGCCCAAGGTATCTAAGCGCATCCCCGGGTCGCTTGTTGCCGTCATCGTGGGTGCCGCAATGGTTCCCTTGTTTGGTCTTGACGTCAATACCATTGGCGACTTATATACCATCAACGCTGGATTGCCCACCTTGCATGTCCCGCACATCAGCCTCGACCTGCTGCGCAATGAACTTGCCAACGGCTTTACCATCGCGCTTCTTGCCGCCATCGAGTCGCTGCTGTCTTGTGTAGTTGCCGACTCCATGATCTCAAGCCACCACCGCTGCAACATGGAACTGGTCGCTCAGGGCATGGGCAACATCGGCTCGGCGCTTTTCGGCGGCATTCCCGCAACGGGCGCCATAGCCCGCACCGCCGCAAACGTTAGAAGCGGTGGCCGCACGCCCATTGCTGGAATGGTTCATGCCGTAGTGCTTCTTGCCGTTCTGGTATTTCTTATGCCCTACGCTGCTCTCATCCCCATGCCCACCATCGCCGCCATTCTTCTTCAGGTTGCCTACAACATGTCGGGTTGGCGCAGCTTTGCCCACCTGTGCGCCACCGCATCGCGCGGTGCCATCGCAACCCTGCTTCTTACGTTCGCGCTGACGATCGTATTCGACCTGGTAACTGCCATTGGCGTCGGCATGGTGATCACCGTGGTCTTGTTCATGAAGATGGTGAGCGAGGAAACCGAAGTCAAAGGCTGGAAGTACTACTGCGACGACGATGCCCAAGTCACGACTCTGCGCGAACTGCCGAAAAGCGTGCGCGTGTACGAGATCAACGGCCCCATGTTCTTCGGCATGGCCGACCGTATTTCAGACATCTCGGTAAAGGAATTCACTAAGTACCTGATCATCCGCATGCGCGGCGTTCCTTCCCTGGATGCAACCGGCATGAACGCACTAGAGAACCTGTACAAATACTGCAGCGAGAACGGTGTGCGCCTGATCTTCAGCCACGCAAACGAGCAACCCATGAAAACCATGGAGCATGCAGGTTTCGTCGACCTGGTTGGTAAGGACAACTTCCGCGCGAACATCGACGACGCCATCGAATACGCCACGAAGCTCATCGAGAAAGAAGAGCAGGCGTAACCCTATTCGAACCACATTCGCCAAGGATGGCTTTACTCGAACCGATGCATTCGATGGATCCGGATTTCACCTTTCGTCAGGGCTTTCTTCTTTTTCATCAAAGCTGCCGGCAGTATTTATGAAAGAACGATTGATTAACTGTTACGAACTTATTTCACATAGCGCGATTTTGAAGATGATGCGACAATACTTCGTTATATCGGAAGGGGTTCCCAACCGAAAGCGTCCAAGCAAGGACGCGTAAGAAGCAAGTTCGTACAAGTCAGGAGTCGCACATGAAAGACATACGTGTCAGTGACATCACGATGAAAGAGGCCGCTACCTCCAAAACGCTCTCCCTATCCTTCAAGGAGAAGCTAGAAATCGTGAAGATCCTAGACCGTATCGGTGTGGGCTCTATTGAAGTTGAGGGAATCGAATCATCCAAAGTCGACGCCCTGCGAATCAAATCCATTGCCTCTCTGGTGAAGAACAGCACGCTCGCCGTTCCGGTGAAGATGGACGAGCAGAATATCGAAGCCGTCTGGAACGCAGCTAAGGGCGCAAAGAGCGTTCGCCTGCAGGTGGAGGCGGCTGTAAGCCCCTCGTGCATGGAGTACATCCAGCGCAAGAAGGCTGACAATCTGGTTGCCGATGCTGCCGCGGCCGTGGCCAAATGCGCGCAGCTCACCGACGACGTCGAGTTCGTGGCCGTTGATGCCACCCGCACCGACGTTGCCTACTTGGCAAAGATCATCGAGGCTGTCGTCAACGCTGGCGCCAAGACGGTTACCGTATGCGACGCCGCCGGCTCTATGCTTCCCGAAGAGTTCGCCGAGTTCATTAGCAACCTCACCCAGGCTGCACCGCAACTGAACGAAATCACCCTTGGAATTTCTTGCTGCAACAACCTGAACATGGCCGACGCTTGCGCAGTTGCCGGCGTCATGGCAGGCGCTTCCTTGGTGAAAGCAACCTCCTACCCCATGGACGTCGTCGCGCTTGACAACATCTCCCGCATTCTTGCCGCAAAGGCAGACGCACTTGATGCCCAATGCCATGTCCGTGTAACCGAGCTTAAACGAGCCATGAATCAAATCGCTCGCCTGTGCTGCGAAGATCGCTCCAAGGCGCTCAAGTTCACCGATTCCGTTTCCGAAGCGGTAGAAGGACTCGTTCTTACCGCAGGCGACGATCAGGAAACCGTCATGCAGTACGTCGAGCGTTTGGGCTACAGCCTGTCCGACGAAGACGCCGCATCGGTGTTCGAAGCATTCAAGAAGATTGCCGCAAACAAAGAAAACGTCGGCGCCACCGAACTTGACGCCATCGTCGCCTCGGCCGCGCTGCAAGTTCCGCCTACGTATGTTCTTGAGGGCTATGTCATCAACACCAGCATGAGCTTCAAGGCTACCTCGCATATCTCGCTGCGTAAGAACGGTGAGATCCATGAAGCAGTGTCGCTGGGCGACGGCCCCATCGACTCTTCATTCAAATCCATCGAGTCGGTTGTGGGCAAGCACTACGAGCTTGACGATTTCCACATCCAGGCCGTTACCGAAGGCCGCGAAGCTGTAGGCGAATCCATCGTGAAGCTCATTGCCGATGGCAAGGTGTATTCCGGCCGTGGCATTTCCACCGACATCGTCGAATCCAGCATTCGCGCGTATATCAACGCGCTGAACAAGATCGCATACGAGGAGCAGAACTAATGAAGCTTTCCTTTTCTACCCGCGGTTGGGCCGACCATTCTTGGGACGAGCTGGTAAGCACCGCCCTCGAAATGGACTTCTCAGGCATCGAGATCCACAACCCGCTGATCAATGAAGCATTCACCGGCAAGGGCGCCCCTCTTGACCGATACAACACCCAAGCCACTGCTCGCGCGCTTCACGACAAGGGTCTGACCATCCCCGCACTTGACTCTTCCATCGATATTTCAGCTGGTGAAGAGCAAGTCCAAGAAGCAAAGAAACTCATCGATCTTGCAGAAGCCGCATCTGTCGACATGGTTTGCGTTGTTGTTCAAAACGACGACGAAGCCGCCATCCATTCTGCATTGGAGCAGCTTGTCCCTTACGCAGAGGCACATGGCGTCATCCTGCTTATCGAATCAAGCGGCATTTTCTCTAGCACCACGCGCCTGACCAGCATCATGGACAAGTACGCCAGCGATTATCTGGGCGTTCTGTGGGACGTTCACAACGTTTATCGCGTAGGTGGAGAAAGCCCGGCAACCACCATCAAAAACCTGGGCGCCTACGTCAAGCACGTTCATATGCGTGATTCCGACGACGACGGCACGTTCAATCTGGTCGGCGAAGGCACTTTGCCCATCGACGAGGTTGTGCGCGCTTTGTCTTCCATCGACTACGACGGCTTCGTGTCGCTGGAATGGATGCCCGAATGGATGGAAGACCTCACCGACATGGAAGTCATCTTCCCCCACTTCGTGAACTACATGGAACAATTCGAGGATACGCGCGGCAAGCGCCGCACCCTGTACCTGAACCATGACGGCACAGGCGAGTACGTCTGGAAGAAGGACGAACTCATCGACCTCACCTTCCCTCAAGTTTTGGACAAGATGGTCGAGTGCTTCCCCGATCAATACTGCTTCAAGTACACCACGTTGGACTACACGCGTACTTACGAAGAATTCCGCGACGATGTGGACACCTTCGCACGCGCGTTAGTTTCCATGGGCGTGAAGCCCGGCAGCAAGGTTGCCGTTTGGGCCACCAACGTGCCTGCTTGGTACATCACTTTCTGGGCAGCCACCAAAATCGGCGCCGTACTGGTTACCGTGAACACCGCGTACAAGATCCACGAGGCAGAGTACCTGCTGCGTCAGTCCGACACACACACGCTGGTCATGATCGACAGCGCGCTTGACTCGAACTACCGCCAGATCATCAACGAGTTGTGCCCTGAAATCGCCACTACTAAAGCCGGCGAGCAGCTGCATTGCAAGAAGCTGCCGTTCCTGCGTAACGTCATCACCGTTGGTTTCGAAATGCCCGGCTGCCTGACCTTCGAGCAGGCAATGGAGCGATCCGAGCTGGTGCCGCTTGAGAAGATCCAGCGCATGGCCGCGCAGGTTCGCCCCGACGACGTCTGCAACATGCAGTACACCTCGGGCACCACGGGCTTCCCCAAGGGCGTCATGCTGACGCATCGCAATGTCGTGAACGACGGCAAGTGCATTGGCGACCGCATGGGCTTGTCCACCGCCGATCGCTTCATGATCCACGTGCCCATGTTCCATTGTTTTGGCATGACGCTGTCCATGACGTCTTCTATGACGCACGGCACAACCATGTGCCCCATGCCTTACTTCAGCGCCAAGGCTTCGCTGCATTGCATCACGCAAGAAAAGATCACGGCATTCAACGGCGTTCCCACTATGTTCATTGCCATGTTCAACCACGAGGACTACCGCAAGACCGATTTCAGCCACATGCGCACGGGCATCATGGCCGGCGCTGGCTGCCCGCCCGAGCTGATGAAGCGTGCGGCTCAACCCGACGAGATGAACATGACCGGCATCGTGTCGGTGTATGGCCAGACTGAATCGGCCCCGGGTTCCACCATGAGCGCCTGGACCGATCCGCTTGACCTGCGCACCGAAACCGTCGGCTACGCCTTCCCGCATGTTCAGTGCAAGATCATCGATCCCGAGACCGGTGAGGAGCTTCCCGACGGCCAAATCGGCGAGTTCTGCTCGCGTGGCTACAACATCATGAAGGGTTACTACAAGATGCCCGACGCCACGTACAAAACGGTTGACGAAGACGGCTGGCTGCATTCCGGCGACCTGCTGATGCGCGACGAGCGCGGCTGCTTCGTAGCTACCGGCCGTTTGAAGGACATGATCATCCGCGGCGGCGAGAACGTGTATCCCAAGGAGATCGAGGACTTCGTCATCACCCATCCCAAAGTCAGCGACTGTCAGGTTATCGGTGTGCCTGACAAGAAGTACGGCGAGGAAGCCATGGCGTGCATCATCCTGAAGGACGGCGAAACCATGACCGAGCCCGAGATCCGAGAGTTCATGATGAACAACATCGCGCGCCATAAGGTGCCCCGCTACATCAAATTCGTGGACTCTTACCCCATGAATGCGGCTGGCAAGATCCTCAAGTACAAAATGAGAGAAGCCGCCGTCGAAGAACTGGGGCTTTAGAGCCTGCGGAATCGGCGCATTCATCAGTGATCTTTTTTAAGGACCGTCCTAGACGGTCCTTTTTATGACCACCAATGCCCCTGAAAACAAGAAAGGCCTGCGGGAATCCGGTAAACGGAAGCCCGCAGGCCTTTTATTACTTGCAGCAATCTCGGAATAGACCGATGGTCCCTGGCTTAACGCTGACTCTTACGACGCAAAGCCACGAAGGCAAGAACGGCAGCTGCCGTGGCTACAGCCAAAACAAGGGGAATAGCAAATGCGTTCACATCGCCCGTAGTTGGGAGAATTGGCTGTGCTTCAGGAGCCTTAGTGTTATCGATTTTGGAAGGATCTTGCTTGTCATCCTTGTTCACCGGAAGCTTTGCGATGACAGCATCCTTGGTTTGCTTTTCGAAGGCTTTGTTCTTGAACGTTGCGGTGTACAGGCCTGCGCCCTCTTTCTCGATGGTAGCCTGAGCGGTCACCTCGTACGTAGCCTTCACGGTTTCAGCCTCGATATGGGAGGCGTCGCGCTTGCAGACGCGGGTTGCGGTGCAGTACCAGTCATCACCTTCCTGATTCCACGTGTAGGTAGGCTCGTTCCAGTCATGGCCAAGAGAATCAATGGCGTTGCCGCTCTTAGTCTGCTGGGTGAAGCACTTGTGGCTGAATTTGGCTACATAGGAAGTCTTACCTGCCTCAAGGCACGATGCAGGATCGACAACAACTTCAGCCTTTACCTTTTCTTCAATCGGCCAACCACAGTAACCGCACTTAGCATGACCGGTGCAGTACCAGTCCTCGCCTTCCTGCGTCCAAACATAATCTTTCAGGTCTACGAAGTTATTCTCATGCTGACCATCTGTGTAGGAGTGGGTCTTCATTGCGCCCTGAGTCCACACCAGCTCGTCGCCGAAGTACACATCGGAGCGACCTGAGTTGTTACCAAGTTTGCCACCAAACCCAAACAACTGAGAGCAAGTCGTGCTATCACGCCAGGCCGTTGCAGTGTTGGCGCCTGTGAACTTGATGATGTACTTGAATGAACCCATATTGGAGTCATTGATGTTAAGAGCCTGCTTGCCCATACTATCATTCGAGTTGAACGTACAGTTGTTTACGTTGACAATGATGTCATGACTGCCCGCGCTGTAATCAGCGTAGACGTTGATCGCTTTGCCGGTGCAATTAAAGGTGCAGCCGTTGAACGTCATGATCGGCGAGCTGTACGTCCAAAGGGAGTAATCGCCCTCGGGCGCGTTGAACGTCGTGTTCGTAAACTCGGCGGACTCGTAGCCCCAGTAGAACGTCTTACCGTTGACAACACAGTCGTCGAGCACGGTCTTATTGACACGAATGAAACCAAGATAGTCGGCACTGCCGGAACGCATCGTCATGTTCTTGAAGGTTACGGTGCCGGCGCCGTCAAAGGAGTAGTCGCCGTTGTACTCGGTGCCGAAATTAGCGGGATCGGGCACAAGCGCACCGATGTTCCATGCAGTCTCGTCCGCGCCCAAACCCACGAACGTCAGATCTTTTCCCTTGGTGTGTCCTTCGGAGCTAACCTTATACAGGGTGTAGTTGCCCTTGCCGAGCAAGATGGTGTCGCCGCTCTGCGCCTCTGCGGCTGCGGTGGCGATATCGGTGTAGGTCGCCTTTGTGCGATCGTTGGTGATACTTGGCGCGTCAGCGTGCGCTACTGCCGGCATGAAGCAAGCAGCGACAAGCGAGA
>ERZ1026880.1242-NODE-1242-length-11123-cov-3.073545_pt1 | contig 11123 bp, 22 predicted proteins | sample MGYA00380170_ERZ1026880 | MGnify/ENA primary metagenome ERZ1026880 (study PRJEB33269, sample SAMEA4719806) | human gut metagenome | biome: human-associated habitat; feature: organic feature; material: feces | place: Cameroon | collected 2013-10 ...
TTGAGGTCACAGAGGACGAATCCAACGTGAAAACACGCATTGTCTGCTACGGCAAGAACGGCTCTGCAACACTTGACAGCCCCCATCTGGGCGATTATATCTACCCGAAGATTTACACCCTAGAGGACGAAAATAAGACGCTCTCCGAGGTGCAGGAGGAGGCACAGGCGTTGCTTGACGGCGGCTGTGATATTCCAAGCATCAACATCAAGGTGGATTTTGTGGCACTGGAAAAGACGGTGGAATATCGTGATTATGCCGTTTTGGAAGAAGTCTTTTTGGGAGATATGGTAACGGTTATCAATACGAGGATGGGATTTCGGAAACAGGCGAAGGTCATATCGTATGAATGGGATTGCCTGTTAGAACAGTACAACGATGTGGAATTGGGGGATTTCATTCCCACGCTTGCCGCAGCCGTTACCAGTGGCGTGAAAAGCGGTTCGCTTGCGTCCTCTGCGTATATCAATGCCGCCTCAGTTATGACGTTGCTGCAGCAGCACTTGAATGATTTTAACAATCCGCACCATGTCACAGCGGCACAGGTGCAGAGTTGAGAAAGGGGATGACAGCATGGAAAACATTGAAAAAATGGTGCAGGAGGCACTGGATAGCACCAAATCCGCACACAAGCGGATTGACCACATGGAAAAACGGCAGGACAATCTTGAGGAGCTGACAAATGCGTTTTCGGTCCTGCAAAATGAGCAGGAGCATATCAAAACGGATGTAGGGGAAATCAAGGACGATGTGAAGCAGTTGGTCTCTAAGCCGGCAAAGCGATGGGATGGGCTGATTGATAAGGCGATTGCGGTGGTTGTCGGTGCGGCTATCGGGTTTCTGCTGAACGGCGGCGGTTTATGATGAAAAAACGCAGACGAATTCGTTTTAAAATCAATAATGATACCATGACCACGATTGTGGTTTTATCCCTGTCGTTTTGTGTGTGCGTTGTTATTGTGGGTATTATCTTGGCGTGCTTCTGCGTTGACATTTCATCCATCGTATCGTCCGCACTGTTGCTGTTCGGTACGGAATTAGGGATTTGCGGCCTGATGAAGCTATTCGACAAAGGCGTGGAGCAGGCAGAACGCAGAGCGGAGGAACGCAGGAAAAGGCGAGCGGAAGGAAGGGAGAAAGAGGAATGAAAAAAGACCGCGAGGGGCGGTCTTAAATAATAGTACCATCGGGAAATTCAAACTCTGCACGCCAAATACATCCAAGGACTTCGGCAATTTGTTCCAATTCTTCTTTGGTGAGTGTGTTTCGCTTTACCTTTTGGTTTAAATTGGATGGGGTTGTACCAATTCTCCTTGCAAGTTCTGCTTGGCTGATGCCTTTATATGACAGTGCCATGCTGATTTTTTGTTCTATTGTCATTTAAGCACCTCCTATCTGTTTATATTATATAGCGATTGCTAAATTAAATCAAGCAAAACAGAAAAAATGTTTAGAAAAACATAAATAAAACGCTTGACAACATTTAGCAAATGCTGTATAATAAAACCATAGAAAGGAGGTGACACGTTGGAGGACAAAATAAAAGAGCTAATCAAGCTGGTGGAACAACTTGAAAAGCTCATGATTAGGATAATCTCATTGGTAGGATGGGCTTTAATCCTAATCAAACTCATTACATAGAGGGAGGGGCGAAAGCCCCAACCTTCTATCAGTAATAATACATGAAAAACTCCAACGGTGCAATATGAAAAAAGATATTTTTAAGCTAATGGTACATTTTATCTTTTTGATGGGCTTGGTTTTGGCACTGGTAACTTTGGTAAGCAAGATGATTTAAAGGGAGGTTTAAATATGCTGATTAAATTTGATGAAAAATATTTGACAATATCCTCTGAGATTACAAATTATGCAAAGCGTGAGGAAATGGAAAAAATTCAACAGCTTTGCGGTGAAATTGTTGAAGTGATTAAGAGCGTTCGAGAAAGAAGGGTTGTGAAAGTATGAATAATTTACAGGTTTTTAACTACAACGGCAACGAGGTCAGAACCATCCAGAAGGGAGGTTAAGAAAATTATGGGTAGATTTGCTGATTTAACAGGAAAAAAATTTGGAAGACTTTGTGTTGTTGGACTTGCAGAACGGGATAAACACAATAGAATTAGATGGATATGCGAATGCGATTGTGGCAATAGAATAATTGTAAGCAGTAGCCACCTTAATTCGGGGCATACTCAATCGTGCGGGTGTCTCCAAAGAGAACGGACTTCGGAAGTTTGCAAAAAGGACTTAATTGGGCAAAGGTTTGGAAAGTTGGTTGTAAGGGAACGAACAAGTAAAATGGGGGATTTGTCGCAGTATAGATGTGTATGTGATTGTGGTAAAGAGATTATTGTCCGAGGAAGTAATTTGGTGAATCATAGAACAAAAAGTTGCGGTTGCATAAGAAGGGAGGTAACAAGAAATTTAAAATTTTTGCATGGACAGCATGATACCAGATTATACCGCTGTTGGCAAAATATGAAAGACCGCTGTGGAAATGAAAAAAACAAGGAGTATAAAAATTACGGAGGTAGAGGGATAAAGGTTTGTTCGAGATGGCAGGATTCTTTTGTAGACTTTGCAGAATGGGCGCTTAATTCTGGCTATGATGAAAGTTTAACTATAGACAGAATTGATGTGGATGGAAACTATTGCCCTGAAAATTGTAGATGGTCAACAATGAAGGAGCAAAGCAGAAACAGAACAGATAATTGCATTGTTGAGATAGAAGGGGAAAGAAAAATCTTACAGGATTGGATTGATGAAACTGGAAGTTATTCTCGTGCCATCAAAAAAAGAGGAAAAGTTATACCGGTACACAGACCTTGATTACCCCAAAAGGGAGAGAAACATTCAGATTGCTGTTTTTGAAGGCAAGCGCATAAGCAGAAAGAGCGTTCGAGAAATCGGGCGCTTTTTTATATAAAAGAAAGAAGGAGGAAGGAACAATGTTTTTAATGGAAAATTGGTATTTGGTGGTTGCGTTGATGGCGGTTGCAGGGATGGTCGGTGTGTGCATCGGGCGGTTTCTGAAAATGCCAACATCCGAGCAGAGAGAAAGGGTGAAGGAATGGCTGCTGTGGGCGGTCACACAGGCAGAGGCGGAGCTGGGGAGCGGCACAGGCAAGCTGAAACTGCGGCAGACCTATGACCTCTTTATCCAGCGGTTTCCTGCATTGGCTATGGCGGTATCCTTCGACACCTTCTCCCTGTGGGTGGATGAAGCACTGGAGGAAATGCGAAAGCTGCTGAAGGAAAACAAAACGGTCAGAGAGCTTGTAAAGGGGTGAGTATATGGCGAAAAAAATGACGGGCAAGGAGCTGGTAGCCTTCTGCCGTTCCAAAATCGGCACGCCGTATGTTTACGGCATGAAGGGCAAGGTTATGACGGAGCAGAACTATAAATTTCTGAAAAACACCTATGGGAAAATGGTCTGGCTGAGTGACAGGGATAAAATCGGGAAGGTCTGCGTGGATTGCAGTGGTCTGATTTCGTGGGCGTGCGGCGTGACGCTTGGTTCGGGTCAGTGGCGGGCAAGGGCAACCAAAATCAACCCTATTTCCACCATCGAAAATGCACCCATCGGGGCGTTGGTCTGGATGCAGGGGCATATCGGGGTTTATACCGGGATGAAGAATGGACACCCGTATTATGTGGCGGCGGATGGATCGGCTTACGGCGTGCGAGAAGTCCCCCTGCGGTGCAATAAATTCACGCATTGGCTGTTGGTCGAGGATGTATTTCAATACGAAATGAGGGATGATGAAGTGGTAGAAAAATGCAAAATGATTATCAATGGGAAGGAGTATACGGTGGAACGGATCCTGAAGGATGGAACAAATTATATCAAAATTCGGGATGTGGCGGATGCTATCGGGTATAATGTTACCAGTAAGGGCAGCGTTGCGGTGTTGACGAAGAAATGATAAGTATACTTACAGTAATTCTATAGAATTTTGAAAGTTTAAGCGAAAATAAATAGAGTTTGATTAAATTTAAATAGAATTTGATTAAATTTTTACTGAAAAAGCCCCTCTCTTGAGGGGCAATTCTTTTATTCTGCAAACAATTCCTTCCCAAGCCCGGCGGTGTATTTGGCACCGGCTGCAAAGCCTTTTTCTTCCGTCTCGGCAATCAAATCATTCAGCAATTCTTCCGCAGTGAAATAATCTTCCGCATTGAGCTTGCTTTTCAAAAATTCCTGCAATTCTTTCATCTTGTTCCCTCCTGTGTGATACTCCTGCATTTCCAGTTCTCTTTCGTGGCAGTAGCTGCGATATAAACCTTCAATTTTCTTCATGTTTGTTACCTCCTGTAAAAACTCCGTGTGTAGTTGACCTAGGATTATACCGATACCGCGTGGGTGGCATTGCCACCGATTTGCCACCGCTGGACAAGTTTTGCATAAATGCGATAAATTTTACATAGTCATAAATGATACCTAGAAAGCCCTTAAAATCAACGTTTTTCGGATGTTTCTGATGATTTTTGGGGTTAGATAGTGACGCTTAACGGCTGTCTCCAGAATAAGGCTTTGTTAAAATATGCGAATGTTTTCTTTATTGTGTTATCAGCGTTTCTGCGGTGTTGGGTTGATGTTTTTGGAGATTTGCCACCCATTTGCCACCGTAAATTTCATTTGGGTGGCAAGCCATTTACAACGCTTTCAAATAAATCCGCTGCGGTCTGTGCCATTTCGTCTGTGTGGTGAACGTAGGTATTCATTGTGGTTACAATGTTTTTGTGCCCGAGCCGCTGTTGAACAGCCTTCACGTTGGCACCTGCCTCAATCAGCTTTGTGGCGTGGGTATGGCGCAGGCTGTGATAATCAAAATTGATGCCAAGCTCCTGCCGGATGACTCTCTGGCAATAGGCAAAACTGTTTTTGGTTGTCAGCTCTCCGTTTTCATCAACGCAGATAAAATTGATTCGCCGCGCGCCTGTGGAAAGGATTTTTTGTGTGCCGACAATTCGCTGTCGAGGCGCTCCTTTTTCGTCCGTAAAATCGACAAGCTGATATACTGTGTAGAATTCGCCATATTTCAGTTCGTTTTTAAGCTGTCGGTTTTTCTCTGCCTTGAGGATTCGGTAAAGGGATTCCCCGAATTTTATTTTCCGCTTGGAGTTGTACTTTGGTTCTTTGAGGGAGAACCCCAGATTGCCGTTGATGTTCCTGCGGATAAGCTGACGCTCTACAGACAACGTGCAGTTTTCAAAATCAACATCGTCCCATGTGAGGGCAAAGCACTCATTGATACGCAGCCCACAGTTCCAGCCAATCATAAGCGAAATATAGTAGCGAGAACCAACGGGAAAGCGTTTCCGGATGCGGTCAAATTCTGCATCCGTCAGCACGATGCGCTCTCTGACCGGCTTTGCGACAGTACCTATCTTTACAAACCGACAGGGATTCTCTCGGATATACTGCAAAGGTTGAACAGCATAATCTATCGCAGTAGAGAGGACAACAAAGATAGAGCGTATGGTCGCTTTGGAATAGCCCTGCGCCTTTAGCTGGTTTATGTATTCCTGAATGGCTGCCGCCTGTAGGCTTTTTAAATAATACGCACCGAACTGCGGTTTCAGGTGCCTGTGGATCAGCGTTGCGTAGGTCTGCTGCGTATTTTCTGTGAGATTCATTTTGCAATACTGCTCATACCAGAAATCCAGATAATCACTGACGCTGATGGTGGAAGGCTGAAAGACCTGTCCGGAGTTTTCATATTCTGCGATAGCCTTCGCCAGAGCCGTTTCCGCTTCTTTCTTGGTGCGGAATCCGCCCTTTTCGATTTTCTTTCTTTTGCCGCCGACCTGAGCGGTATCAAAATAATATGACCATGTTTTACCACGTTTTCGTGTTCCGCCTTTCATAAGCATTCCTCCTTAATTGAAAAATAGGTATAGAAAATAAGGCGGTATCGTGGTATAATCCTATTGCGAGTAGGTGGTTATACAAATACCGCCGTATGAGAATCCTCTTTCCTGTTGACGCAGGAGAGGGGATTTTTTTGCTTTAAAATTGAAACTACCTGAGACTGTTTATGTATTGTGTTTTAGGTCGGATTGTCCTAAAATATTATTAGGAATTTAGAATAGCATCAATGATAGACTTCTTATTCCATCCAACCATAACATCGGAATTGTTGGTTACAATGTTAGGTATACGTTCTTGGCTCCAAGGTTTAACGCCGATAATGTATTTATTTTTATCAACGGCAGTATTGATTTCAAATTCAATCCAGTCGCTGTGTGCTGCATACATTCCAGCCAGAACGATTACTTTTGAAGCCGGAGAAATTTGTTCTTTTAATTCTTTTTTTAAGGTCGTTTTTCCGGCAGATGTATTTGGGTCAATTAAAGGATTGTGCTCGGGTACAGAATAATTTTTCCAAGTGAACTGACCCTCTGCCTGAGCTTCGTTAAGCCAAGTGACAACTTTATTATAGTGTTCGGAATACTTCCATGCATGGCTAATAAAAATATTGTATGTCATAAAAAAGCTCCTTTCTAAAATGGTGGTGAAACTATGAATAATCAAGAAAAAAACAATAACAACAAAAACAAATCTCAGGTAGCAAGGTTTAGAAAAAAACCTGTTATTATCGAAGCATATCAAACAGAGGTTGAAATGGTGATTTCGACACTGGAGGGGGATATGATAGCTAGTCCTGGTGATTGGATTATCACTGGTGTGAACGGAGAGCAATATCCTTGTAAACCAGATATTTTTGAAAAGACCTATGAACCTATGAATGATTAAGTTTCGGTCGCTTCCTGTTTTGCGTTTGTGTTTAATGCTTTCCAGGTATTATTTTCTGATGAAATAATAGCTTCTATATTTCTAACGAAAACATTTTCAACAGTTTCTTCCTGATTGTTATATGGAGCAGACTGAGTCAAAAATAGATTTTTATGATATTTTAATAGCTCAGCGGTTGTTCTATATTGAATCCAGTTTTCGTGATATTTATATAGGCGGCAAACAGCCTCAAGAATTGCGATTAGCGCACCCAGAATTGCAACAAGTATTGAAATTGCATTGCCAGACTGAGCGTATGGTACGATAATTGGAATAGCAGCAGAAGCAATTATTTCTATAATTTGTATGCGCTTGTAATGTTTTTGTGCTGTTTGTGATTTTTTATCATACCAAGTTATTTGGTCATCCACTCGATCGCGGATATAATCTTTTATTTCTAACATAAAAACTCTCCTCATATAAAGCTCTTTATTTCTGTAGTATTATTTGGGGAGATTTTATTCTGTATCAGAATTTGTTCCGAGAATTTCGTTAATTTTATCTTCTGGCACTCCTGCATCAGAAAGATATACCATTCTTGCCGAAACGACGGACAAGGTGTAGTTTTGCTGTGCTTCAACTCTTTTTTTGTAATCAGACAAATCATCTAATTTGTTTTTATCAAGGTAAGAGTGCATATCACTTGCAATCATCATGCCGTTTAGGATATAATTTTTTGCTGCCTCTACATATTCATCATTTGTACCATCTTTCTTCGGGAGTTGGGACGAAAGATGGTACTGAGAACGCTCTGTTTGACCGGAGAGGTCATATACATCGAGAGTGGTTGTAGTTCCCGATTCTGTATTAGAAACAGCAATCAGCAATGTATTTGTCAAGTTTTCGGATGTTTCAACTAAATCAAAGATAGTGCTATCTTCTTCAATAGCTTTTTGGATATCGTCTTCGCTGGGTGTTTTTGTATCTGTTTTAGAAGTCTTGGTTGGTTCGGTATCAGGTTCTTTTGTGTCATCACTGCCGCCAAAAGGCAATGCGAGAATCACAATAACCACTACCAGAGCAATGATTGCAATGAGACAACCGTTTGGTTGTTTTTTACCGCAGTTCGGGCATACCTTTTCATCAATAGGCATTTCCGTTTTGCAGTGCTTACAAGTTTTTGTTGTTGGCTTTTCTTTCTTCATGATTTACCCTCCTAAATTTGACAAAGTTCACGAATTGTGATATTTTATGTTTAGAGGGTTGTTAGGCAACGACTTTCTTTTCCCCTTGTGATATGGCGGTATCACAGGGGGATTTTTTTAAAAAAATCTAGAATTCCTTCCTAAGCTGCATCAGCCTACCTCGGATATGTATATTTTCCATATCCTTGCCAACAAAGATTTTTGGTTCACAGGCAGGGTTTTCGGGTTGGAGAATCAGCGCATTTTCTTGTTTTTTCACTCTTTTCAGGGTAGCCTCGTCACCATTGACAGCTACAACGGCAATATCCCCATTATCCACATCAGCCTGTTGGCGGATAAGGAGCAAATCGCCATGATGGATGCCTGCGTTTATCATGCTGTTCCCCTTAGCTCTGAGCCAGAAGTAGGTTTCGCCCGTCTGGAGGTCAGATTCGGGGGTGGGGATGTAGCCTTCAATGTTGTCCTCGGCGAATAGCGGCGTGCCACAGTTCACAGAGCCGACCAGAGGGACGTTTACCATTGGTTCGGGAACGTAGGGGATGGCACCTTCGGGGAGGGACTTATCTCGCTTTTCGACTAAATCTGATTTTTCAATGCCAAAATAATTTGCTATCATTTCGATTTTATCAATGCGAGGGTATTTTTTCCCATTTACCCAATCAGTAAAGGTGGAGTATTTGAATCCAAGAGCCTCACACATATCATTTCTTGACTTATTATTTAAATCCATATAGTATTTTATATTTTCAGCCATAATGGCTTTGTTTCCGAGGTCGCTCATAGGCTCACTCCCTTTCTAATGACAATATACGCTAAAAACAAAAAAAAATCAAGATAAAAATAAAAAAATTACGCTTTTAGCATTGACAAAACGCATAAAGCGTATTATTATCGTAGTATGAAAGGGGTGAGAATTTTGAAAATTACATTGAAAGCAGCCCGAGTAAGCAAGGGCTTGACACAGAAAGATGCGGCGAAATTGATTGGAATTACGGTAGAAACCTTGGCAAACTACGAAAAAGGAAAGACTTATCCGGATATTCCGATTCTGAAAAAGATTGAGGATACATACGATGTGAAATATAATCAGCTTATTTTTTTGCCTGAAAATAACGAAGAAAGACCAGTAAAAAGATAAGGACGCAAGCTAAAGGGAGGTGAGGTTTGCGATGAGATATGCGGATATTGAAGAAAGGGCAAAGAATGTATTGATGAAACAACTGGAAATTCTTGAAAGTGGTTCTGAGTTAGAAAAAGAGACTGCAATCAAAGTAATGAATGCAGTCTCCGAAATGCTAGAGGTTATTTTGTAGCGGTTAGCTCTTCAACCTTTTTGTAGATGGTTTCGATAAATTCTGCATACCGTTTTGCGGAATCATCATCAGTAAAAAGACCAGTGCAGTTCATACAATTCATGTAAGCAGAAACCAATTCAACAGTAAAACCCATCGTCGTAGATTCGCGTGACATAAAAATCATCTCCTTTCCTATGTACTCGGCTGCTGCAACAGCCTGTATTTTCAGAATAGGATAGGGAAAGAAAAATGTCAAGCAAAGTAAACTGTTCGGCATCAAAGAAGATAAAGACGCAAGTTGAGGGGAGGTGTTTCTATGACGGAGAAAGAAAAAGCATCTGACAAGAAAGCCAAACGCTTTGAAAAAAATATAATGGAAATTTTTTCTACCATATTTTTCAGCATGGCAACGGCAATCCTTGTTCATATCTGGTTAATGCACTAACCATCTTTCGACAAAGAAAAGGAACAGGGTTGTAACGGCTGATACAAAAATCGGGAGAAAAACAGAAAAAATCAGTGTATTCAGAATTTTGGAGCAAATGCGTTGCATGGGGTGGATACCTTCCTCTGTAAGAAAAAAGAAGTTTCTGCCTGTGTCTGAAAACGATATAAAGCCAGCTTTCTCCAAGCCAATAAGCATTCCATTGATTTCACCTTTGTATTTTTCATAATCATAAAAATTATCGTAATCACAAACGGTGCAAATCAAGGTTGTGTTACCAAGAAGGCATAGTTCGGTTTCAGAGTTATTTGCAACTCGCTTCAGATTCTTTAGGACGGTATATGATTGGATGGTCATAAAATCAACTCCTTTTCTTTTCAGAATAAGGAATCTGGAGAAAAATGTCAAGAAAAGTGAAAAAGATGTTGATAACAGGAGGTGTTCTTATGGAGCCGATGCTTTACACAGTAAAGGAAGTTGCGCAGATTCTGAAATGCAATGCGACCAGAGTATATGGTCTGAAGGATGCGGGACTGCTGCCGTTTCTCAAGCTGGGGCAGCTGAAATGTCGCAGAGAAGCGGTGGAGGAATTCCTGCGGAAGTATGAGGGCTACGATGTGTCCGACCCGAACAACATCGTTCCTCTGGAGACAGGGGTGGCGGAATGAAGGGCGGAATGAAGCGCAGCGGCGCAACTCTGGAGGAAATGAAGCAGGCGTTGGAAGGAAAGCTGTATATCGGGAAAAAGATTAAGAAAATCGTGTGTTTCCGAGAGAGCAGCACAGGACCAATGCAAAAAGATAAGAAAACAGGAACGGTCACAGGGATGTATCCATTTGTGTTTACGGTGGATTTTGGAAAATACACAGAATCATTCAGATACGGACAATTTTTCGAGGAAGGGAGCGAGGTGGTTAAGTTATGAAAAGTAAATGGAAACGGCGGTTTTTCTACCTGCGGCGTGGCTTGATTCGGTGGGCGGTGGTATTCTTCGGAACACTGCTGGCGCAGTGCGGCTTAGTATGGGTTCTGGAGAACCCCGACAGCAGGATGATGTTTTATCTGATTTCCGGCACGGTGATTGCCTTTGCAATCGGTAATGTGTTTTACGGCAGGGAATTGCCTAAGAAATAAAAACGTCCCCAGAGGTGTTGGCGCACCGTTTCGGGGACAAAGAAATAATACATACAACCAAAATACCAGAAAGCGAGGAAAAAATCAATGAGAGATACAAATTTAATGCCAGAAAACGATATGCAGGAGCTGTGGGAGCTGAACGGCAGGGTGAAGGCGGTTATCGCATATTTGAAAACGGATGCATACGTAAAAAATGAAGAAATTTTAGTCATGCTGGGAGATGTTTCGGAAACACCCGACCAGACAATTTCGGAGCTGGAAAAGGAATTGGCGTTGAAGGATGCAATCATTTCCGAAATCA
>ERZ1026880.1254-NODE-1254-length-11081-cov-5.680120_pt1 | contig 11081 bp, 9 predicted proteins | sample MGYA00380170_ERZ1026880 | MGnify/ENA primary metagenome ERZ1026880 (study PRJEB33269, sample SAMEA4719806) | human gut metagenome | biome: human-associated habitat; feature: organic feature; material: feces | place: Cameroon | collected 2013-10 ...
GGAAAACCGTGAAACTGCTTGTCATCAACAACCTGGCATCGGGATACGGCGAAGGAGCCATCTATGATTTCATGCGCAGCTTCGCCGCCGACGGCGATGATATCCGCATGCGCTGCACCAACGGCACCACGCCGGTGGGTTCCCTGCTCTCAGACGCAAAAGACTTCGATGCCGTGATCGCAGCGGGCGGCGACGGCACTGTGGCAACGGTATGCTACCTGCTGGCAAACACCGGCATACCCGTGCTGCCCTTCCCCGCAGGAACGGCCAACCTGCTCGCCCTCAACCTTGCAAGCCCACTTGAGCCCCACGCGCTTGCCAAAATGGTGCGCGACGGTCAAACGCTTGATTTCGACATGGGTGAGATCTGCGTCGACGGGCATCGCTTCGGGTTCTCCATCATGGCCGGAGCGGGCTACGACGCAGTCATCATGCGCGGGGCGCAGCGCGGCAAGCGGCTGCTAGGCCCCATGGCATACCTGCAATCGGCGGTTGCCAACGCCATGCCGCAGCAGTCCAAGTTCACGCTTACCTTAGACGGCCGGCAGGTTCAAAGCGAAGGCCTTGGGGTGCTGCTGGTGAACTTCAGCAAAATCCAGTTCGATATCACGGTCACTCACGACAACAAACCGCGAGACGGCGAGTTCGACGTGGTGGTGCTAAAAGCGAAAACCGCATTCGACCTGATACCGGCCGCCATTGCGGGCCTTTTGGATCGGGACGGGGAATTCCCCGACCGCACCGATGCGCTTGAGATCTTCCGCGCTAAAGAGGTCACGATCGAAGCCGACCCGGCCATGGAGGTCCAATACGACGGCGAGGCCACCGGCCTTTCCACGCCGTTTTCCGCGCGGATCCTGCCCAGGGCCACGCGCCTGTACATCTCCGACGAAGGCTATTCGCAGTTCGCGAAATAGCAAACCCGCAAAACGGCAACGGCCCCGCAGGTTCAAAACCTGCGGGGCCGATTCGTTTCGCGTTTGTTTTTCGAAGCCGCAACGCGGAGGCTCTACCGCGAAGGCGTCGTCAGCCGCACCTGCCGGCAGACGACGCCGTTCAAACTCGCATCGACGCAACCAGGCTAGCCGTTCAGCTCCTCGCCCTTGCGCTCCTGGCCCTTCAGACCCGCCTTCCACTTCGCAAGATTCGAGTTGTAGCGCATTTGGATAAGCTCCAGCACCACTGCGAACACCATGGCGCAGTACACCATGAGCTTCTCCATATGCATATCGAGCACCTCGATGCCGGAGTTGATGCCCAGGGAGTCGAAGAACAACAGCAAGCCGATGACGGTGATGAACACCAGCGCCAAGATCTTCATCTCCGTGTGCCTGTTGATGAAGTCGGCGATGGCATCGATGAACACCATCATGATGACGATGGCGAAGATGACCGCCATGACCATGATGATCAGATGCTCGGCCAAGCCCACCGCGGTGATGACCGAGTCGATGGAAAACACCAGATCCATCACCATGATGGTGGCAATGGCCTGACCAAGGCCGATACGACGCAGCTCCTTATGTTCCTCGGAGTGCTCGGCTTTCTCCTCGGTCAGGGCAAGCACGTCGCGAAGCTCGTCGATGCCCTTGTAGATCAGGTATGCGCCGCCCGCCAGCAACACCAGGTCGCGCACATTGAACGCATGCTGGAAAAAGCCCAGGTCCAAAGTGAACAGCGGCTTGGTCATGTGCACCAGATAGCTGGCGAAGCACAGGAAGATGCAGCGCGATATCATGGCACCGAGCAAGCCGAGCTTACGGCCGATATGCTGATGCTCGGGCGCCAATCGGTTGGTGGTGATGGAGATGAACACGATGTTGTCCACACCAAGGACCACCTCCAGAAACATCAGCGTCAACAAGCTGATCCAAGCTTCGGGCGTGGCGAAGATGGAAAGATCCATTTGCATTGCTCCTTTACGTCGTTTCGTCCGATCAGAAGCGCACCGTGGTGCACGGTGCGCGGTTTACCCCGTCTCCTCGGATGAGCAGCGCAATAAAAAAGACTCATGGCGCAACGCTTGGAAAACGCTGCGCCATGAGTCTTGCAATTTCAGGTACGCCAGACCGTTGCCGGCCACGATGTTGAACGCACCGCAGGTATGTCCTGCCAGCTACTCCCCCATGGGCATTCCGTAGGCTACCATGAGCGCCGCCTCAGGGCAATGCTATACTTACCCACGCACACAAACCGACTAAAAACCGACAGGCAGGTACCCATGTCGTTATTCCATCGCCATACCGATTATTCCATCGAGCAGGGCAACGTACGCTATATGGACGGCTCAAGCCTGCTGCGCCCCGTCGACATGCCGCGCAGCCAGAAGATCATCATGGCGGTATTCGTCGTCATCGCCGTCATCATCGGCTTTCGCTTAGCCGCCGGCGCCATCACCGCGGTGAGCGATTCGAACACCCAAAGCAAGGCAAGCGTCGAGGAGAACCTCGCACGACCGGTCAGCTACAATCTTCCCGTGCTCACGCAGATGGCGGATATGGACGATCAGGCCATTCTAGATTCGCTCACCGCCGCCGGTTACACCGTGTACAACCAAACCGCGGAAGGCACCGCCGGCCTTGACCTGGTCAAGCTCCCCTCCGATGTCACGGTCGCAGATGCCGCTGCCATGTACGCGAAGGGTGTGGGCAGCCTTTCGGCCTCCCAGGCGGCCCTGCTGCTCAATGGCGGCTGGACGCTTACCGTCGACCGCGCCGATACCTTGAGCATGGCGGTGAAATACGCCGACTTCTCCTCGAGCACGCTTGAGGCTGCCATCCAGTCCGCCATCGCCGCCGAGGGGTTCGAAGCCTCCAGCACGTCCATGGACACCGATGAGGTGGGCAATACCTTCCAAACCGGCACCGTCGATATCGACGGCGACACTTACACTTGGCGCGTATCCGCCGCCCCGCTGTCGGACAAGTACGACATCAAGGGCCTGCCGAGCACCGCCACATACGTAGGCATCCGCCTGACGGCGATGTAGGGGGCCCTGCGTGCAACAAGACACCCCGAAAATCGCGAAGCGCCGAGCTCGCGAGGAGAAGACCATCTCGCAGATGATGGCGCTGTATTGCGCCGGCAATCATGAACGTGCCAGCAGAACCGAAACCGCGGTATGCGGCGAAGCCGTGTGCCCGGAATGCGCGAAGCTCGACGAATACGCGGCGCTGCGAACGCGCCGATGCCGCAAGATGCACGTGAAAACCAGCTGCGATGCCTGCGAGAACCACTGCTACAAGCCGGAAATGCGCGAGCGCATCCGCCAGGTGATGCGCTACAGCGGCCCCCGCATGATCACGAGGCACCCCATCGCCGCCATCAGGCATTTGCTGGGAAGATAACCGGAAACGGCCATGCGATCGCATGGCCGTTTCCTTATTCGCGACCGAAAGGCACAACTCAGGCGCAACCGTCCCGAATATGAACGGCTCCCTCGACGGGAACGCCCATTCGCACGCATGCGAATCCCCTGCTGCCAGAGAAAGCCCGCGATTCAAGCGCCATTTGCTCAGAGCGAACGACGCGGGCTGCATCGAAAACGATCCATGCAGCCCGTCGGCTTTCCCTAGCGCGGCCTTTCCCCATCCCGATGACCGAGCACCTACTCGGAGTAGAACGGCCGAATCGCGCATTACCCCCTAGGATGCGCCCTATGATGTTCGACGCCCAAACGCTCGGGGGTGGTATGCGTGTAGATCTGCGTGGTGGACAGACTTGCGTGCCCGAGCATCTCCTGAACGCTTCGCAGATCGGCTCCTCCTGCCAGCACGTCGGTGGCGAAGGTGTGACGCAGATCGTGAGGCGTGATGGTGGATGGAAGCCCTGCAGCGGCAAGCGCCTGCTTGAACATCTTGCGCATCGCATCGGTGCCCATTTGGTTACCGCGCGTCGAAACGAAGAAATACGGGCATTCCTTATCCTTGACAAGCACGGGTCGCGCGAACAGCAGGTACGTGCGCATGCTCGAAAGCGCAAGGTCGTGCAAAGGCACGATACGCTCCTTGGACCCTTTGCCGAGCACGCGGCATTGCCCCTGGTCGAAATCAACCGCGGAAAGCAACAGCCCGGAAGCCTCGGACACACGCGCGCCGCATGCGTACAGAAACTCGAGCAGCGCCTGATTGCGCATCTCGGAGGGCGTACGCTCGTCGCGCCCGTGGGAATCGAGCCGTTTGCCATATACGCCGAGCAGCGCGGCAACGTCCTGCGAGCGAAGATGATGCGGCAGGCGCTGCGGCTGCTTGGGGCCCGAAAGCGCGCTGGCGGGGTCCTCGGATACGATCCCGTTGACATTGAGCCACTGGAAGAAGGTGCGCACGGCCGACAAGCGGCGATTCACCGTCGCGCGCGAATACTGCGCCTGCTCAAGCTGGCTTAAGTAGCGGCGAAGCTGCCGGTGGCTAGGATGCAGGCCATCGACACGGGTGCGCTTTGCCCACCTGGCGTAATCAAGCAAGTCGATCCGGTACGCGCGCAAGGTGTTCTCAGAGGGATTGCGCTCAGTACGCCACGAGCCGATGAACTGCTCGATGGCTGTGAACGCTTGCGCATCCACATCCTTAGTAGGTGCCTTATCGCCGCAAGAAGTCTCGGCCTTAGGCGTCATGCCTGGCAGCTTCCCGCGCGCAGCCCAAAAGCCCGCAAGCGCGCAGCTCGTCGCAATAACGCTCAAGGGCTTGCGCGCCGCGCTCAGCATAGGCGGCATAGCGCTGCCCCTTGTTGCGGATCCGCTGCTCAAGCGGCTCCATGATGCCGAAGTTCACGTGCATGGGCTGGTAATCGACGGTATCGGGGCTGGTAGCGTATGCCAGCAATGCGCCGAACGCCGTTTCCGTCGGCAGCTGCGGAGCCTTCACGCCGCCGAGCAGCGCTGCCACATGCAACGCCGCATGAATCCCTGAGCGGATGGCCTCGCAATAACCCTCGGTACCCGCCAATTGGCCCGCCACGAACACCGGCACATCAACGCCGGCGGTGCTGCGAAGCCTAAGTTCGGGCGTCAGCAGCTTCGGAGCGTTGATGAAGGTGTTGCGATGCATGACGCCATAACGCGCGAACTCCGCCTGCTCCAAGCCGGGAATCATGCGGAACACGCGCTTTTGCTCGGGAAACGTCAAGTTGGTTTGGAAACCCACCAGGTTATAGCTTTCCCCATGCGCATCCTCGGCACGCAGCTGCAAGGCGGCCCACGGGCGCCTGCCCGTAGCGGGATCGGTCAGGCCGACGGGCTTGAGCGTGCCGAAGCGAGGCGCATCGACGCCCTTGCGGGCGATCTCCTCGATGGGCTGGCAAGCCTGGAACAGATCGCGCGTCTCGAATTCGCGGCGGATCACGCGATCGGCGCCAACCAGCTGCTCGATGAACGCCTCGTACTCCTCACGCGAGAACGGGGCGTTCAGGTAATCGCCCACCTGCCCGCCCGCATCCTCGTAGCGGCTTTGGCGGAACAGCTTGCCCATGTCCAGAGAATCGGCCATGACGATGGGAGCCGCCGCATCGTAGAACGCCATATGGTCCGACCCCGTGATCTGGGACAGCGATTCAGCCAAAGCATCCGAGGTCAACGGACCGGACGCCATGATGACGGCATCGGCGCCCTTGCAGGCCTGCTGCACCGAGCATACCTCCGCGTGCTCCAAGTTAATCCCGGGGTGCTCCTGGATGCGCTGCGTTATCTGGCGGGCGAACGCCTCGCGATCGACCGCAAGGGCGCCGCCGGCCGCCACGGCGTTATCAAGGGCGGCGGCGTGCACCTGCGAACCGAGCGCGGCAAGCTCGGCTTTCAGCATGCCCGCCGCGCTTTCCGGCTTCGTGCTCTTCAGGCTGTTCGAGCAGACCAGCTCGGCGCACAAGCCGGTTTTGTGCACAGGCGTTCCCTTTTCGGGGCGCATTTCCACAAGGCGGACCGAGAACCCTCGGTCCGCTAGTTGCAAAGCCGCCTCGCTTCCCGCAAGGCCGGCTCCGATGATTGAGATTCGCTTCATAGTATCCATGCGCCATAGCATACCAGACGCTAAGCCGTTGGCCCCCAACGCCCATCAGGATAACGTGCGAACAAACCCGCCTGCTCGCCGATCGTCAACCGCTCCATCAGCCAAACGCGCGCATCCCGCTTGCCGCAGTGCTCGCACGCAAGCTCGAAGAGCCGCTCCATGCCCAACGGCTCCGCCTGCAGCGCAGCCGCAATCGGATCCGCTGCCGCGCGACTCACGCCGCGGGCGCGCTTTGAACCGCCCGAGCCGGACCGCTCCCCTTCCCCAGCCAGCTCACTTGCTTCCTGCATCTTCAAGCAGCCGAACACGCTGAACAGCACATCGGAAAACGACTCGTCGTCGACCACGGGAGCCGCGCCCTGCACGAGCAGTCGGTTAGCCCCCTTCGAGGATGCGGAATTGATAGCCCCCGGAACCACCAGCACATCGCGACCCGCCGCAAGCGCCTCATCGGCGGTGGAGAAGGTTCCCGATGGCAAACCCGCCTCCACGATGAGCGTAGCCCGCGCAAGACCCGCTATGAGCCGGTTCCGCGTGCGGAACTGCTGAGGCAGGGCGGGCGCATCCCAAGCGTGCTCGGAGACCACCGCCCCGCCCGACAGCGCTATCCGCTCGAACAAGCCCGCGTGCTCCCGAGGGTACGGGACATCGCATCCGCCGCCAAGAAACGCCACCGTGGGCGCGCCCATAGACAGCGCCGCCTCGTGCGCGGCGGCATCGCATCCCCGCGCGCCGCCGGATATCACCGCGATGCCCCGCTGCGCCGCAAGCCGCGCGAAGCGCTTCGCCGCCCCGATGCCGTAAGGCGTGGCTTTGCGAGCCCCGACCACGGCAAGGCCTTCTGCAAGCGCCTCGGGGTCGCCGAGCACATAGAGCCGCTTCGGCGGGCGCGGGATGGAGCGCAAGGCAGCGGGAAACCGGGGGTCGTCAGGCAGCAGCACCGTCCTCATCCCAGCCAACTGCAGGCTCTGCCCCTCAGGTTTGCAAGCCGCCATCACACACCGCCTTCGCGCAATCGAAAGCCGACTGCTTCGCATAGGTGATCGCGGCCCACCTTGGGAGCCTGCTCCATGTCGGCGATGGTTCGGGCGAGCGCAAGCGTGCGCATGATGGCACGTCCGCTCATAGACCCCGATGCGGCCAGCTTCTCCATGAAGGCGCGATCGGCGTCGCTCATCGCACATGACCCAACGAGCACCTCGGCCTGACGCGCGCGCTCATCCAAGCCCGTGGTGCTGCGGCGCCACGATGCGTATTCCCTGGCGGAAAGCACACCTTCGCGCAGCTTCGCCGACGAAGTCCCGTGCCCCGTCGACAGCACCTGGCCCGGCGGGATGCGGGCAACATCGATATGCACGTCGATGCGATCCATGAGCGGCCCGCCCACGCGTCCCTGGTACTGATGAACCTGGCGCTGCGAACACGTGCATGACCGTTCAGGGTCGCCGAAAAACCCGCACGGGCAGGGGTTGGCGGCCGCCACCAGCATGAAGCGCGCAGGAAACCGCACGCTGCCGTCGGCGCGCGTGACCACCACCTCGCCGGCCTCCATGGGCTGTCGGATGCCCTGCAGCACCGAAGGCGCGAACTCGGGCAGCTCGTCTAAAAACAGCACGCCGTTGTGCGCCAACGATATGGCACCCGGACGCGGAGGCGAGCCTCCGCCCACCAAACCGGCCAAACTCGCACAGTGGTGCGGAGCGTGGAACGGCCTGATGCCCGCCAGCAGAGGCGCAGCATCCCGTCCGGCAACGGAATGGATGACCGCAGCTTCAAGCGCCTCAGAGCGCGACAAAGGCGCAAGGATAGAGGGCAGTCGTGACGCAAGCATGGTCTTTCCCGAGCCGGGAGGGCCCATCATGAGCAGACCATGACCGCCTGCCGCGGCGATTTGAAACGCACGTTTCGCCATGTCGTGGCCGGCGATGTCGCGAAAATCAAGCTCCTGGGGCTTTTCGGGCGCCAATGCGCCGCCAAGTTCAGCGAACCGCCCACGACGCAACTGTCCGAGCGATTCGATGACGTGCCGCCTTATGCCCTCTATCCGACCGGCACCTTCCTCAGCAGCGCTGACAAGGGCATATCCCTGGCGCTGAGCGCACAACGCATATGCGAGCAAGCCGGCGACCGGCCGTACAACCCCTTCCAAGGACAGTTCGCCCGCGAACAGCGAACCATCGAGCACCGCAGGCGTCACCTGGCCCGTAGCGCACAACAGGCCTACGGCTATGGGAAGGTCGAACCCTGAACCTGTCTTGCGCAACGCGCTCGGCGCAAGGTTGACCACCACCTTGCTGTTTGGCATATCGAAGCCGCAAGACCGCAAAGCAGCGCGTACGCGCTCACGCGATTCCTGCACCGAGGCATCGGCCATGCCGACGACCGAAAAACCCGGCATCCCATTACCCACGCAGACCTCGACCTCAACGGGAACGGCTTGCACGCCGCGCAAGGTGGCGGCATGCACTACGCATGACGCGCTCATTGCGACTCGGTTCCGAACGCGTTGATGTAATGACGGATCGTTGCGTGGGCGTTATCGGTAACCACGAGCGACATGACGTCGAAACGCACCTGCACATCGCCCACATCGTATCTGTTTATGAACAGCTCGGCGATTTTAAGGTACTTCCCGCGCTTCTTGCTATCAACCGCCTCGCTGGGAAAGCCTTTTTCCGTGCTCGATCGCGTCTTCACCTCGGCGAAGACCAAGATATCATCATCGCGCGCGATGATATCGGCCTCGCCGGCCTGGCACGTCCAGTTGCGCGCGATGATCTCATAACCGCGCGACACCAGATAACGCGCAGCAACGTCTTCACCTAAACGACCAAGGCGCTTGTTGTGAAGATTGGGCTGGTCGTCAGCGCTCTCGGCGCGCTCGGATGGACTCTGCGCAGATTCATCCTTATCGGTACGCGACATAGCGGCGGCATCATCACCGCCATCCGCCTTCGCAGGACAGCTGCCACGTTTGAGCTCTCCCCTATTGTTACCAGGCGTTTCAGCAGATGCATCTCGGTCGGCGCGCCCTTCCCCTTGTCCTCGTAACCGATTTCCGGTCACGGCATCTTCGGTGTCGCGTGCGGCTGATCGTCCCACCTGGTTCGGGCTCTGTTCGTTTCCTTGCTTGATATGCCGCGATTCGGCCATAGCGTGCTCCTTTCCTCGCTATGACCCACCTTAACGACGCCATCTTGCACAACCCTTGCGCAGACCCTGCAGATAGCCCCGCTCAAACTTGCAGTACCGGGAATGAAGGGCTTCGCGCATCCGCATCTATGGGTGCCGAGTTAGGGTGCGAGGGAGAGATAGCTCGCCTTCGCACAAGAACCTGGCAGAGGGGACACGTCCCATCCCAACGTCGATCATCGCCGGCGAAACCGTCGACCGGCCAACCTTGGCTAGAGAAAATAAGACTCCGGCGCCTTTGCCGAACGCTACGGCAAAGGCGCCGGAGTCTTTATGCTCGCATGCGCTGGCGTTGGCGCCTGCTACCGCTGCCCGACCTCGCATGCAACGTCGAAAACCGTGCAAGCACCCTGATCAGAACAGGCTTTCCTGCGTGAATGCATGGCAAAAAGAAGCCCGGTGAATCGGGCAAAGCCCATGCTCTTTGATGGCCTGGATATGCGCCGCGCTGGCGTACCCTTTGTTAGAAGCGAAATCGTACTCCGGATATTGCCGAGCATACTCGCACATAAGCGCATCGCGCTCGACCTTCGCCACAATTGAGGCGGCGGCGATGGAGGCGCACTTCCCATCGCCTTTCACCACGTTCACCTCGCGCGGGTCCATATGCAAGGGGTTGCCATCCAGTAACACCGTATCAGGCTTCACGCCAGCGGACTCCACCACTGCAAGAGCGCCCCGAAATGCCTTCAGCAACGATGCGGTCATCCCATTGGCGTCGATATCCTCAGGTGAAACGTACTGTACCGTCCAGGCAACTGCAATCTCCTTGATACGACGCGCAATCGCCTCGCGCGACTCCGGTTTCACTTGCTTGGAATCATTGAGTCCCGGGATATGCGGCTGTTCCGGCAGAACCACGGCGCCAACAGCCAACGGACCCGCCAACGGGCCCCGGCCAACCTCGTCAAGACCGACCACGATACCGCCGTGGGCGATATCGCTTTGGAACGAGTACATGCCCTCTAAACGCGCTGATTCCTGGGCCTCGGCGGCAAGTCGCCTTCGCGCCGATTCTACCGCCGCACGCACGCCCTTGCGCGTGTCCGCGACCAACGACCGCTCGAGAACGGCGAACTCGGCAGCATCGGCAGCTTGCAGCTTCGATTTGATCTCTGCAACCGTTGGACCCATGGGTTTCCTCTCCTGTAAAGCGTACATTGACGTATGGCCGCCAGTGCCCCTGCTTTGAAAGCAGCCTATCTCGAAAGCACGTCCGGAATCGCACGATTCGCATTCAGCGCAAGCCACACTAAAAGGCCGGCCCTGCCGCACTCGGCGTTAGGATTTGCGCGATCTGCATTCAGCGCAAGCCTTAACAGCTCCGTAGACGATAGCCTCTCGAAGCCATCTTGCTTCGCTCGAACCAGCGCAGCCGCCACACAAAAATGGAACGATAATCTCTCGGACCTTTCCGTTCCATTCGATAGAGCCAAATCCGATAGCAAGTAAATGTAAACGCGTTCTCGAACCAAAAAGAACCCCTCTCCATTCGGACGAGGGGTTCTTGAAGTCGCATATGCCGAAGTTCGGCTTAGCGGAAGGACTTCTCCTTGATCTTGGCAGCCTTGCCCACCTTGTCGCGGAGGTAGTACAGCTTAGCGCGACGGACGTCGCCCTTACGGGTGACCTCGATTTTGTCGATCTTCGGGGAATGCACCGGGAAGGTACGCTCAACGCCGATGGAGAAGCTGATCTTGCGGACGGTGAACGTCTCGCGAACGCCATGGCCATGACGACGGATCACATCACCCTGGAACACCTGGATACGCTCACGGTTACCCTCGGTGATACGGTAGTGCACCTTGACGTTGTCGCCAACGTGGAATTCGGGAAGATCGGACTTGATCTGCTGCTGCTCGATTGCGCGAATGATATCCATTGCCTGTT
>ERZ1026880.1256-NODE-1256-length-11079-cov-6.810595_pt1 | contig 11079 bp, 8 predicted proteins | sample MGYA00380170_ERZ1026880 | MGnify/ENA primary metagenome ERZ1026880 (study PRJEB33269, sample SAMEA4719806) | human gut metagenome | biome: human-associated habitat; feature: organic feature; material: feces | place: Cameroon | collected 2013-10 ...
CTGGAATGCCTTTCGGAACACACATTTTTTGAAACGGCTAAAATGCTCTATGTACCGGCAGCATTATTAGACTACAAATTCAGCCTGCTCCACGAAAAAGGAGAGCTGGTAAATTCGATGTATATTCGTAAAGCAGATTTCCTGAAAGAAGATCTTCATGCCTACGATAACGACATTGGTTATGGCGATATATGAATATCTATTTTTATATCTTTACAGAAAAAGTCCACCAGTACGATGCGCAGTGCATCATGACTGGTGGACTTTTTAGTTGTCATCAGGAAGTCAAACAGGCTTATCATCCGGAAGGTCAAAATCAGCATCCGTACATTTTCTGATAATGTGTTTTGTTTTGTCCATCGGCAAAGGCACATTTTCCTCTGCAAAGTATTCTTTCTTTACGACTTCAACGACTGCTTCGTGATTATCTTTGCCAGCAGGAACGATCACAAAATCGCCCACCTGAATAGAATCGTCATCCGAAATATAATAGTAGCTCTTACACCCATCTTCAAACTCTACGCTGCAATAGATAATATCATTGTCACAGCGCCGCACCTTTCCATACACAGACGGGTTCATAATTTCACCCCACCCATAGAAAGACATAAATTCAAAGACGGACTCCATAAACTCCGCCCAATCGTCCGGAAGCCCCTTTTTATCGTAGGTTCCTTGAATGAGCTTTTCATTGCCCTTTTGAGAAATAACCTTAATGGTGTAGTCTATGGTTTCAAGCGGGTCAACCACTACATTCTCCGGATTTCCTTCTATATGGTCAAAGATGCTTTCTGCATCCATATCTTCAAGAAGGCTTTCAACCCCGCCCTCAACTTTGTATTTTCTGCTTACAGAACACCCAGAACCGATATTCTGAATGTGTTCAACACTTTCGCTCTCTCTGTCCACAATTAAAGACTCTGTATAATCCCAGACAGCGTATTTTGCGTGTTCTGAAATAGGAACTTTTGGCTTGATCTTTGTGATACGATGATAGTTTACTTCGATTCGATTCACCATATCAGGCTTATTATTCCCATCAAAGGCATACAAATCAGACATTTTCAAGCTGTCACGCAGCAGATCTGACAGGTCAATTCCATCCACTTCAAAAGACGAGCATAACGAACCGCTGAACTTATAAACCTTTCCTGCGGTATTGGTCAGCTCCATATTCCAGTTTCCAATATCAGTTGCAAAAACTTCATCGTACCCATTGCTGAAATACTCTGCAAACGCAGAAATAATTCTGTCGGCAACCGCTTTATCAATCCGCAGATTCTGACTGTGAGCTTTTTCATATCGACCATCTCTGCGCTGTCCGAAAACATACGAAGAAAACCATACTTGTCCTTCCGAATTGATGGTTATGTGCTGTTCAACTTCTTCGTCCGGTTCCGGGCAAGGCCCATAACCAAGCCGATTGGAAACAAGCCGAATCTTTCTAAGCTCTCCTTTGAACAGGAAGGGATTCTCGCCGGAAAGCAGGGCAAGTCTGCTCAATGCCAGAATAAACCACGAACGATTTTCAGTGTTCAAGATGGCTGCTGCATCGTATGCCCAATGATTAAAATATCGCCATTGGGAATAGATTGCCGATCCAAGCAGTTTAATGTCCGTAACCTCGTCAATGATACGATTTAGCGCATCACAACTGCTTGCTGCATCGCCATATTTTTCTGAAAAGGCATGGCCGCAATCCATCTGGAATCCCAATGCCTGACAATCATCAGCCAAGTAATGGTCAACCAGCTCTATGTAGCTGATTTTTTGATCTCTGAATTTCTCAATCCACTTTGTGGCGAATAAGTGTACTTGCTCTAAATACTCCATTGCGACCTCCTTCCGAATTGGATTAAAACTCCTCCCAAGTCCGACCGTTCAGATCATTTGCGATTACATCGGTGTTAGGCATTGTTTTATATCCGAACATATCAGCAAGATTGAAGAACTTGCTTTTCTGAATCGGGTTCTTACTGCTTTTTCTAAAGTCTATCGGGTAGAACTTTTCAACGATGAAATATCTATGGCTAATCGTCCGAAGGTTATATCCATAATTATCTGCACGACGGATTGCCTCGTTGATGCGTTCAATCTCATCTGCGGTAGGTTCGGCTCCGCTTTCGGCACGATAACTCATGCTGCCGTCATTTTCAACTGCGATGATGGTCTTTTTCAGCTTACCAATGGCACGGATACTCTTGTCCTTATACAAGCCGATATATCCATGTTCCGAGAACTTGCGGGATTCCTGGTCATAGAACAAATCCAAATCCATATTGTCCTGAAAAGTTGTACCGGCTACGATTGCTCTCATCCATTTATAGCCATCCGGTATCAGCTTTTCATCAAAGCAATACTTCTTGAAATCGTCTAAAACGGCGATGATTTCCGTATCTCTGTCGTCAACAATATCCTCCATAGCGTTCACAAGCTGCTCAAATGTCAAGTTGACGTGCTTAATCGGATGGATAAGCCGGGTTGCATTTTCACTGTTATACTTTTTTAGTTCAACCGCCAGTTCATCAAACAGTTGCGGTTTCATCGGCTTGGGGTCAAGAGTGAGCAAAACCTTTATATCCTCAGCACCGAACTGTTCCAGATGATTCACAAGCTGCTGTTTATAAAACTGATTGTAGAGCTTTGTTTCCACCACTATTTTGAAGCTCTTTTGGCTGATAACCGCATCTGGAACACTATCGTCACCAACGACCTGCAAATCAAATGTGATTTCCGGGCTTTCGTCCTCTCCAAGAATAAGGCTGTTCAGCATAGAAAAGAACTTATCAGCGTTGTAGTTATACAAACGAGAGAGCATCAGCATGGTGTTTGAGGTATCCACATTCTCTTTGGAGTGGTATCTCTGAAAATAATGTATCTGCATATCGCACCTCCTAAAACCCATCTGCCGTTTCGTTTGCGTTACCGAGTCAGTTGATAACTCAATTCCAGCAAGGGCTTGATTTCATCTGCCGAGACTGTACCATCGAGAAGAATACTGATCCAATTCTCTTTGTTCATGTGATAGGCGGGGAAGAATCCCTCTTTCATACGCAATGAGCCTATCATCATCGGATCGCACTTGATGTTCAAAACATCAACCGTTTTATCTTCTGCCAATCCCAGCTTTCTTGCATTGATTTCAACTACCAATGCAAACCACTTTTTATTATTCTTATGGCGCAAAACGCAATTCCAGTCATTCCACGGGTAATCCGGTTCTGCTCCATAGATTTCTTTTGCCCATTCAAATAGTTCTTTTCGTTCCATCGTTTCCATCCCTATATGATAAGGTGATACACCATAGATTAGGCTTCCATCACGTTATCTGTCCAAAGCTCGCACTGTGTCATTACAGTCTGAATAGCATCATCCATACCCTCCGGCGGGTATTTATGTTTCTTCAACAGTCGCTTAATGAGAGTACGCATTTTGGCACGGGCAGACTCTTTGCGCTGCCAGTCAATCGTTTTATTCTTGCGAAGTGTATCTGCCAATTCTTTTGTAATCGCAATCAGTTCTTCATTTTCGTAAAAGTCCTTGATTGCTTGCGGTTTTGTAAGTGCATCGTAGAATGCCAACTCATCAGCGGTAAGGCCAAGCTGTTCGCCCTCTTTGTGGGCGTCTGCCAGCTGTTTTGCAAGTTTTAGCATTTCTGCAATGACTTCTTCATTGGTGAGCATACCATTCAGATATGCGTTGATAGCTCGCTGCATGATCTCGCTGAACTTTTCGGACTTAACCACATTCGTTCTACGGTAAATAGATACCTGTTCTGCTATCAGTTTTTTCAGCAGCTCGATTGCCAGGTTCTTCTCTTTCATTTTACTGATTTCCTCAAGGAACTTCGGATCAAACAAAGAAAATTCCTCTTGCATATCAGAGAACAGGTTAATAACACCCTCGCTCTTGATGCTCTGCTTCAAAAGCTCATTGATACGAGCGTTCATTTCAGGCAGAGAGATCTTCTTGCCGGTTCCCGCATTGGTCAGCCGCAGCACCAGGACACGCACCGACTCAAAGAACGCAGCTTCAAAGCGATCAGCTTCACACACCAGAGAAGAACAAAGAGAAAGAGCCTGATGAAGCATGAGGGCTTCCTTGATAAAGGTGTCTTTTTCTTCTTCCTTTTCACGGGCGATGATATAGTTTACCGCACCGCTGATGGTCTTTGCTCTTTCCAGATCGGTTCCGGTAGTGAACTTGGTGTAATCAAATCCATGGAACATATCACGGCAGACACCGAGCTTTTCGATAAACTTCGGATAAGCGACTTTGGCAACATCCGTGTCACCGTAGTTTTTCTTATCACGAGTGGTGTAGTCATTCATTGCCTGTTTTAGTGCGGTAGCAATGCCTACATAGTCAACGACCAAACCGCCTTCCTTGTCACGGAACACTCGATTGACACGGGCGATTGCCTGCATTAGATTGTATCCGCTCATCGGCTTATACACATACATAGTAGCCAGGGACGGAACATCAAATCCGGTCAACCACATATCAACGACAATGGCAATCTTCATCGGACTGTTGTTGTCCTTGAATTTTTTCGCCAACTCGTCCTTATGTCGCTTATTGCCGATAATATCATGCCATTCTTCAGGGTCGTTATTTCCGCCGGTCATAACAATACCGACTTTCTCCGTCCAGTCAGGGCGCAGCGCCAGAATCCGCTTATAGATCTTCATTGCAATCGGGCGGGAATATGCCACGATCATCGCTTTGCCTGTAAGCAGACCTTCCCGGTAATTCTCGTAATGGTCAAGAATATCACAGACCAGAGAATTGATAGTATTATCGTTGCCCAATACGGCTTCCATCTGTCCGAGAGTTTTCTTGCTCTTTTCAATAACTTCCGGATCAGCATTATGTGCCATGATTTCATACTCTGTATCAATCATGTGCAGCGTAGCTTCATCCAGGTTGAGCTTAATGACACGGCTTTCGTAATAGACCGGGCGGGTTGCGCCATCTTCGACAGCCTGCGTCATATCATAAATGTCAATGTAATCACCGAACACCTCACGGGTGCTGCGGTCTTTCGAGGAAATCGGAGTTCCGGTGAAGCCAATATATGTAGCATTCGGCAAGCTGTTTCGGATAATGCGGGCAGTACCAACAACACGCTTGGCGATTTCTTCACCGTCCTCATTCTTGGTCATCTTAATCTTTTCGGTTAAACCGTACTGTCCACGGTGGGCTTCATCAGCCATAACGATGATATTTCTGCGTTCAGAAAGAGCTTCGTGAGATTCCTCGAACTTCTGCATAGTCGTAAAGATAATACCATTTGCCTGACGCCCGGCAAGGAGATCACGCAGATTCTCACGGCTCTGAGCGTGCATCGGGTCTTGGCGCAAGAAATCCTTGCACTTTGCAAACTGTCCGAAAAGCTGATCGTCCAAGTCGTTTCTATCGGTCAGCACAACGATGGTTGGGCTATCCAAGGCTTCCTGGAGCAAATGAGCATAGAACACCATCGACAGTGACTTGCCGCTGCCCTGCGTATGCCAGAACACACCGCCCTTACCATCGGTAACGGTAGCTCGTTTGGTTGATTCGATTGCTTTTCTTACGGCAAAATACTGATGATAACCCGCCAGTATTTTGAAGGAGTTTACTCCTTCGTTGGAAAAACAGATGAAGTTCTTTATCAGGTCAAGCAGTCGCTCCTTTTGGAACATCCCCTCAAAGAAGGTATCAAACTGTGCATACTGTGTGTTCTCATAGCTTCCATCGACTGTTTTCCATTCCATGAAGCGATCTTCACCGGAAGTAATTGTACCGGCTTTGGAGGTCACTTGGTCACTCATAACGCAGATGGCGTTATAAATGAACATGGAAGGGATTTCCTTCATGTAGTTGCGAAGCTGCCGGTAGGCCGCAGAAGCATCCGTTTCTTCTCTGGAAGGAGATTTCAGTTCTACAATAACAACCGGAATACCATTCAGGAAAAGCAGAATATCCGGGCGTTTGTTGCTGTTTTCGATGAAAGTCCATTGATTTGCTACGATAAAGGAGTTGTTGTCAGGATTCTTGTAATCAACAAGATAGACGATGGAGGAGCGTTCCTCGCCTTTCTCAAAATAGCGCACAGGAATACCGTTTTGCAGGTAGTCCATAAAGACAGCGTTTTTCTGCACCAATTCGCCGTTTTCAAAGTTTTTCAGCTTAAAAAGTGCATCACTAATAGCGTCCTCCGGCAGAGAACGGTTCAGACGATAGAGGGAAGCAATAAGTTCTTCCTCATACAGAGGATCACGAAAATCCCTCTCTATGTCGGGTCCATACAGGTAACTGTACCCCATGTTCCGGAATAATTCGATTACGGAGTTCTCATAGTCCGCTTCGGTATAAAATTCTGACATATGCTTTCGCCCCCCTATATCAATGTAAGCTGTTTTCTCAGTTGCTTATCATTCTTTTCTTGTGACACTGCATCATACGATGCCTTGAGCTTACCTAATGCATCATACAGTCTATCCCGATATTCTTCTTCTGAAAACATTTTCGATAACACTTCTGAAGTATTAGGATGTTTTCTGTTTTCTTCTTCCATCTTTTTAATAATAATCTGATACTGATACATTACAGCCAATACACTTTCGTAATCTCTCAGAAAATTGCTATAAAGCGACGTAACATTGCCTTTGAAAATAAGTTCAAATTCCATTGCCATATTTCTAAGTTCTTCTCGTTTTTGCAAAAAGTCCTTATGAAATGGCTGTTCCAAGGGATGCTCTATGGCTCCTGCTTGCCCCTCCATATATGTATTGTTTGTAAGCCATATAAAAACAACGTCATTTGCAAACTGAGGTTCTGCTTTCCTTTTCTCCGAAAGGAAAACGTAGTTTTCTTTGCAAAGGGAAATAATGCTATTTGCCATCATATATGCTTTCAAGCGGCGATCAAACAGTTGCTGTTTATTACTTAGTCGTATTTGGTGAACCGATACATATATGGCAATGACAGCTGCAACAGATGTCATCACGGTACACCAAAAATTCCAATCTCTAAGCATAGATATTTCTCCCTTCTACAAATTTTAAACGAAAATTTATCTTGTTTAATTGCCTAAAGTTCTATACCTGAAATATCGAATAACCCCGACATAAGTTGGGGCAACAACGTGTCTCTTAACGCAGAAAGCCTTTCGTTTTCTTGGTCATTGAGAATCATCTGTTGCAGCATAGGATTCAGAATATTCGACAGTTCCTGAGCCTCGTTGCTTTCAGGTAAAACTGCTTCAAAATTTCGCAGATTTGCCTGATTGATTTTTGGCTGAGCAGCTCCGGTAACAATGCTCTGCATATTTAAAGTTCCAAGTAAAGCATATACCAAGGCTTCAGAATATCCGTTTGTCCCTTTGACAATATGCGCATGGTTATTTACCCAAAACTTTCCGTGGGTGTATTGTGTTAATGGATGCCCAGCGGGGTCAACTACATTAGCACCATCCTCGCTAACAAGAATGTAAGTGCCCTCAAACAAATAATCTTCAACATAATCCACAATGGAAGTTGCTCCGTAATATGGATATATGTGTTCCATCTTTTCTCTTTGTATAGAAGAAAGTGGCTTGCGTAGATTATCAAAGAATGTTAATACATCGCTGAGCTTACGGCGGTTCCATGATGCAGTGTCTCTTGCATTGTTGAAGATCGTAAGCATTTGGGCGTATAAATTTTCGTTTATGTGCGCATTGGATTCAATTTTGTCATCCAATGCTGATAATATTCCTGCAATTCGCTCTTGTTCTCTTTTGTCAATAGGCACTCTAACTTCGACGCCTTTCATTGTACTTGCGGAAACCTCTTTGAATGTCGTACCACTTCCAAGGTTTTCAATTTCATGTTTCTTATACAACAGAAGATAGTACAAGAATAGATAATCGGTATCATTGTTGGGTACAATACTTTTGAATCCCTGATTAGTACATACATCACAATTTGAAATTGCAACATAACCAATAGGCGCACGAGAAGAAAAAAGCACACTGTGTTTCGGCATCATTTGTGCCGAACAGTTTTTTAATCCAATTTCCGTAATATTTCTTTCTCCACAAGAAATATATCTTCCTGAAAATCCAGAGAGATCTTTTGGTGTAATCCAAGGGATTTCTCCGCCCTCATAATTTTCTGGTTTCTTTGTGGAAGGTGTAGCACCTCCGACAATAGTGCCAAGAGATGATAAAGTGCAATTCTTCCATTCTCCCATAATGTTCACTCCTAACCTATGTATTTGCGGTGAGCAATCTTCACATTGCTCTGTTTGACCATTGCATACTGCAAAGTTGTATCTATTCGTTGATGTCCTAAGAGCCGTTGCAGCTGCTCCACAGGCATTCCTTTGTCAATCGCCATTGTAGCGAGGGTTCGTCTGAATTTGTGCGGATGTACTCTCGGAAGCGAAAGCCGCTTGCCAAGTTCACGCAGTCTTGATTCTACACCGCCAATCTGCAACCTTTCGTATGGCGCTTTCAGCGACACAAACAGGGCATTGTTGCTATCCGTTCTTTGTGCAAGGTAGTTCTGAAGGTGGATTTTGGTTCTGGCATCAAAGTAGACCATTCTCTCCTTGCTGCCTTTACCAAACACCACACACTCTCGTTCCTCAAAGTTGATGTCATCTCGGTTGAGGAGCACCAATTCGCCAACACGCATTCCGGTTGATGCCAGCATATCAATCAAAGCCAGATCACGCAGAGAATCGCAATGGTCACGCATGGTTTCCAGCGCTTCATCCGTATAGGTTTCTTTGATGGTCACAGCCGTTTTCACTTTATGAATCCTGCGTACCGGGCTTTTCAAGATGTAATCTTCATCTTCAAGCCAGGAAAAGAAACTGGATAAAATTCTGCGGATGTTGTCAATCGTCACCTTGCTGGATTTTCGTTCTGTCTGATAGTCGGTCAAATAGGAACGCAGATCGTTGGTTGTAATGTGCGTAATCCCTTTTCCAATTTTCTCTGACATGGTTTCGATTGTCTTGCGGTAGTAGGAAAGCGACTTTTCAGAACATCCCTCAATTCGCTTTGCAGAAAGAAACGCAACGGTCAACCGTGTGTTTTCTGCACTTACATCCTCAGCCGTACTATCCGTTCTCCGCTGAATCTCATATCCGGAAAGATTATGTTTCAGCACTCGCCGTAGCTGCTCGGCCTGTCCATTATCAAGATATGCCAGCATATCTCGTAGCACATCATTTACAAATTCTTCTTTCATAGTCTGTTCTCCTTAAATTCTTTAGAGAATGACTACGGAGTGGCAATCCTCAGTATTAACTCTTGCCACTCGCAAGAGTTATTGGTTAGGTCGTAAACGAAAATTTAGAGCAGCAAATATCTTCGATTTATGCAAATCTTTGTGAAAACAAATCATGGAATTCCTGTGAACTTGGAAGCCTCATAGAGGTAAGGGATGGAACACACGATTCACCTAAACCTCAATCAGATGGATACTTGCTTGTAACATCAAAACATTTATTGCCCTACGGAGTAGATCGAATAACTCCAAACCGAATCGCCGAAAAGGATTTCAAGAAAATTAACGAACGTAGCTTGGTAGAACCAGGAGATGTTCTGATGAGTATGATCGGAACCATAGGTTTAATCTCCTTTGTGGCTGATCAGACTATAGATTACGCAATAAAAAATGTAGCTCTTTTCAAAACATCTAAAACACCAGAGCTTGCATACTATTTTTTGACTTTTTTGAAAAGCAAAAAAACGCAGCAATATATTGAAATGTGTTTAGCAGGTAGCACACAGAAATATATTAGTCTTGGCGAATTGCGCAAAATGCCAATACCTGATCCAGCGGTTGAAACATTAGAGAGTTTCAATAAAATTGTAAGACCTATGTATCAGACAATTATCTTGAACACGCAAGAGAACAATGCTTTTGCAGAGCTTCGTGATTCCCTGTTACCAAAACTAATTTCCGGAGACCTTGATATTTCCGAGATTGATATTTAAGCTGCTAAATTTTCGTTTATACTCTTATTCAGATCAATCTTATTGCAGATTGCATCCAGTATCCCGACGATTTTATCCTGCACACTTAATTCTGGGAGAGGAAAATCGAGGTCTACAAAATCCTTTTGATAAAGGTGCGGAATAACACTTCCTTCTGTTCGCATAGTAATAAAATTCTTAAAATACTTTGAGCAGAAAAAGTGATAAATAAATCGAGTGTTGATTATTTCTGGCTTCTGATTTCTTATGACAAAAATGCCAGAAGCAACGGTTGTCGGTGTATTGAGCGAATCAATGTAACCGATTTTTCCAATCGTACCGTCTTTTGAAATCAGAATATCATCAGGCTGAAGCATGATTTCTGGAGATTCATCGTAACGTTCCTTCGAAATGTAACCGGCCTTGTTCCAATCAATTCCATTTTCAGTTAAAGATTCACCATTGATAATGCGAAAATCGCTTTTATCAAGATATTCTTTTTTCTTTAGACCCTTCCAGCCGATTCTTCCCTTAATATAAAGATATTCGCCAAGTTTAACTGTATTAAATTTCATAACCAATCGCCCCCAGCTTCTTTCGGATTTCTTCTTCGAGTTCATGGGACTTGGCAAACATACCGGAAAGTTCAGAGGTCAGGCGAGCCATCTTTTCCTCGAAAGGTTCGCCATCATCTTCCTGTTCTTCAATACCAACATAGCGTCCAGGAGTCAGAATATAGTCCTGCTTTTCGATAGTCTGCAAATCGGCTACCGCACAGAATCCCTTCACATCTTCCAGAGTTCCGTTCTGGAATGCTTCAAAGGTGTCCGCCAGTTTCTGAATATCTTCATCAGTGAAGTCTCTGTGTTTGCGGTCAACCATGTAGCCCATCTTGCGGGCATCAATAAACAGCGTTTTGCCTTTCTGCTTCTTGTTTTTGCTAATGAACCAGAGCGTAACAGGAATCGTCACGCTGTAAAACAGCTGTGTAGGCAGGGCAACGATACCTTCCACCAGATCGGCATTGATAATATTCTTTCTGATCTCACCTTCGCCGGAGGACTGCGTAGACAGTGCGCCATTTGCAAGCACCAGACCAATCTTGCCGTTCGGTGCAAGGT
>ERZ1026880.1257-NODE-1257-length-11074-cov-4.952900_pt1 | contig 11074 bp, 10 predicted proteins | sample MGYA00380170_ERZ1026880 | MGnify/ENA primary metagenome ERZ1026880 (study PRJEB33269, sample SAMEA4719806) | human gut metagenome | biome: human-associated habitat; feature: organic feature; material: feces | place: Cameroon | collected 2013-10 ...
CCGCCGCTTCGTTTGTGCTAATCCAACCTTCTTCTTTTATGACATCGCTCATTGGGTATCTCCTCACTTACGCAAAAATGTATACACAATAATATATCCTTTATTATACCAGATAGTTCAACGGTTTTCAATGGTTTGAGCATTTTTAAGTTTGTTTGCGTGGTGGTCAGACAACAGTTCCCTTGTTACACACCCTCCGAATCCTCAAAAAACAGTAGTTCCCTTGTTACGCCAAGGGCAAAAAGCAGTTCTCTTGTTACACACCCCGAAAAACCAATGGTGGCAACTGTTGTCAGAGGGCAAAAAGAAGGGACTCCGGCAATGCTGCCGCTTATGGCAATATTCACGGAATCCCTTGATTTCAAGGCATCTTATGTACTTTTAATCCTTGACCCTTGACATCAAAACCACAACCTCGCAATGCTTTGTGCCCGGGAAGTTATCAAAAGGCTTGACCGATTTGATCTCATACCCATAGTACTGCATATAATACAGGTTGTCTGCAAGACTTTTCGGATTGCAGGAGATATACACGATCTGCTTCACACCGTATCCGATGATCTTTTCCAGGGCGTTGGAAGAAATGCCGACACGAGGCGGATCCACCACGATCACCTCTGGCTTGTCAGGAAGGCTGTCCAGTACCTCAAACACATCACCTGCCAGAAAGCGGCAATTGTCCAGTCCATTGAGAGCCGCATTGGTCTTTGCAGCCTCCACTGCCTCCTCCACCAGTTCGATACCGATGACCTCTTTCGCTTTGCGAGCCAGCACCTGTGTGATCGTTCCCGTTCCGCAGTACAGATCGAATACTTCTTTATTCTCGAAATCATCGATAAGGCTGACCGCGTAGGAATACAGCCGTTCTACTGCATCTACATTGGTTTGAAAAAACGAGAATGCACTGACCTTGAACTTCAGTCCCAGGATCTCCTCGTTATAGTAATCTCTGCCCCACAGTACTCGCAGTTCATCACAGTATACTGCGTCTGCCAGGCGGTCATTGATCGTCCTCAGGATGCCGACCACCTGATTTTCCAGAGGTAAAGCCCGGATCATTTCCACGAAAGCGTTTTCGTCAAAACCATCCTCCGAACTGGTCACCACATTGACCAGCAGTTCTCCCGTCCGAATACCCCGGCGCACGATCAGATGTCGCATCAGACCTTTATGAGCTTTCTTATGATAATGTTTATATCCACGAGAAGAGGCAAATTCCAGCACACCTCGCAGGATCACATTGAAATCTTCATGCACCAGCTGACACTGATCCACCGTTACGATAGACATAAAATGCTTTTTCTTGTGCATACCCAAAGTCATCGGACCATTCTTTTCCATATCGCCAAAAGTGTATTCCATCTTGTTACGATACCCGTAGCGGGACGGCGCTCCCTCAATAGGAAGCAGCTCACCGTAACGAATATCCTTCTTGTTAAGAAGCCCCTTGACCTCTCCAAATTTATTACTCAGCTGCTCTTCATAGGGCACGCCCTGATAGACGCAGCCGCCACAAATATCCTTATCTCTGCAGACTTCTCTGATTTCCATATTTTCCATTTAAAATCTCCCGTAGCTGTCATAAAATTCTTTCTTGTATTCCAGGAACCGATCTTCCTCGATGGCTTTACGAATACCAGCCATGGTGTTGACAAGAAAATGCAGATTGTGTGTCGTCATCAACATGGATGACAAGATTTCATCACTCTTAAACAAGTGTCTCAGGTATGCCTTGGAATAATTCCGGCAGGTATAGCAGTCACAATTTGGATCCAGCGGTGTAAAGTCCCGTTCGTACTTAGCGTTCTTGATGTTGACCCGTCCCTGAGATGTCATGGCCATACCGTGACGTGCGATCCTGGTCGGAAGCACGCAGTCAAACATATCTATTCCGCGTTCCACTCCCTCAAAAAGACAGTCCGGACTTCCCACGCCCATCAAGTACCGCGGTTTATCTGCCGGTAGAAAATCAACACAGTCATCCATCACTTCATACATGATCTCCTTCGGCTCTCCGACACTCAGGCCGCCGATGGCATAACCCGGCAGATCCAATTCCACGATTTCCTCCGCGCTCTGCTTTCTCAGATCTTTATACATACCGCCCTGCATGATCCCAAACAAGGACTGCTGTTCCGTATTCTTATGATATTCTTTGCAGCGTTTCAACCATCTGGTAGTTCTCTCCAGAGAGTTTTTCACGTAATTGCGGTCCGCCGGATACGGAGCACATTCATCAAAAGCCATCATGATATCCGATCCCAGTGCATTCTGTATCTCCATAGATTTTTCCGGAGACAGCATATGCTTCGATCCGTCGATATGAGAACGGAATTCCACACCCTCTTCGCTGATCTTACGCATCGCGCCCAGACTGAACACCTGAAAACCGCCGCTGTCTGTCAGGATCGCTCTCTCCCAGTTCATGAATTTATGCAGTCCGCCCGCCGCCTTTACCACTTCGTGTCCAGGGCGAAGATAAAGATGGTATGTGTTTCCTAAAATGATCTGTGCTCCCATATCACGCACTTCTTCCGGCTTCATCGCTTTGACGGTGCCTGCTGTTCCCACCGGCATGAACACCGGCGTCTCGATCGGTCCGTGAGGCGTGTTGACGCGGCCTCTGCGCGCTTTCGTTCGACTGTCTTTTTTGATCAGTTCATAAGTAACTGCTGCCATAAAAATTAACTCCTACTCTTTTATCTCACATAATCACAAATCTGGCTGTACGCCTCCCGCAGCTTCTCATACGAGCATCCGCAGTTGGCAGGGCTCGTAGAGGGCAGACGAACAGCTTCCACTCCGCACTCCGGAAAACACAACTTTTTATACAGCTGCGCTGCCTTTGCACCTGTGGCAAAAATCGCCCGAATGTCTGCCGTCTGCAGGATCCTGTTCATATCATTAGGCCTGGCATTGCGAATGCTGACATCCGATGCTCCCTTGATTTCACAGCTTTCCAGAACATCCCACAGAGCAATATGGTTCCGCTTCAAAAATACCTTTCGCTCTTCCACCGTCTGTGGAAACTCCTCACCCAGCACATCAGCAAGCACTTTCCAGAACCGATTCTGCGGATGGCCGTAATAGAATCCCTGCTCACGCGACTTGGGAGATGGGATCGTCCCTAAAATCAGCACCCGCGAATCCTTGTCAAAGAAAGCGTCAAATTCATGGGTCACAAGACCTGCTTCCATCTCCACGCCTCCTTATTCAATAAACATAGCATCTCCGTAACTAAAAAAGCGATACTTTTCCCGGATAGCTTCTTCATATACTTCCAGAATTTTTTCCCTGTCATACAATGCGGAAATCAGCATCAGCAGCGTTGACTTCGGCAGATGGAAATTGGTGATCAGACTGTCTATGATCTTGAATTCATAACCAGGATAAATAAATATCCCCGTGCTGTCTTCTCCGCTTCTGACCTGCATGCATCCGGCCGCTTCATCATAATAGGCCGCACTTTCCACCGTTCGCGTAGAAGTAGTCCCTACCGAAATAATACGACGACCTTCCTGTTTTGCCCGGTTTATCACCTCTGCACTTTCCTCACTGATATGGTATTCCTCAAAATGCATGGAATGTTCTTCGATGTTCTCACACTTGACAGGCCGGAACGTACCAATCCCAACATGAAGCGTCACATAGACCAGTTCCACGCCCTTTTTCTTCGCCTGCTCCAGCAATTCATCGGTAAAGTGAAGTCCCGCCGTAGGTGCCGCTACAGAGCCTTCCTCCTCACAGTACACCGTCTGATATCGTTCCTTATCCTCTTCCTGACTGCTTCGCTCGATGTATGGCGGAAGCGGCATGCTCCCCAGTTCTTCCAGCCGTTCCATGAACAATCCTTCATACTGAAATTCCACCAGCCGGGTTCCGTCATTGCCGTAATCCTTCACCTCCGCCCGCAGCAAAGGCTTCTCCGAAAAGATCACGCTGTCCCCGGGTTTCAACCGTTTCCCCGGCTTGACCATAGTTTCCCAGATATCTCCCTCGATCCGCTTGATCAGCAAGAATTCCACCTTGGCGCCAGTCTTTTCTTTCGTACCAAAGAGCCTTGCCGGGAGCACCTTGGAATTGTTCAGCACCAGACAATCTCCCGGCTGTAAATACTCCAGTATGTCATAAAAATGCCGATGCTCCGTTTTTCCTGTATCTCGATGCACAACAAGAAGCCGCGATGCATCACGTTTTTCTGCCGGCTTCTGCGCGATCAGCTCCTCCGGCAGATGGTAATCAAAATCTTCTATTTTCATCCTTGTCCTCTTCTATTCCTTGACTGAACTGTTGACCTCTTCTTCATCGTACGGGATGCCCAGATGCTTGTACGCCTGTGCCGATACAACGCGCCCCTTCTGCGTCCTGTGCAAAAACCCCGCCTGGATCAGATACGGCTCGTACACATCTTCTATAGTCACCCGTTCTTCCCCGATGGAAGCCGCTATCGTATCGATCCCGACCGGTCCTCCCTTGAACCGTTCAATGATCGTTCGCAAGATCTCCCGATCCAGACTTTCCAGTCCCATATGATCGACGCCCAGCGCGTCCAGGGCTTTCTGCGTGATATCGATATCAATGACGCCATTTCCCTTTACCTGAGAAAAATCACGCACCCGCTTCAGCATCCGGTTAGCAACACGCGGGGTCCCGCGGGAACGCTTGGCCATTTCTTCCATAGACTGTTCATCTGCCGTCACTCCCAGAAGCTCTGCGGAACGACCTATGATCTTCTTCAGTTCCTCGGTCGTATACATTTCGAACTTGCAGCTCACTCCGAATCGGTCTCTTAGCGGCGCCGAAAGACTGCCTGCACGCGTTGTTGCTCCGATCAGCGTAAACTTTGCAATGTCCAGTCGTATAGATCGTGCCGAAGGTCCTTTTCCAATAATAATGTCCAGCGCAAAATCCTCCATCGCTGAGTACAAAACTTCCTCTACCGACCGGTTGAGACGATGGATCTCATCGATGAACAGCACATCGTTTTCATTGAGATTGGTCAGGATCGCAGCAAGATCACCTGCCCGCTCAATAGCAGGGCCCGACGTGATCCTGATATCGACGCCCATTTCATTGGAAATGATCCCCGCCAGCGTTGTCTTCCCCAGTCCCGGAGGGCCGTAAAACAGCACGTGATCCAGCGGTTCCTTTCGCAGCTTGGCCGCCTCAATAAATATTTTTAAATTATCCGTAGCTTTTTTCTGTCCGATATAATCCTCTAGCTTCTGCGGACGCAGAGTCATCTCCGAGCGTTCTTCGCCCTGCCCCAGCTCCGCTGCTGTGATTCGTTCTTCATAATCCATAATGATTCCTCATACTCTTTTTTTCTGCAAAGCCTCCGGCGCTGCTAAATGAGATTTTTCAGTGCCGCTTTAATATAATCCTCCGCGGAAAGGTCATTATCCTTTATATGAGCCAGCGCGCTGGTGGCCTCTCCTCTGGTATACCCCAGAGAAATGAGAGCTGCGACCGCTTCGGCTCTGCCTCCTCCTGCCGCCGGCTGCTCGCCATCAGAAATCACCGCGCTTTCCATGCCCGATTCCACCGAAGCAGCGAACTTATCTTTCAGTTCCAGTACGATCCTCTCTGCAATCTTCTTGCCCACACCATTTGCCTTAGTCAGAGCCTTTGCATCTTCGAAAGCGATCGCCTCCTGCAGCTGCTCCAGCGTAAACGCCGAAAGAATAGATATCCCCGCCTTTGCACCAACTCCGTTAACGGAAATCAGTTTTTTAAAAGCATCCAGCTCTCCTCGCCTCGAAAAACCGTACAGACTGACGTCGTCCTCCCGCACGCTCATCATAGTATATACTTTGACTTCATCGCCTTCGCTGCTCAGATATGCTGCCGAATTGGCCGGCACGAAAATCTCGTATCCTATTCCACCGGCTTCAATGATAACATATCCTGCCCCCTTTTCAGCAAGGGTTCCTTTGACAAATCCAATCATTTCAGTTTGATCTCCCTAAGCATTTTTCTGGTGTCTGCCGAATGTCCATGGCAAATAGCTGCCGCCAGCGCATCTGCCGTATCATCCGGCTTCGGTATTTCCTTCAGGTTCAGGATGGTTTTGACCATGATCTGCACCTGTTTCTTATCCGCCCGACCATATCCTACGAGGGCCTGTTTGATCTGCAGCGGAGTATATTCTTCGATTTCCAGTCCGCCCTTCACACAGGCCAGGATCGCAACGCCTCTGGCCTGCCCGACTAAAATGGCAGTCTTGGCATTCGTATTAAAAAACAGTTCTTCAATGGATGCCACATCCGGGTGATGCTCCTCAATGATCTCCCGCAGAGAATCATAAAGATATTCCAGACGCTCCGTCATCGGTGTCCCGGCATCTGTTGTGATCGCTCCGTAATCGCAGACTTTGAACTTGTTTCCGATCTTTTCTACTACTCCATAACCCAGGATCGCATATCCCGGGTCGATGCCTAAAATTTTCATCTGTTTCTATCGTCCTTGCTCGTTTTTTCTCAACTATTAGTATAGCATACAAACATATGTTTGCAACCATGAAATTACTGTGATATGATAGAAAAGAGCAGAAAAAAGATTTTGACTCATTCATGACATATGCCTTGCGTATTTTTTTCATAATATGGTATAATTATAAGCAAATCACCATCCCGCCGCCGGAGTTTGGACTCCTTGATACGAGCGGGAAACGGCATCTTGGAGATACTATATTTGGAGGAACTGATATGCGAATTTCCAGACAGAACAAAATACTTGAACTCATTGAAACATATGAGATTGAAACGCAGGATAAGCTGGCATCTCTTCTTCGTGAATTCGGATACGAAGTAACGCAGGCCACTATTTCAAGAGATATCAAAGAGCTGCATCTGATCAAAATCCTGTCTTCAACAGGGAAGTATAAATATGCGGTCGCAGCCACCAATGACACTCCGATTTCCGGACGGCTGTCCAATATTTTCCGGGAAACCGTCAAATCTACGGCTTATTCCGGAAACATCGTGCTGCTGAAAACCCTTTCAGGTTGTGCAAGTGCCGCAGCCGAAGCACTGGATTCCTCCGGGATCCCCCACGTGATCGGCTCAGTTGCAGGAGATAACACCATTATGTTCGTCACCGATGATCCCGAGAACTCTCCTATCGTTGTAGAGTTTCTCAACAATATGCTGAAGAAATAAAATGACAGATTTTCTCTCTGTCAGCGAGGTTACAACGCTATGATCAGACACATCAGTATTAAAAACTTTGCAACAATAGAAAAAGCTGAGATCGATTTTCACAGCGGACTCAATACTATCACAGGCGAAACCGGCGCCGGTAAATCCGTTGCCGTAGAAGCCATGAGTCTTGCCCTTGGCAGTCGTGCAGACACTGCATATGTACGCTCCGGGAAAGACAAGGCCGTGATCCAGATGATCGCAGAAGATAAGGATGATGAGCACATCATCACCCGTGAAATATCTGCATCCGGTAAAAACATCTGCCGTATCAATGATGAGATCGTGACTCTTGGACATCTGAACACGCTCTGTAAAAAACTGGCGGACATCCATGGGCAATACGATCACCAGTCTCTGCTCAACCCGGATCATCATATCCATCTGGTAGATCTTTATCAAAAAGATCAGATCCTGCCTGTTAAAGAAAAGGTTCGGCATCTGTACCAGTCCTACACCAGCCTTCGCTCCAGGCTGAAGTCCATTCTGGAGGAAACGGCAAAAAATAAACGGGAGCAGGACTTTATGGCATATGAACTGGAAGAACTCCAAAACGCACAGCTTCAGATCGGAGAAGATGTCGAACTGGAAGAAAAAATCGAACTGCTTCAGAACAGCGAAAGAATTTATGAAAATCTGGCCGGTGCTTACCAAATCGCATCCGAAGATGAAAATGCTGCGCTCTCTGCGATCAAACGCATGTCGGACATGCTGATGGAAATCGCCCCTTATACCCAGGAGCTGGACGATCTAAGCAGACGCGCTAACGAGCTTTACTATGAGCTGGAAGACATATCTTCATCCGTGCGAGACTGCCGCGACACCACGGTATTTTCTCCAGAAGAACTGGATGAAGCCATCGGGCGAAGCGATCTTTTAAAAAAGTTAAAAAACAAGCACGGCAGATCCGTCGAAGAATTGATCGCATATGCAGAAGAACTGGAAGAAAAGCTTTCCAGCATCGAAAATGCAGATGCTTTAAAAACACAACTGGAGCATCAGCTTGCTGCGCAGAGGCAGGAACTTCTTGCTGCCTGCGAGATGCTTTCCACTGCACGAAAAGAAGCAGCGGCACAGCTGGAACAAAAGATAACGAAAGAACTGACTCAGCTGAACTTCAACGATGCCCGTTTCTCCATAAGCTTCAAACGTGCGGAACACTTGACGTCAGAAGGGTTTGACAGTGTGGAATTCCTCATAAGCACCAATCGCGGAGAGCCTTTGAAACCGTTGAGTAAGATCGCGTCCGGCGGTGAAATGTCACGGATCATGCTGGCTTTTAAAAAAATAACCGGTGACTATGACGAGATCCCGACTATGATCTTCGATGAGATCGACAGCGGCATCAGCGGGATCGCAGCCAGTGTAGTCGGGCGCAAGCTCAAAGAGATCGCCACGACACACCAGATCATCTGCATTACTCACCTTCCCCAGATCGCAGCATTCGGAGAACACAGCTACAAAATCGAGAAACAAACAGACGAATCATCTACATATACTACGATCACTGAACTGACAGCGGATGAAAAGGTACAGGAAATCGCCAGACTTCTGGGCGGTGCCACTATCACTGACACCACTCTAAAATCCGCGAAAGAGCTGATCCAGTCATCAAAATAACATAAAGGCCATGACGCAGCACGCATCCTGATATGCGTTTCTGTATCATGGCTTTTCTTTTCTCAAAACACGTTACCTGAAGCTTTGCCTGAGCCTCGAAACTTCGTCTATAATATCCGCTACCGTATCTTCCATCGATCCGGATCCAGACCCCACAGTCACTTCTGCATACGCCTCATATAACGGCCTTCGTTCTTCGTAAAGTTCTCTTATTCCCTGATCCTTGCTCATAGCAACGCCTCGTGTTGTGATATTGTTGAGCCGCTGCAGTATCGTTTCCACTGAGACCTGTATATACACGATACGCCCCAGCTTCTTCAGATGCTCCATCGCCTTCGGATAATAAACTGCACTGCCGCCAGTCGCAATGACCGTATGCGATGCTGACACACCGCAAAGCACCTGTTCTTCCAGTGCTTTAAAGGCTTCCATCCCATCTTCGTTGATGATTTCCTGCAAACTTTTCCCGGCAGCCTCCTGGATCAAAAGATCCGTGTCCAGAAAATTCATCTGTAAACTCTTGGCCAGAACAACACCTGTTACGCTTTTCCCACAGGCCGGCATACCAGTCAGGATAATATTTTCCCTGCCGGTCACCATTTGCTCCACTAGATCCAGTTCCTCTTCCGAATACACGCGCACCCCTGCTTCCCGCAGCAGCTGAACCGTGATCCCCTGACCATCGACAAGGTTTCCCTCAAAAGTCCCGTCATACACCTTGTTGCTTCCGCATGACGGGCTTTTTTCCTTCAGGACAGCACATAGCACCTCTTCCTGCAAAGCACGCTCCAAAGCGATTTCTGCACCTCTGCGGTACTCCTTCGTCACATCTCTGCCATCTCTTGTTATCACCTGATCGCCGATTCTCTGAGCATCCGTCCGCGGCACCGGAAGTCCGCCGTCCACTTCCGGGCATACCGGGATCAGACGGTTTTCTTCTTTCCACCGAATAAATCTAGGATCCCTTTCTTCTTTTGTTTTTCCATCATAACGCACTGGTTTATCACCGTATAAACACTGGCTCACTAAAATCTTTTTCATACACACCCCTGGTAACATCTTAAAAAAAGAGCAGCATCACGCTGCTCTTTTTGATGACTATTCTTCTGTTGCTTCAGCTTCCTGAGCTTCGTCCTCTGCTGGAGGTTCGATTGTCTCTCTGATGCTGAGGCTGATCCGCTTACGATCCTTATCGATTTCGAGGATCTTAGCTTTCACGATCTGACCGATTTCCAGTTCATCATTGATGTTGCCAACACGCTTATGAGCAACTTCAGAAATATGTACCAGTCCGTCAAGACCCGGTTCCAGCTCTACGAATGCACCGTAGTCCTTGATCTGTACTACTTTACCTTCGATAACCTGTCCAACCTGATAGTTTTCGTCGATCACGCTCCATGGCTCTGGCTGATTCTGCTTGAGGCCCAGAGAAATCTTTCCTTTTTCTGCATTCATGGAAAGAACCTTTACGTTGATCTTCTGACCAATGCTCAGGACTTCCTGCGGGTGCTTCAGCTTGCCCCAGGAGATCTCGGAAATGTGAAGCAGACCATCAATGCCGCCGATGTCAACAAACGCACCGTAATCTGTAAATCTCATTACAGTACCTTCCACTACATCGTCTACATTCAGGTTTTCCCAGATTTCTGCAACCAGCTTATCCTTTTCTTCATTCAGGAACAGCTTGTGAGAGAATACTGCTCTGTTTCTTCTCTGGTCAACTCTGGAAACTCTGACTTCCATAGTCTGTCCTACGAATTCTTCTGCATTTTCAACGTAGTGATCAGAAAGCTGTGAGAGCGGGATAAATCCGGACACTTCCTTGTACTCAGCGATTACACCGCCGTTTACCGGTCTGGTTACTTTAACTTCAAGAACTGTTTTATCTTCAAGTGCTTTTACGATTTCTTCCCAATTTGCACTGATTTCCAACTTTTTCTTTGAAAGTAAGATTCCACCGTCTCCGTCGTCTGTTTTGATAACCTTTGCTTTGATTTCGTCATCAACTTTGAAGGCATCTGCTAAAGTCTGTCCTTCTTCCAGGCTCACTTCTGAGATAGGCAGAATACCGTCTTTCTTGCATCCCAGGTTTACAATGACTTCTTTGTCCGTTACCTGGTGTACTTTTCCTGTGACAATTTCGCCACCTCTTGGTAATCTTAAGGATTTTTCGATTTCATCCATAAGATCGTTCATGTTTAATTCGTTGTTTTCAAGTGTAACATCACTCATTCTGGCAATAACCTCCTTAATAG
>ERZ1026880.1261-NODE-1261-length-11047-cov-6.219159_pt1 | contig 11047 bp, 8 predicted proteins | sample MGYA00380170_ERZ1026880 | MGnify/ENA primary metagenome ERZ1026880 (study PRJEB33269, sample SAMEA4719806) | human gut metagenome | biome: human-associated habitat; feature: organic feature; material: feces | place: Cameroon | collected 2013-10 ...
GCTGTATGCGGGCGTGCGCTTCAAGGACGAAACGCCGCGCGCGTTCTGCGGCGTCGTGCTGCCGAGCCGGCCGCCGGAGAGCGCGACGCTCGTCGTGCCGCAGAAGGGCCCCAAGGGCTTTTTCCTCGACTACGAGTGGGCGAAGTGCCGTCCGTTCCGGGGCTTCACACGCGGGCGCGCGGACGTGGATTCGAAGCGCGGGGGCGTCTTCGCCGTCACGCTCTTCAGCGAGGGCGGCAGCGGCGGCCTTGACGACGCGGACTACTTCGCGTCCGTGCGGACGGCCCTTTCGGAACACTACAAGGTGACGCCCGAGGAGAAGAAGGCGGCGGAGGGCGAACGCTTCCCGCAGCTCGTCTACCGCATCGGCGATCTCGTCGTGGCGTTCGGTCCCGACGCGCGCGGCGGCTTCCGGTTGCGCGCCGAGAACGAAGTCCTCGCCGCCCTCGCCCAGGAGGACGCCACCACAAGTTCCCGCAGAACCGCCCGCCGGTAGCCGACCGTACTGAATTGCGGCCCTCCCTTTGGGTCCGCCGCGCGCTGTACCAGCGCTGTCCTCGGCACAGGGCGTCCGAACGGGCAGGCCTGCCGTTCGTCATCGGAACTGGGCTGGTGTCTGACCGGTTGCCTTGCGGATGCATTGGCAGAGGTACGAGGCGTTGCTGAATCCGCATTCGTCTGCAACCTGGGTGAGGGTCTTCGTCGAGGTTTCGAGCAGGGAGAGGGCCGTTTCAAGTTTTAGGTGACGGAATTCATCGCCGATGGAACATCCCAGTGTCTTCTGGAAGCGTCGTTGGAGAAAACGGATGGAACATCCAACACCCTCGGCCACGGAATCGATGTTGGGGTCTTCGGTGAGGTGCATGCGCATCCAGGAGAGCGCGCGGGCAACGAAGGGATCGTCGACGGCGTCCAGTGCCGTCGAGGCACGTGTTATGACCTGGAGGTTGGGCTTGCATATGATGACCTCGCCACGATGCCCGGAGAGGAGCCGGTCCAGCTGCCGTGCAGCTTCAAGGCCAAATGCGTGGAGGTTGGCGGAAATGCTGGAGAGCTGCGGGGTGGAGGTTTCACAGAGCGTTTCGTCGTTGTCGAAACCGAGAACGGACGGGTGTTCCGGCACATTCAGGTTGATCGAGGATGCCGCCGAGAGGACGTCCAGCGCACGCGCATCCCGCACGCAGAAGACACCCGTGGAACGGGGCAGGGTACGAAGCCATTTGGCCAATCGCACGTAGTCCGTACTTTGGCCTGGAAGGGCGACATGGGGATAGATTCTGCATTGAAAACCATTTCGTTCAAGTTCCTGGATAAACCCAGCTTGGCGCTGTTCCCACGGTAGGATGAACTTCCCCGGAAATCCAACCCCCACGTAGGCAAAGTTCCTGAAGTGGCGTGCGAGGAAGTAACGTGCTGCTGCGCGGCCTTCTTCCCTGTAGTCGTGGGTGATGAACGTTGTATTGGGACGCCACCGCCGTTTCAGCTCTGCGAGCGACAGAAGGGGATCGTGAAGGACGGTTGGAACGTTTGCGGATAGAATCCGTTCCCATGATTCGGGCGTGTCAACGTAGGCGAGGATGCCGTCGAATTGATTTGGATCCAGATATGGCGGATCGAAGAGTCTTTCCGTCTCAGGGGTAAGTTCCCAAAGCGCGGCTCTGCACTCTTTGGCGTAATGTAGAACCCCCTCCAGACCTTGCCGATGTTGGTAGGCCAGTTGAGGTACGGAAACCAGGATTCGTTTACGGCAAACCTTTCCCATGGCGCGCATTATAGCAGACGATGGTGGGGCAGAACAGGGGAATGTCGAAAATTGATATAAACGAGGTCGTGATTTTAACACATCCACATCTCGAAAGGTGGTATCATATACACTGTTGTGAACCAAAGGGCATTCAAGAGTCGAGTCCTTCAAGCGTGGTCATGGTATACGTACCATGTGCCTCACGCTCGTCGCCTGATGGTTCTTCTGTCCATGTGGATTCATTCCTGTCTGTGTGCGGATGGTTTCTGTACGATAAAGGATTGTCGTCTCGTCCTACCATCCGAGAAGAGTGTGAATTCCGGAGTTTTCCAGATTGTTGAAGTTGGTGGATACACGATACGTGAGTCCATCCCGTATCTTCGCGTCTTGGTTCAGACGGCTGTGACGACGCTTGGTGTCCGCGTCAATGCCATGGCCCATTATTTCTCGGAAGACAAAGGTCCAATAGAGTCGGTCGGCCCGTTTCCCCGTGTGCGCGAGTCGGGTGAATCGTTGGCCCTGCCTACCTATTTTGAAGCCGGTCGGCCCGTTGTACTCTGTTTTCCCGTACCCAAACGAGTTGATGCTTACGCTGTCTGGAGTGCGATTGTGGTGATTGGTGATACAAACGATGTGGCCGTTGCAACCTTCCCCTGTGGAACGGTACGGTGGAATGACTATGCGTTCCCGGAAAAGAACATAGCACTGAATGGTCGTAGGGTCGAGCGTAAGGCAGATGTCAACCCACTTGTCGAGTATACCTTTGGGACCAGAATCAAGTCACATCCCCGCATTACGTTCTTCCTGAGAAAGCCGACAGGAATGCACTCCTTTGTTCAAAGCAGAGGTGTATTGGCGCTTTGCCTCTTAAGCCATGATGTCGAGGGGGTCAAAAGACGATTGCAGGAGGCGGAAGCGCGGGATGATTTGACGGATGTGCTTCGCTTTGCCGAGGACAGGGGGTTGACGATTTTGTGTTGGGGTTCACAACGGTTCTGGGATCCCCGCATGAACTGGGATGAACTGGCCAGACGTGAAGCCAAGTCCGCAGCCGTGCTTTCCAGGGAAATGGCGGATGCGTGGGAGACGGCCGTTAAAAGAATCGTTACACGTTATAAGATCCCGGAGCGGAACTATCTACTAAGCGGTTTTTCTGGGGCGGCACAGTACGCATTGCGTCTTGCCATGGAAAAGCCTCAGTATTTTCTGGCCGTACACGTTCACGTACCAAGCAGTTTTCCCCATCCCACCCCGAAGGCAGCGGATTTGCTTTTATGCCTGACAACAGGGGAGTGGGAGTCTGGCTATGATCGGTCGATCAGGTTTCTTGAAGAGGCGCAGACGGTTGGCATTCCCATTGTCTACAAGGCAATCCCCCGCCTAGGGCACGCCACACACCCACTGGCTACGCGATTGGGGTTGGCATGCTTCGATTTTGCATTGGAAAATCCGAATAAGCGGTCGTGGCGTCCCGTGTATAGTGGAGATGTCTACCGGCAGTCTGTTTCGCCATACGTCGAAAATCCAATCGCACCGGGGATTTTGATTCATATTCCGTCTCGTTCGATTGCTGAGGCCTGGTTGTAATAGAGAAAAATGAATGAATAAAGGGAGTAAAACATGAACAATGTCTATGAGGCACCGCAGTTAGAACCGATGTTTTCCATTTCAGATGATGGAAGAGGGGAATCGCCACAAGGTATAACTTTCACGTTCATGCTACTTTTTGTAGTAGGATTCTTGTATGTAGCTCTTGCTACATCGACAGCGGTGACGGATAATCCAGCGGAGTGATGAAGAAACGGGAGGTGGCTGTGTCATTCATGGCGGCAATTCCGGTTTTCGATAACAAGAAGACGAGTCTGTTTAGAGAGGAACGAGATGGATACTTTTCCTTTAACTTGAAGGCGGGGGAGATGGCCATCCCCTGGTTGATCAATCGAACGGGCTGGAGGGTCTTGTCGTTGTGTGATGGTCAACATACCGCGTTAGATGTCATTGAACAGATTCACAAGGAGTATCAACATGTTACTTTTGTGACCGTCCAAGAAGATGTCTGCCGCATATTCGGGGAGTTGACGCGTATGCATGTCTTGGAATGGCGTAACGCTCATGAACGATCCAGTCTGGTAAGGCCGTATTGTGTGAATCATGACGAGTTACACATGGATGAGGCCTCGCCGATGGAAACCGCGCTCTACGAGTTGAAGGCATCCACTGAAATGGCTTTTTCCTATACGGTAAACCCAGTACTGGTTCATTCCGAAGTTACATGGAGCTTCGCGGTACCCGAACAACCTTTGGAGATGTCATATGTGAATCGAAATTCCCCCGGGTGCTTTGTTTCGCTCTTGAATATTTCCAAGGGGGTGAAGGGGCCTTTTGATGGGATCTTTCTGTTGAATCGGATTGTCTGCCCAAACGAAGAGGATTATTCAAGGCTGTCCTCCATTCTACGGCAATGTGGGGAAATGGCATTGACGAAATCGGGGACGTCTTACAAACAGGCCGTCTTGCGACTGGTGTGTACAAATGTTGAGAAAGAAACGAATCCAAGATTATGGAAACTACTGAATGAGGCCGGTTTCTCGGTCTCGTATAAGTTGCGAACAGAATGGGACTATCAGGATGTTGAGTGCCATGATTTCTTCATAACTCGAAGAGACATGGAAACGGATGAGAGGTCAAAATGAATGTAAATCGCTTGAGCCACATCCTGAAAGGTCCTTTGCATATTTGCATCGACATTACAAATCGTTGTAATCTCCGATGTCTACACTGCTTCAATCGAAGCGGGGAAGATCTGGAAGGACGGTTTGATCGGGAACTGACAGAGACGGAACTTCTGCGTTTGGCGGATGATGTGCGGGAGATGCAACCACAAAACCTCTGTCTCTGTGGAGGTGAACCGCTTTTAAGAAAACATACAATCATTTCTTTCTTGCGGCAATTGAGGAACAGTTGGACCCACCCGTCGATGGTGACGAATGGATGTTTATTGGATCGGGAAACCGCGTGGTCATTACGACAGGCAGGACTGGAATCAGTTCAAATCAGTATTGATGGAGCCGATGCGGCTACGCATGAGCGAATGCGAGGAGTGGCAGGATGCTATGATCGGGTCTTAAAGGCGTTTCATACCGCACAGGAAACGGGGTTCACGGCGCTTTCCGTTGCATTCAGTCCGACGCAATTCAACTTTCAGCAAGTTTCCGTTGTCATTGAGCAGTTCTGTCAGCGTGGCCTGACAGAATTTCGTGTACAGCCTCTCATGAAGCTGGGTCGAGGCGGTCTTTCCCCTGAAATATTTCTGAATGCCCCCGAGTATCGTAACCTCGTGCATGATTTGGCCCGTGCCCGCTTGAAACATCCGGGAATCAAGTTTGAGTGGGGGGATCCCGTTGAACACCTCATCCGGTTTTCAAGAGGAATGGATTTCGTTCCCTATATCTCCATTCGGGCCAATGGCGACATCTGTCTTTCCGCCTATCTTCCCCTTGTGATCGGAAATATCAGAAAACATACGCTGAAGGAATACTGGGAGGCACGGATATGGGGGATCTGGCAGATTCCCTTGTTCAGGGATTTGGCTTCACTTTACGTATCGACATCGGATTTGTCCCGGACGGATGTTCCTTTCCCTCGAGTACATTCGGGGGAATCGGTTTGTTTTGATCTGATTGACGATGGACTGCTTGATCTTTCAGTGGAAGAGATGAGTCGTTTGTATTGGTCGCGTGTGTCGTCGTGTGAGGGGAACTCGTTGCTTGGAGAGGAAGAAAAAGATGAATACCAATCGATAAATGAATTGGCTCGCAAACTACAGTTGAACGAAGTTTATTGCAAGGTTGGGAAACGTTTCCCGACTCTGTTGCCATTGGAAGTCAAGGAGAAAGTGGATTCCAGTCTTCATGACGCGATGAAATCTGTTTCGTGTACACCGGATCCTTTGTACATGTTTCAGCATCACGGGTACAGCTATGAAGTCTGTTCGGAAGATGCGTTACATGACATTGAGTCTTTTCTGGAAACCTCTGTGGTCCGATATGATGATAATACCATAATTCTACCAGAGGATATCGTTTATCTCTCTCCGAATTGTGACCTCGCGACGTTAAAACGGCTTACCTTGAGAATGCAGGTGTTCAGATACTCGTTCCATTTCTTTGCCGTACGGGACACACGGCGGAAAATCGTCGCCTTAGGGTTTCTGAAAGCGGAGAGTGGACTTTGGGAAGAACAACAGCCACACGCGGTTACGGCCTCCTTGGAATTCTTGATTGTCCGGGATGGGAAACGACGTGCGGAAATGACGGCGAATCTATTCGAATTCATGGAATGTAACCTTTGGCGGTCAGTTGTTGTCGCCGTTCCAAAAATTCACATTCTCATGATGGGAGAACAGGAAACGGGAAAAATGGAATTTGTTCAATTGCTTGAAGAACATGGATTCCACCGTGAATGTCGACTTGAGCCAGGTAGGACAAGTCTTTATTCAAAGTTTCTGTTCTAAATGAAAAGGCTTTGTCAAACGAGAAAGGAACGGAGAATGAAAAAAGCAGTGAAGGTCATAATGGTCGGAATCTTGTCCGCTTCGGTGTTTGCACAGGCGGATTCCGTACAATCCGATGCCAAGGCACTTCTGGTGAAGACGCAGACGGCGATAACGTCTGCCAAAACCATGAGGGTGACGATGCGTGAAGAGATCGCTGGCGTGAAGACAGAGACAAAACTCATATCGAAGCAGAACGCAAAGGGGGTATTGTCGTTTCGACAGGAAATACAGGCGTTGGTTCCGGGTAAGAAACTTCAGCCTTTGATCCAGGTCATGGATCGGAATAAACTCTACTTCTTCCCAACGGGATGCGGGGAGGTGGTTGTGAGAATGAAGTTTTTGGAGGAGAAGATGCCTGGGGGGCTCGTGGCCAAACTGTTTCTTCCGAATGGAACGATTGAACTCCTCAAGGACAACGGAAAGGTCTGTGCCATCCGCTATACGTGTACGCCGAAAGAGGTCGGAGAGCTGGAAACGGCGGCGAGGGAACAGTATGGAGCGTTCTTCAACAAGGATCTTGTACCAGGTATTCTTGAATATCGGATTGACAAGGTCTCCGCGACACTTTCGGAGGTGATCTGCTATTCAGAGCGGGGACGTCTCGTCAAGCGTACGACATTTCACGACTGGAAATTCAACGACACGGTGGCCGACTCCAATTTCCTTGTTCCTCCGAAGTACAAGATGTATACGGCAAAGACCCGTAAGGATGGAGAACGCATTCAGGCGGAATTATTGAACGCCGCACGGGCAAGGAAACGTACAAAATGAGCGGGTGGTACGCAATTTTTATCGTCTCATTTATTCTTTACGTTGGAATGACGTGCGGAGGACAGAATCGGTTTGATGATGGTTTGAGTGTAGCCAAGTTCAAGGTTTCTCCTCCACCGCAGAGTATGACACGTGCGGAATTGTATCTGTGGTCCCATTCTATCCCCCAAAGGCCGAATGGGGCCTTGATTGTTGTTCCGGGTTTGAATGGAGATGGACGAGATGTCTTCTTGGATATGAAGTGGCGTAGTTTTGCGAAAGAACACGGTCTATTTCTGATTGGAGTTTCATTTGCTTCGGTCATCGATGGCTTACGGGCCGGGAAGGGGTACTATTACCCTGAGCAAGGTTCGGGAATAGTGCTGCTGGATGGCTTGCGGACTTTCAAGTGTGAGAATGTCCCCTTGTTTCTTTACGGTTTTTCGGGAGGAGCGCATTTCGTTTCCCGTTTTGTCCAATGGCATCCGCAGAATGTTCGTGCTTGGTGTGCGTACGCGGCGGCATGGTGGACGATGCCGGTAGAAGACTTCGTTTTACCCCCTGGTATTGTTGCGTGTGGGGGTGATGATTTTCGTGTGACGGCATCGCGGAATTACTTTCATGCAGGCCGTGAAAGAGGGGCACAATGGCTTTGGGTGGAAATGGCTGGAGTGGGACATGTACGGTCTTACCGATTGGAAGACTTCTTCCGTTCATACGCACGGGTCTTACTTGTAGGGAAAATGAACGAGGGGGTGTGGGTCAACGTGTTGTCGGGGGAACAGGAGACAATGGCCTTTCAGGTGAAATCTCCGTGTGCGATGGGATGGTTACCGGATAGGTCCCTTTATTGTCAATGGTTGAAGCTTTGTTGGAAAGGAGGGAGGTGGTGATTCCGGATTGGTTGAAAATGGGAATATGGAAACTCCGCTGGCGTATCGGTGTAGAGACGGTGTTGTTATGCTTGTTGTCCTGTACCCCCGTGGTTTCGGCCAAGTTGTCACAGTATGCCATAGATGATGTCATGTTGGTACACAAGACGGAGAATCTACGCCAACTGTTTGTTATGGGATTTTCATTTGTTGGTTTGGTACTTGTCCTCAAATACGTTGTGGCTCTGATTTCTGCTACGACACGTCAGGAATTCGACTTAAACGTACGTACCTATTTGTGGGCGAGGTGGATTGAGGACTGCGAGGGAGGGTGTTATTCCGCAGGGGATGCCGCGAACCGTCTTCTAGGAGATGTGCATTCGTCAGGGGATGTCATCATTACGGCTCTCGCTTCTTCACTTGCCTACTTGGGGTCTCTCGTTGTTTCCCTGACAATGCTGTTTCATTGTAATGCCGTTCTCGCCTGGACGGCTGCATCATTCATTCCCGGATATCTGATTCTGTATGTTGTTTTTGGGAAACGAATCCGAGCTTCGACATCCGCTATGCGTTCGTCATTGGATTATTTGATGAACTTCATTGTGTTCAGATGGGATCGATTGGATGAGATCCACACATTACAGGGAACATCTGTTGAACAGGGGAAATTCCGATCTGTCGCAAAGGAACAGTACCGATCGGGGTTACGCATGTTCTTCGTGACGAATCTTTCCTCCAGCCTCACTGAAACCATGATGATTGGCTGGAACTTGATGTTGTTTTCAGTCGGCGTGTACCTCGTGTTGCGGGAGGTGATTACATTGGGTGAATTGATTGCCGTGCAAATGATCGCGGCACAAATTGTCGGACCTGTCCAACGTCTTCTAGGTTTGAATTTGTCGATGAAAGCGGCACAGTCGTCAATTGCCCGTATTTCCGAGATTGACGCACACTGCCGTATGCCCGGAAATGCCGTGGTTGATGAAACCGATTCATGCCGGGTTTTGGCGAATGGAGATGAATTTGAATTGATGGACGTGGTGTGTCACCCTGATACTGAGAATTCAAAGGTCAATCTACGAATCCCTTGTGGTGGTCGTGTGTATATTGAAGGGCGAAATGGTGTTGGGAAGAGTTCGGTGAGCCGGATTCTTGCGGGGGTACGGATATCGGTATCGGGAATAATGCGGTGGCGAGGAACCGTCATATCTCGTGAAAATGTGCTGTGGGTCCGTTCCCATGTCCTTCTACTTACACATACGCCGTTCTTCTTCGCAGGGACAATCCGTGAGAATCTTTTGTATGGGTTGACCGAATCGGTTGACGACACCAAGTTAAAGATACTGCTTGCCCGTGTAAGTTTAGACGAATGGGTGGATTCGTTGCCAAATGGGCTTGGGTTTGCAATTGAAGAACGTGGAATCAACCTTTCAAATGGGCAAAGGCAACGATTACATTGTGTACGGGCACTTTTACGTTCTCATGAGGTGGTGATTGTGGACGAGGCACTGTCCGGTGTCTGCGAGTCGGATGCCGAACGGATTCTATCGGAATTGGGACGTGGACGCAGCCAGATTGTGACGCGCGTCGGCCCGACGGCTCAGCTTGTCGTTGAAGGGGAAAGATGATCTATTATTTCCGGGATATTCCACGGTTACAGTTGCTGTTCGATTCTCCCAATAAACTGGCGGCGTTCCTGTGCCTTGTGCTGCCTTTTATCATTGTCGCTTCGATAAACCTCGCTTCGCGTAGGCCTGTGGTCTCAAGACTGTTGGCCGTGGTGTTTGCTCTCTTGGCATCGTGGGCCGAACTGCTTCTGGTCATGACCTATTCGCGCGGTGGTTATGTGGCATTCGGCATCGGCCTTGTGTCTCTTGCCGTATTGGGATGCCGCAGGGCGTCTATTTTATTCGGTGGTATCTTCGTCTTGCTGTTGATGATTGTACCCGAGGCATCCGCCCGCGCCGCCTCGTTTAACATGGTACAGGATCTTTCCATCTGGAATCGATTGGTCTTGTGGAAGTCTGCCTGTGAAATATGCGTGGACAATCCGCTGTTCGGAGTTGGTCGCCCCGTCGGTGAAGTCTTCACGGCCTGGTATCAGGCAATGGAGAGTGGGCAGATCTACCGAACGGCGGTCAGCGATTATCTGACAATCGGTGCGCGATACGGGTTTCCCGTTCTCATGTTGTATTGTGGTACATTGTTTTTCGTTATCATTGGCTTGGCAAGGAAAGCCCATCGTGAACAATCATATTTGGTGGTGACGGTGATGGCGGGTGTGACGTCGTATGCCGTTGCCGCCGTATTCTCGACTTTCTACACCACGCCTCTTCTTGTCTGTTCGTTTATGGGCGTATTGGTTCTTGGTAGTGGGGTTATGGTTTTGGAGGGAATGACAGAATGTACCAAGGTCCTTCGTCTTTCCACCGTCCCGTTGGGGGGCGTTTGTTTCCTGTTGTTTGGGATTGGAATGTGGAATCGCCCTGCAAGTCGGCTTCGATATGCCTATCAGCGGGGCGATGGTGCTGAATATGTCATTGCGTGCGTGGGAAGGGAACCCGTACAGGGGGTGGTCGTTTATCTATTCGATCAATCCGAACAATCGCTTGAATTGGAAGGGCGGCGTACGGTACGCCATCTTCTGAGGTTTGGGTGGCCCGTTGTCGAGATTGGAATTACATCTGACAAGGTAGGCTATGAACACGCACGGCGATTGGTGAGGAAACTTGTGGATGGAACAATGGTGGGGCCAGTGAACCGCATTGCCTTAATTGGTCAGAACTGTGGGGGCCGTTTCGCGTTTCTGCTGGGTGAGGAATTCCCAACGGTTGAAAAAGTCGCCACGATTGGAGCCTATGCGTCATGGCCAATCACGGAACTATCGCCGAGTGGACGTGTTGGTGGAACGAATCGACCAGAAGTCCTGGTTCTGAACGGAGATTCTGACTGGCGAACGGATGTTGAACAGGCGTTTACCTTGAAGACCATCTGCATGGAACGTAACATCCCCTGCCACTTACGGATTGTACCGGGTGTCGGGAACGACTTGGAGGGACAGAGGCCAACAATTCTCGCCGAACTACGGGATTGGATATCCCGCTTGGCCCCGGTTCGCGGGGAGGG
>ERZ1026880.1262-NODE-1262-length-11040-cov-6.749841_pt1 | contig 11040 bp, 4 predicted proteins | sample MGYA00380170_ERZ1026880 | MGnify/ENA primary metagenome ERZ1026880 (study PRJEB33269, sample SAMEA4719806) | human gut metagenome | biome: human-associated habitat; feature: organic feature; material: feces | place: Cameroon | collected 2013-10 ...
GCTGGTTCATCATCAGTTCCTGCTCACGTAGAAATGATGGGTATCATCGGTATGGGTAACAACCCTATGGTTGGTGCAACTGTTGCTGTTGCAGTAGCTGTTGACCAAGCTCTTCGCAAATAATTCCAATTTATTTGAGATAAAAATTGAATCGACTCTCTAAAAATTAGAGAGTCGGTTTTTTATTGATATATATTTTTTATTTTGAATATTAAACAGCTGCTCTTAGTTTTTTCAAAGCTGCAATTTTTCTTTGGCTGTCAAGCATTTTTTTAACGTTTTCACGTTTCTTTCTGTTCTTTTTCATAATTTCTTCTGTGCGTTTGTCATTGAATGCAGCTGGAGCTTTTTTGTTTTGTTGTTGACTGCCATTTTGACCATTTTGTAAGAAAGCACCTGCAACATTTGTTGCTGCTCCGATACCTTGTGAAATGTTTTCCAATAATGAAGGTTTATTAGTGTTATCAGTGTTATCAAGGTTTAGTGGTGCTACTGGCAGACCAACTCCTTTGATTTCTATATTCACAGGTGAACCGGCTTCTGGAATGTCAAGCCCTTCAAGTCTTTTCATTTTAGAAACATCAAATTCATTTGAGTTTGTTGGCAAGTTTGCAAGAGTATTTTCTTGTTCTGCAATATTTGGTAAAGCTGACATTTCTTGTTCCATTGCAGGTGTTTTGCTATTAAAATCTGCTCTCATTTGAGCCATTTGAGCGTCCATTTCGGCTTGCATTGATGTTTGTAATTCATTCATTCTGTTTTTGAAATTACTATTTGCTGTATTTGCTTCTTCAATAGTCATTCCTGTTTCTTTTATGCTCATTTTGTCAGCTTTTTTAGTAGCTTTTCCCATTGCTTTTGCTTTTTTTGCATCTTCTTTTGCATTTCTTTTTTCTTGAATTTCTGGATTTTCTTGATCTTTTTTAGCACCAACTGTTGATGCAACAGCAGAAACTGTATTGATAGCTCCGCCAACCATTCCTAAAATATTTGCAGCTTTGCTTTCGCCACCGAATTCACTCATCATTTGGCTTGTTGAAGAAAGTGTAGTACCAACAGCTGTGCCGATTTTTGCAATTTGGCTTAATGAACCGGATTGTGCAAAGTTTCCAAAAGAACCTGCAACATTGGTAGCAGCAGCTCCAACGCCTGCAATTGTTGAAATTTTACTAGCAAGCCCATTTGATTCTTTGCCTTGAACAGCTTTAACATTGTTTACCATATCGGCTGATGAAGATACGACAGTCAAACCTTGTGAAACGTAAGTTAAAGCAGCATTGCCGGCAGCACTTGCACCGGTCATACTTAATGCTGCACTCACTGCTGTTTGTCCTAATGCTATCAAACCTGCTGCCAAATTGCCGTTTGCAATGTTGATAGTTGCCTTTGCAACTCCACAAGCAAGTGTTCCGTACAAACCGATTGTATTTAATACACTACCAACAGCTGTACAATTGCCGCCTGATGTTGAAATAGCAGTACCACTGGCAACAAGTGCTGCACCAATTGCTGCAATCCAAGGAAGAGGGTTCATTGAAAGCGGAGTACCAACTGCAACCATTGTAGATCCTGTTGTTGTTAGCGAAGCTCCAACTGTTGTCAAAATAAGACCTGTTGCAGCCGTTGCAGAGAATACGTTTTCAGCAATGCCAACTGCACCCAATTGTACTCTTAATTTCTTTTGTTTTTGTTTTTCTTTCTTTTCAGCAGCTTTTGCTTTTTTAGTAACAAGTTTTGTTTTCTTTTCGAATTTCTTAGTTTTTGTAGAAATTGAAGATTGGAATTTTGTAATTTTAACTTTGTTTCTGTTGATAACGTTAGAAGAAACTTGGAATTCTGTACTTAGAAAAGCAATTCTTGCATTATTTTGAGTGATTTTTTCAGAATTTCCACCTTGTGCACCAGTTTGAGTTTGCAAAGCAAAACCGGTAGAACCAGGAGCTTGTGCTTGTTGATTATTTGTTTGTTTGTTACCGGCATCTTCTGCTGCAAGTGTTTCGTTTTGAGCAGACAATATTTGGTATTCTGCAAACATTTCTTCTTGTTTTTTTGCATGTTCTTGAGATTCTTTTGTTAATTTAATTGTTTCTTCTTCTTCTTTTTTAATCTCTTTTTCAATTACTTTTGCTTCTTTTTCAAGTTGTTTTTGAGTTTTTGTTTCGTCTTTTACTAATTTTGTAGCTTCTTTTGTATAGTTTTTAGCAGTTCTGTTAGCGTCTTTTACTTCGCCATTTTGTTTGTCTGTTTGTTTTTTTAGTTGGCTTTTTTGTTTAGCAGCATTTTTTTCTGCATCTTTTGCAGCTTTTTGAGGGTCTTGTTCTTTTTCAGTTTTAGAAGAGTTGTTTGAAGTTGTATTTGTGTCAACAGTATTTTCACCAGCAGGAGTTTCGCCTTCTTCTGTTCCTTGTGGTTGTTCGTTTTGTTTAACTTCTTGTGCCGGATTTTGAGCAGTAGAATTATCAACAACTTCTTCCGGAGTTTCAGAAGTAGATGTTGTTACATTTTGTGTAGAAGCTGCTTGTGCAGGAGTTGTAGCATCTTCCGCTTGTGGGTTTTGAGTTTTTTCTTTGTCGTCATTTTCGTTATTTGAACCTTCTGTTGCAACAGCAGGAGTGTTTTCATTGTCTTCTCCGTCATCAGCAGACATTGCTTTTGTAACGTCAACAATTTTCTTGTCTACTGTTGACAAGTCGGTAATTGATCTATTGATATTTGTACCTGCAACATCTGTTTTCTTTTCAGCTTTTTCAATTAAAGATTCATCATCAGAAACTTTCATTGCAGTTAAACCAATACCTAGGCTTATTGTTCCTTTTGTTAAAATCATAGAACCGGAAACAACCATTGCAATACCTTGTTGCAATGTCCAGATATTGCTCATCAAAGCGTGACCTACAACAATCATTCTTGAGCCGACTGTAATTTCAGTTGTACCGATTCCTGCAAGAATCATGCCGGCTTTGTTGATGAAATCCATTCTTTCGTTGTGTTCAGGAAGATCTTCTTCTTGGTATGCTTGGTTAACTTTTTGAGCATCTTTTTCGACAGGCATTGCCTTATCGATAGTTGTTTTTTCCTTAGATGTGCTTTTCTTAACTTGTTCTCTATGTTGAACAGATTCTTGTTTAATACCGCTAATCTTTTGGTTGTTGTCAGAAATCTCATCGTTTAGAGAATTTATTTTTTTCATTTCTTCATCTGTGTATTCAACTTGAACATTGTTTTTATTGTCGTTTTGACCGTTCAAAAATGCATTTAAATCAACGTTATTAGAATCAAGATTTCCTTTTTTAGCTTTTTCTTTTGCTTCTTCTTCTGCACGTTTTTGAGCTTCTGCCATAACGTCTTGAATTTCTTGTTCTTTCTTTTCGTTTTCTTTTTCGGTTTTTTCAATATCTTTTTGACGTTTTTCTTCGGCATCATAGAACGCTTTAACAATTTGTGTAATGCGTTTGTCTGCCATATTAGCAAATAAGATGTCACCTTTTGCAAATTTAATTTGTCTGTTAGCAATTTTAATTTGTTTTGCCAAGTCTGAGTTGATGTCTTTACCTTCTTTGATTAAATCAACTACAAAGCTATCGGTAACAACAGATGGCATTTTTTGTTGTTTATCTTGATTATTTTCTTTTTCAGCTTTTTCGTCAGTGCTGTTTTCAGAAGGTTGAACTTCGCCACTCAAAACAGCTTCTTTTGAAGCAAGACCATCTTTAATATCCAATGTTTCAGCAATTCCATCAACTGATGTTTGAGTTTGAGTTGTGTATTCTTTTGTATCGTTGCCGATGTTAATAGCTTCTTTACCAAGAGCTTTACCTAATTGCATGTAAAAATCACCAATCCACATTTTTGGACCTAATGATGCTCTTGTTGCTTTGTAGTTGGTTTTAGAAGTGTAATCGGTAAGGTCTTCACCAACTTCAACTGTTTCGTCAGCAAGTTTTTCACCTAAGACTGCTAGAATATTGATGTCGTTTAATGATTTTGTAATCTCAGTTTTATCTAACTCAAAACCGTCTGCTTCATTTTTTTGAGTTCCCAAAATTTTTGACAAATCTTCGTATCTTTTTTGTTCTTTTTCTGTCAAAGAGTCGCCATTTTCAATTTTCTTTTGAAGTTTTGTGTATTCTTTTACTGAATTTTGGTATTCATCAAGAGTTTCTCTCTGTTTCTTTAAGATACTATTAATATCTTTTTCTTGTTTTTGTTCTTCAGGAATAAGATCAGTAATTTCTTTTTCTAATTTGTTGTTGTTTTCTTCACACTTTTCAATTTTGTCTTCTGCTTTTGGAATAAGGTTAAGGAAAGGTTCTTTTTCAGTAGTTTCGTCTTCTACACCATCAGGATTTTCTTCTTCATCAGAAGTAATTGTAGGATTTTCTTGTAATTCAGTACTTGCTAAGTCTACGATATCTTGCGGAATATTTACACCATCATTGAACATTGCCATAATTTCTTCGGCAGTATAAGCTGACCAAACAGGGTCGAGAATTATCCCTCTTTTTTTAGCAATAGCGTCCATTGTAGCTTTTACTTGAATGTTAGTTTTCTTTGCAGAAGATAAGCTTGAAGCATAAACAGGAGCATCTTCTACGTCCCAAACAACTTTACCATCTTTCATTACAGGCTCTTTTATTTTTTTATTGCCTTCTTCTTTTATGTTTACTTTTTTCTTCTTTACTTTCTTTTTACGAAGAATTTTTGCAGTAGGATTTCCATTTTTGTCTTTATAATTTTTGTCACACAATTTAGAATCAGCGTGTTTATCTAAGCCAAAACCGTTTGGGCTAATAATTTCGTAACCTGTTTCGTCTTTATAATACTGTTCAAACTTTAATTTTGTTTCAGAATCAAGCTCATAGTAGTATTGCATAGCATCAGTAATGCTCAACCATTTATTATTTCTGTCATAGTAGAACATTTGAAATATTTCGTATTTATTTGGTACACTTTTTACTGACATAGCAATCCTTTTCCTTTATATTGGATTACGGAGTTTTGGCGGATAAACTTTAAGAATTCCGCCAATTTGTAAAGAAATGTTTACACAAATAAATTATTTTTTTCGAGAATTTTAATAAAACAATTCGTGTACAATTTTAATATTTATCATATAAATATTAGATTTTATATTAATCTTCTATCAAAACCCTGTCAAGACAAGCTTTTGGAGAATACTGCCATTCGCGGAAGGTTATTCGCTTAACCTTAAACCCAGAACGTTCAATAATAGCTTGTTTTTTCATATTAGAAATATGAGATTTTGTCTTGTCCTCAACGCCGTCAATTTCAATAACAAACTTGTCATCAACAAGCAAATCTGCATTTAGCCCTGCAATATCGGCACCTGCAACAACTCTATGGTCAAGTTCTCGAATTTTCTCGGCAACTTCACGCTCAAACGAATTTTTGTAAATATTTTCGTCGATTTCACCTGAAAGCAAAGCTTGTTTTTTGTCTTGGTAGTTTTGCATATAAGAAACATAGTTCCTGAAATGCCCGTCCGGCAACTCTCTCGGGTTACGTGAAATAAAGTTGATAACCTTGTTTCGTCCACGAGTAATTGCAACGTTAAACAAGTTCGCCTTTTGCATAAACATTAAACTTTGCGTGTAACTGTTGTCCGCAACCGCCCACGAAATCATCATTATGTCACGTTCGTCGCCTTGGAACGTATGTGCTGTACCGATTTCAATCTGGTGTTTTTTAATCATATAATCAGACAAAACCTTAGAAACAGAAATTTTCAACTGTTCAACCTGAGCCCTGAATGGAGAAATAATTCCGACAGTAATAGGATTATCAGGATTTTTGCGCTCGTCCTCGATAATTATTTCGTGCAATCGTTTTACTAGCGCCTCAATCTCAGGCAGGTTACGAGTTGCATCAAAATCAACCTTTCCGTCCATAACTTCAACGAGTTCAAGTACGTTTTCATCGGGTTTATCCTTACGCATTACACGAATTCTATCGTTGTAAAACTCATGGTTTGAAAAATTGATAATCGGCGGAAGGCTCCTGAAATGTTCGTCCAACATAACCGAATTCATCGAGTAATAGTCTGCTAAATCGAACATTGAATTTGTCCTGAAACGCCACATCAATTGGTATTTGTCAGGAATTCCGTATTGGCTCAAAAATGATTGTTCTTTTGCTTTTTCAAGGAATGAAAGGTGCGGAAGTTGTTTGTCATCACCGACAATTACTGCACGTTTTGCCCTGAACAGAATTGGGAAACAGCTTGCGATATCACATTGAGAAGCCTCATCAATAATAGCTACATCAAACATTCCAGGTTTTAGAGGTAAAGAATCCGATACTGCATAAGTCGTAACACACCAACAAGGAAATGCTTCTAAAAGCGGTCTAAAATCTTCTTCTTCCAAAATGTTTGTTTGAAGTCGTTTTCTATTTGCCACAAGTGATTTTGCGTGAACCTTCAACCTTCTGCGCTTGTTTTCGTCACGCAAAAGTCCTTTCAAAGCCTCACGACGCTTGTTTTTCAGAATATTTGTCGCAAGAGATTTTTGTTTGCGTTTCATTGTCCTTATTTGTTCAGACAACATGTGAAGATTACCGGTTTTTTGAATATCAGCCTCAATCTTGCGCAAAGTCCACTCCATATTGGCAAATTCAAGTTCCTGTTTAAGTCTGCCGATATTTTCATAATTCACATCAAATTCTTTCAAATTCAAGATTTTTTTCAGTTGTCCAAGACTTGTGAAATTGGCGATTTTAGAGATAAAACCGGCTTTTTCCATATTGTGTTCAAGCACTTTTATGATGCCTGAAATCATATCAATTTCACCTTTTTTGATGGATTTTTTGATAAATTCACGTTTGCCCAAGATTTTTTCCTGCTCTTCAACTTCCAACAACTTGTCATGCCAGTTTTTTTCAAGCTTAATAATAGTTTCAGACTTGTTTTCCATATTTTTGAGCATGTCGAGATGGTCTTTCATATCTTTTGTATCGACAAGAAGAATATCTTCAACATCTTCATCAAGGTCAGAATTGTTCTGCGAAAGCAAGTTGTTTAGCTCTTCGCTCAACTGTCTTTGGTAGTTCAAACGCCCTGCACGAAGCGCCATGTGGCTTGCTCCAAGGTCGTTTAAGCGTTCTGCAACAACATCAACCGCCTTGTCCATACGTGATGCGACAAGAACCGTTTTGCCATTTGCAACAAGGTGTGCAACAAGGTTTACGATAGTTTGCGACTTTCCTGTTCCCGGAGGTCCCTGAACCGCAACAAACTTGCTATTATCAATATTTTTTACAACTTGTAATTGGCTATCACTCAAAGATAACGGTGTAATCGGATAAAAATCCGTAATCTTGTTCATATCCTTCATCGGAACCGATTTTTCTTTGCTCTGAGAATATTCTTCGTTAATTATGCTCAAAGCAGTTTCTCGGTAGATACCGGAAGGCTTTTCAGCGATTTGAGTCAACTCGTGCAAAACTCCGGCCGTAACAGATGGACGTTTTGTCAAAATTATTGCACTTTGCGGAGTTACAGCGATTTTTTCAAGCTTAACTTTCTGCTTAGCCTGCTCATTTTCTTCTTCTTCAATAATCTCGTCTACATTGTCGCCGTCGATTTTTTCTTTATAAAAATCTTTTGACTTAGAAACATTATCATCTTCCTTGTAGTCATCAACATTTGTGGCAATTTCGATTTCCGGAACAAGAGATTTCAGAGTAGTCAAGAAAATGTCCAATTTTTCTTGTGTAATCGGCAAATCCGGCACTACATCAAGAATACCTTCCAACAACAAATCAACTTCGTCCTCGTCATCATTTTTTCGCATAAGTGCCGCAAGTGCACCTGTATTCAGTGACAAAACCTCATCAAGCGGAAAACAGTTGATATTCACACCGTTTCTTTCAAGTTTGCATGGCATGTACAAAAGCGGAGTCAAAAACTCGTTCTGGCGTTTGCTTTTCGAACTTTTCCCAACCAAAAAGAGATAACCATAAATCAGGTATTTATCTTTTTGTCCCAAATCGCTCTGAATCATAAGTTCTGTAAGTTTTGGGTTACTTCCTTCCAGCGAAATAAATTCCTGCCCCGTTGAGAACAATTGTTCTTCACCTTTCAGAAAAATCCACTTGTTATCCTTATCGCCTTTGAGGTTGCGGAATGTGGAACTCTTAACTTCTTCTCTCACACAGTCGTGAAGATATTGGCTTAATTTTTTTATAAAACTGTTATTGAATGCTGAATTTATTGCTCTTGAAGCTTCTTGTAGCATGGGCTCTCCTTTTAGTTAAGTGAAAATGTTTGTTTAGGCGTTGAAGGTGAAAGTGAGAAGTGAAACGTGAAAAGTGAAAAGACCTTTACAGGTGCTATCGCACCAAAGATGCTTTTGAGCAAAGCGAATGAAATGAACTTTTCACTTTTCACGTTTCACGTTTCACGTTTCCTTCTCACGTTTCACTTCTAACTTTCAATAAACTATTCACTTTAAATATATTTTACGCTAAAATAACCAATATGAACATCATCAAAATAAACGATAATTCAAATAAATTGTTTTATATCGGCGGAGTTGTGCGTGACGAACTTCTCGGACGAGAATCACTTGACGTGGATATTACGTATGTCGGAAACGCTATTGAATATTGCTCCAAGTTTGGTGAAGTTGTTCAGGTTAATCCTGATTTTGGGACGGTTAGGGTTGCTATCCCCCCCCTCCTCGAAATCACAGATTTCGGTCCTCCCACAAGTGGAGGACATAAAGTTTCAAAAAAAATGTATGTTGACTTTGCCTCAACACGTTCTGAAAGTTATCCCCAAAAAGGGCATCTTCCTGTTGTTGAAAAAATCGGTTGTTCATTAAAGGAAGATGTTATGCGTCGCGATTTTACTATTAATGCACTTGCAAAATCTGTTACGACCGGCGAAATTGTTGACTATGTCGGTGGCTTAGAAGATTTGAAAAATAAAAAACTTAGAGTTTTACACGACGAAAGTTTCATTGATGATCCGACTAGGATTATTAGAGGGCTGAAATTTGCAACTCGCTTTGGTTTTGAACTCGAAGAACATACAAAAAAACTTCAAGATGAATATTTGGCGAATATAAATTATGATATGAGCTACAAAAGGGTGAAAAAAGAGTTGATTGAAACGTTTTCATTAAATTCACAATCGGCATTTAAAGCTTTTATCGACCAAAAAATCTACAAACTCGTCACTCCGAACGATGTTGAAATACCAAAGATCGACATCGAGAATTTAGTTACAACATACTTAGCTGCCCAGCCGCCTCGCTGCTCAGCTGCTTTATGGCTGATTTACGTCGGAATTCTCGGCGATTTGTCACGACTTCCTTTGACAAAAATTGAACAAAAGATTTTGGACGATGTGCCAAAAGAGATTTTAAAAACAGATTTTGAACTCTACAAAACTTTCCAAAACGCACGAATTGAAACGATTTTATTATATGCAATTTTGAAAGATGAAGTTGGTGCAAGGCATTATCTTAACGATTTACAGAATATTAAACTCGAAATTACCGGAAAAGACTTGCAAAACTTAGGTATAAAACCGTCGCCAAAATATCAAGAAATTTTTGATGAAGTTTTAAAAGCCAAATTACAAAACCCTAAAATATCAAAAAAAGATGAGGTCGAAATAGTAAAAAAGCTCAAATAACCTCACCTTTTCAATCTTAAATCTTATTCTTTTAAAAATTTTAAATTTTACATCTCATATCGCAAAATATAAAAACCGGAATCTTCAAACTCTTCCTTTATTCCGGAATATTTAAACCCTAGCTTTTCATAGAACTCAATAGCTCTAACATTTTTATTCAACACCCAGAACCACAATTTTTTACCATCTTTTTTGGCATCATCAATAAATTTTTTCATGGTAAAAGTTCCAATGCCTTCTTTTTGAAAAAACGGGTCTACATAAAAATCGCTCAATTTAATTTCATTTTCCATAACTTCGGCATTTATAATTGCCTTTACAACCCCGTCATCGTACACATATTGATGTTTCAAAGCATTCGGTTTTCTTAAATTTTCAGCCTCACTCAAAACCTGAATTACATTAAATGACACATGGTCATTTTTGAAAATATCCCTATATGTTGTTCGTTTTGTAAAAACAAGAATTTCGGCAATTCTTGCAATATCTTTTTCTGTCGCTTTTCTAAGCATTTTTTCGCCTTTCCACTTTAATCCTCAAAACCTCTACATATTTTAAAACCAACGGATAAAGCCCTGTTATAAAAAATCCTATTAAAAAGAAATTTCCCAAATCTAACAAACAATTTATTACACCCCCGCCGACTAAAAACATTGCGACACGATAATAAATTGAACCTTTTATTGTTTCAAAATTAATAAACTTTCTATCCAAAATCCAACCTAAAAACGCACCTATTATCATGTAAACTTTTGGATATGAATCCCTTGTCATTTTAAGAGGATCTACCAGAATTTTTCCGTTGAAATAATCTATCGGATAGTGTTTCAACTCTGTATAAGCAATTAGCACCGCACAAACAAATAATACTGCACCAAACACTACCCAATCACGATTTTTACCCTTATCTATCCAATCAAGAAGTTTTAAATTACCCCAGAGTATAAATATGCCTAAAATCAAAGATACCACAACATCTTGCGGAGTATGCACCAAAAGATAATTTCTCGAAAACCCCACCAAAAGCACTAAACATATAAACGAATAACGCAAAACTTTATTATTCCAAAATTTTACGGCAAGTCCGCCCCAAATGCTCGTTGCAATTGCTGTGTGCCCACTTGGAAAAGAATATCCTGTCGCCATTTTCATCGCACTTGCCGTCGGGTGAATTCTACTATCCAAAACCCAAGGACGATATATACAAGCCGTAATTTTTATGAATTGATTGATTAAAATCCCTAAAAAATAGTTAAATGCTAAATAAATCCCGCATTTTTTATCAACAATCCAATAAACAAATGAAATAGTTAAAAAAGCTAAAAGCCACTCCCCACAACAGGTAACATGTGCCAAAAGCCAATCGAATACTCCATGAG
>ERZ1026880.1263-NODE-1263-length-11032-cov-5.739182_pt1 | contig 11032 bp, 8 predicted proteins | sample MGYA00380170_ERZ1026880 | MGnify/ENA primary metagenome ERZ1026880 (study PRJEB33269, sample SAMEA4719806) | human gut metagenome | biome: human-associated habitat; feature: organic feature; material: feces | place: Cameroon | collected 2013-10 ...
CCTCTCCACCTTATCCAGGAATTTTGCCGTGCTGATTTCCTGCCGCCGTGCCAGGATCTCCACACCGGCATGGGACAGATCCCGGTTCCAGCGGTTGTATCTGCCCTGCACATGGAGGAGATCTGTAGGTGTGACGCCGATCCGAAGCAACACTCCTTCTTCCACCAGCGGCGTCAGGTCGATGGTCTCCGGATCCTGTCCGATGATACGAGCCAGATACGTCATGCTGTGAGGTCGTTCTCTAAGCTTTTCCATCATTTTTTCATCTTTCCCGGTAACATCACGAGATGCCATGCCTCCCCGGTAGAAATAACAATCCGCTTCCTGCGCGGAATAAGATTTGATATCACCTGTTCTTCGAAAGCTGCGTACTTCATGGATCAGTTCCGGCCACTGCGCGCCCGCCACACAGAGAGGAATGACTTTTTCCGGTCCGATCCGGATCTCTCCGTGGCGATCGAGACATATGCGGCTGTCACCGCCAATGCCGAAGGTGGAGATCTCCGCTGCCTGTACGCGGGTAAGCCATCCGCCTACATTGGCGCCCTCTCTGCGGATCTTCACCGATCCGCCTGAAACTTCCGCGATGTCCGTGGTCGTCCCTCCCATATCGACTACGATCCCATCCTTCTGTCCCGTCAGAGCCAGACCTCCGATCACGCTGGCCGCAGGTCCCGAGAGAATGGTCTCCACCGGTCTTTGACCTGCCAGTTTTTCCGTCATCAGCGTCCCGTCGCCTTTTACGACCATGATGGAGCCTGAAATACCTTTTTCTTTCAGCACCTTTCTTGTAGAAACCAGCAGATCATCTATAATGGGAATCAACCGTCCGTTGAGCACAGCCGTTACCGTTCTGTGATAAAATCCCAGTGCCGTACTGAGATGATGAGCACAGATGACAGGAATGCCCAGCACGTCTTCCGCGATCTTTGCAGCCTCCTGCTCATGCTTCGGATTGCGAACGCTGGCATAGCCGGAGATCGCCACGGCGTCCACTTTGCCCTTCAAAGACTCCAGCACACGTTTCACTTCTTCTTCCTCCAGCGCCTCCTTCTGCCTTCCCATAATGTCGAAGGCTCCCCGGATACGTATACTCTTTGCAGCCGGGACAGCATCTTCCAGATCAGCTCCCATATAAAGCAGTGCGACTCTACCGCCTCTTCCTTCTACGATCGCATTGGTGGCCAGTGTCGTCGAAAGAGGAATCAGTGTGATTTCCTCCAGCCTGTCAAATTCCAGCTGATCCAGACAGTTCTTGATCCCTGTCGTCAGATCGTCTTTGGTCGTCAACGCCTTTGCCTTGCATAACACCTTGCGATCCTTTGCATCGATTATGACCGCATCCGTATAAGTACCACCTGTATCCATTCCTAAAATAAAAGACATAGAAAGCCTCCTTCTCCTGTTTTAGGATCATCGTAAGCCTTCTATGTCATTTTTTGCAAGATATCACGGGGATTCTTTAAGGAAACTTTAGAAAAACAGCACCGTCTCTACTCCCTGATTTCCGGCGATATGATGGTATTCTTCTTGCTGACCACGATACCGCAGATCACCATGAAAATACAGAGGATCTCCATGCAAACGAAGATCACCAGATAGTTGTCGTCAAACAGTCTAAGCACCGCCGGGAACAGCACGGTTTCCAGAAAAGCTCCGAAATAAGCGAAGCCGTTGAAGATGCCTGCTGCACTTCCGGCAAACACACGGCACCCCTGATCGATAGCGTGTACCCAGAGGATCCCGTTGATGCCATAGAGAGCGAATCCCATAAAAAAGATCCCAACCAGCACCGACTGAGTGTTTTCCAGCATCGGGAATGTGATGACCAGCGTTCCGCAAAGTGCCGCCATGGCCGTCACGATGATACCTTTGTTGTCAAAAAGCTTCGTGCCTGCCACCCAGGTGATGACCAGCGTTCCGAACGCCATACCCACCGGCAGCATAAGATTGGAAAATGTTTCACTCAGGATCTCCTCACCGTTTTCCTGCTGATAATACACCGGGATCCAGTTGAGGAGTCCATAACGGCAGATACTTGAGAGCAAGGCGATAGCACACCACCACCAGAAATTTCTAAGCTGCAGAAAATAAAGCCATGGGGTCTTTCCTTCCTCCGCACGTTTTCGCAAGGTTTCTTCCCGCTTCTGATGGTTCTGGCTGTGGACGGCGTAAGCCGGCAGTTTTTTATCCTGCGGTTTTTCAACTGCAACAAATGCAAATACGATCACGAAGATCAGCAGTACACCCATAGGGATGACCATCCCTGTCCGCCATCCGATGTCAGGCCACAGCGACACGATCAGTATCGGCAGCAGATATGCCGTCACATGTGAGATCCCTGAAAAGAAATTTGCAATACCAACGCCCTTGCCTCTGTAGCCTTCTGCCCACCACTGAGACAGCATGCTGATACCACCGACCCATATCATGCTCTGAAAAAGACCGTTTACGATCCATGTCCCCAGAAGGAGTCCCCACTGATTTTCCAGCGAAATGAGCCCATTCATAAGGATGGTGCCCAGACCCCCACAGATCACCAGTCGTTTGGAACCATACCGATCCGCCAGATACCCGTTGATCACACTACCTGCAGCATAGCTTATAAATACACTGACAGACAGGATGTGAGCCTGGGTTCCGTTCATGCCCGCATCCGCCACGAAATTATCCATGTTATTATTGACATTGAATCGCCCCAGATATACGAAATTGTACATCAGAGCGAAACTGATGAGTGTGATCCATTTATAATGATCGAATCGTTGCTCCATCTTCTTCTCCTAAAACAGCTATTTACAATTGATTATCTTTAATTTATCATAAACAAGTAAGGATTTCAAACGAATGATTCTAAACTGAAAACATAAGAAGGATGGGTTTTATGCATTTCGTTCCGGGTTATTCCATGATGGCGGCAACTGCCACCACGTTCATGCTCAGTATGATCTTCCTGCTTTTATCAGGACAGAGCAAAAAACAATATATGCGGTTCTGGGGGATCGCCTGGCTGGTTTATTCCGCCATGTTCCTGCTGGACTTCTGTCACTTGAACTGGAACTTCGTCTATCTGGGATATGTGATGCTGCGGCAGATGCTGGCACTTTTAGGTTCCTACACATTTCTTCTGGGAACGCATCATTTTTTTCAGATCAAATGTCCGGCTGTCCTGGGCTTTGCAGCGATCATCTCGACCATTTCCATGGTCCTTTATCCTGCGTCCTATCCGGTGTATACCCTTATGATCATCCCGAACATCATCTTCTCCTCAGGACTTCTGATTTATTCCGGCTGCATGTTCATCGCTATTTCCTGGACTCAGAAACTTCCGGAAAAGCTGATCGCCAGCTTTCTGATCATCCTGTGGAGCATCTTTATCAATCACTTCGCTTTTTCGCTTAAAAATCAGCAGCTTGAGATAGTTTCTTACTATATCAGTATTTTCACCGTAAACGTGCTGATCCTGACCCTGATCATCATCTACTTTAAAAAGCTGCGGTTCATTGATACGAAACAGCACAACCGGTTTCGTCTTCTGGTGGAGAATTCATCAGACTCTATGTTCCTGTACGATTACAAGCGGCAGCAGTTCGAATATATCAGCCCCGGTATTTCGTCCCTTATCGGCATCAGTGAAGAAAAACTTTATGAAATGCCGGAGCGGTTCTTCGACTACGTCAATACGCCGAAGAAATACAGCTCTGTCCTCAGCATTTTCTCCCGTCCGGTCAAACGACCGAATGGCGGTATCCTCATGCTCTATAAAAACGGCATCGTGGAGCGATGGTCGCAGATCCACTACGTTCCGATCCGCGATAATACAGGAACTGTTTCCGCAGTAGAAGGGATCCTGCGTGACATCACCGAACAGAAACGAGCAGAAGAAAGTCTGAAAGAAGCAGAAGAGGCTAAGAAAGAATTTCTGGAGAACATCTCTCACGAGATCAAAACGCCGATCACACTGATCCAGGGATACACCGAAAGTCTGCTGGATAAAGTGGTGCCGCCGGAATCCACGGACACGTACCTGAAAATGATCAATTCCAAAGCAAATGTGCTGACTACGCTTTTGTCAGACCTGGCACAGATCTCCGATATGTCTTCACAGACCATGGAATACAAATTTTACGAGCACAACGCTTCTGACATCATGCAGGAGCTGATCCAGCAAGGAGAATTCCACATCACAGCATCCGGGCATACGGTATCGACTAAAGTAAATATAGTCCCATACGCCGTGATCATCATCGATCCTCAACGGATCCAGCAGGTCATCTCCAATCTCATCAGCAATGCGATCCGTCATACCCCGTCAGGCCGAAAAATCTCTATTTCCTGCGTTTCCTATCCCTACGAGGAAATGATGCATACGCCGTCATCGGATGACGATTACAGCATTCCGGACGGCGAGATCCTGGTCACAGTCAGCGATCAGGGAGACGGCATCCCGGAGAAGGATATTCCCCATATTTTTGAGAGAAATTTCAGCGGCGGACGTCGGATACAGACGAGCACTTCCGGCAAAGGCAACTCCGGTCTGGGGCTTTATATTTCCAGCCAGATCATCTCGCAGCATTCCGGGCGGATGTCTGCAAAGAATAATCCAGACGGCGGAGCGGCGCTATCGTTTTCCCTGCCGTATTATCGGTAAAATAAAAGTCTGCTCAGGGCACCAGTTTTTGGCACGCCTGAGCAGACTTTTTCCTTATTTGTTATTCATTGCATTTAAGAGCTTCGTCCATCGGGACTTTGCGGATTTTTCTGTTAAGCGCCAGACTGATGATGGCATATATCACGATCCCGATGAGAAACATCTCCGGAAACAGCGACGGCTTTACGTAGAACGTGAGCCAGCCGGAAAACTTTTGCATCATAAGCTGGTAGACAACCTGCAGCAGTTTGTAATCCACCGGCAGACTGATGAGCAGGCACAGTACGACCGCCACGGCCGTGGATGTGTTGTACAGCCCCGAGATCTCCCGATTGGTATAGCCCAGAATCTTGATGATGGAAATCGCCCGCGAATTGCGTTCCAGCACCACCTTGGACAGCACGTAGAGCACCAGTGCGAAAGTCACGACAGCAAATCCGCCGAACATGTAGAACACCACGCCCATGGACTGTTCCAGCTGCGCCGTGGTATTTTGCAGATCCTTTTTTGTGAAGACGTTCTCAATATCGTCATCATCGATATCCTTGATCTTCGTATTGCTGAAATAACCGGTAAAGTAATCGTCTCCATAGTCAAACAGGTCGTTGCACCGATCGATGTCCATGAAGACCGCCAGTCCCGCCGGATAATCCACCGTGCCGACGACTTTAAAGGTATAGGTCTTATTGGCATATTTATCATCAAGCTCCAGCTTCTCACCCTTCTGGATACCCGTCTTGTCTGCAAATGCCGAAGACACCAGGATCCGGTATTCATCCGGCTTTTTCAGATCCGCTTTTGCATTGTCAATATACGATGAATCTTCTTGGATGCCGTACAACGACATGTCCTCATCAATGGCGCCCTTGTATTTCAGCGTATTGATAGTGTACTTTTCGGCTCCGGCCGTGTCGGTCTGTACCGTATCCTTCAGCACATACTGATATTTGCAGATCTGATGATCCAGCACCTCACCTTTGTAATGCTCTAGCAAAGGTGTAAACATAAGACCGAACATGAGCAATAGATTGGCAAATAAAATGCCAACTAACAATACAAGATAGCTGCCCTTGTTCTGCAAAATCACCCGCAAACGAAATCTGTTAAGAAACCGGATATTCGGCAAGCGTACAGCCCGTCCCTTCTTTTCCTTTGCAGTCTGCCCTCTCAGGAATGCCAGTGGCGAAAGCTTGAGCTTTTTATAAAGTGCCAGGAAATTGATCAGGATCATGATGATTTCCGGCCCCAAGGTAGACAGCAGAAAAGCTTCCGGATTCCACAGTGTCTTGTAAGTCGGCAAAGAGTAGCTTCCATAGTAGAGCGTCGCCACGGTGTTTTTGAAGAAAGAATATCCCAGGATGTTGCCGATCACGCAGGCGATCAGCGTGATGATCACCGGCAAAGTCATATAATGGCGGATCAGCTCGGCTCTGGTATAGCCGGATGCCCGCAGCGTTCCAATGACCGTCGCCTCTTTTTCGATGGTATTCAGGGTCGTCACCGCGAAGACAAATGCCAGGATCGCCGTGATGATGTACATAAACCAAATGACCATCTGCTTATCGCCGCCCAGGTCGTTTCCAGAGAAATGGATGGCCTGATTATCTGCTTCCTGCAGGAAATCCTTCACTTCGTTGTCGCTGAAAAAAGCTTCTTTCACCAGCTTTGACAGCAGGTCGTCCGACTTGTCACGCCTGGTTTGCTCGCTCATGCCCTGCTTTTCCCACTTCCAGGCGTAATTATAATGGAGGCTGCGGGTCTGGGTGCTCCCGTCATCCAGCTTCTTTAAATTCTCCGCCATAGCGTCGAATCCGCCTTGTGTCACAGCTGCTACGGTAAAGGTCTGCGCGTCGAACATAAGATCCGAGTTATCCTCAAAAAGAGCACTGTAATCCGAAAATGCCACCAGTCCGCAGACCTTCCACGATGTTCCGTTGAGCTGGATAGAGTCTCCCACCTTTATATCGTTGTTTTCTGCAAAGAGCCTGTCGATGGTGATCTCGTCGTCTGCCTTGGCCATTCTTCCCGACAGCACACTGATCTTATTGACCTTGCTGCGGTTCGCGTAGATCCGATAAGTGTTGTCGTCTGTCGCCTTTTCTTCTATGTACGGCTGCGAATACAGCTTGACGTGTTCGTCATCCTGCAAAGTTTTGATCAGGTCTTTATCCGCCTTTTCTTTGAGGATGAAATGACCGTCTTCGATATTGTATTTTTTAAAACTCTGGTCGTAGGCAGCCTTCATGCTGGTGCCCGCTACTAAAAATCCGGAAATAAATCCGATGGAAAGGACCATGAACAGGAAGATCGCGATATATTTGCCAAGATCCTGCCGCAGTTCCCGCTTATATCGTTTATGCAAAGGATTCTTCATAGATCGTCTCACCTACCATTCCAGCTGCATTGCCGGGATCTTGTGGTCGTTGTAGACCTGACTCCGGATCTGTCCGTCACGCAGGGAAACCACCTGATCTGCCATATGCTTTATGGCATCATTGTGAGTCACGATGATGATGGTGTTCTGATATTTGCTGTTGACCTGTTCGATCAGCTCCAGGATCTCCTTGGAGGTTTTATAATCCAAAGCCCCTGTCGGCTCATCGCAAAGAAGAACGTCAGGATTTTTGACGATGGCTCTGCCGATAGCCGTTCTCTGCTGCTGGCCGCCGGAAATCTGGTTTGGCAGCTTGTCTTTATGATCCCAAAGCCCCAGCACGTGAAGCAGTTCATCCACGTTTAGCGGGGCGTCGCTAAGATATGCGCCCACCTCGATGTTTTCCTTCACTGTCAGGTTCGCGATAAGGTTGTACTGCTGGAATACGTACCCCAGATGTTTTCTGCGATACAGGGACAGCTTCTTTTCATTCATATCTTCGATCTTCTCTTTCGCTATGGCGACGCTGCCGCTGTCCGGGCCGTCGATCCCGCCGATGATGTTGAGAAGAGTGGATTTGCCGCTCCCTGATGGTCCCAGGAGCACGCAGATTTTTCCTTTCTCTACGGTCAGATCGATGCCGCGAAGGACTTCTACGTGGGTATCTCCCTGGCCAAAGGATTTTTTCACTTGATTCACTTCCAGAAATGCCATGATTCTTCTTCCTTTCTTCGCTCGCATACTCGAAACACTTGCCGCAGATGCGGCAAGTGTTTCGAGCGTTTTCATTGGTCTGAGTTGGTGTTCACCTTTTTGTTGAGGTATAAGGTTTTAAAGGTTTTGTTTGTCGTTTATGATTTCACTTTTACTCTTTTATGTCTATCGTTTCTCCGATATGGCTTACACCGAAGATTCTGTGTCATTTGTTTTGTGTAACTTCGTTAGTTTTGACTAACGGTTCTGCCTATATAAACCCGGTACGGAAACCGCACCGGGTTATTTCCTATATAGGCGGAAATGAGGTAAGGTTTTGTTTCACATGAGTAAAATAATTTATCAAGGAGGTTAGTATCACCTAACTCCATGATTATAATACTACAGCCACTGACCAATGTCAACTGGTTTTTTGAAGTTTTTTTGTTTTTATTTTTAGGGTTGAGGACGGGGGCAGGCATAATGAATCCATAGTTTAGCGTTGCCGGCACGGGGATGAAAATTTACCAGAATTTACGGGGAATCCAAAGTTTCTTGGGGTCTATGGTTTTCAGCATACATTTTTAGGGGACTAAAGAATTTCCATTTTATGTATGTCTGTTTTGGAGGCGGGATTTAGGGGATAAAAGCGTTAAAGAGATTGATTGTCTCTTTTCAATTGAAAAAACAGAGCAATTTTTCCGTAGAATCTTGCCCTGCTTTTTTCTTTTCTTTAGAAAATATGGTTGCTATTACATTTATTCCGCCTTTAATTTTTCTGCTTTAGTGCTTTCAGCTCCTGCTCGGTGAGACCGGTTGCCTTCGATATAATGTCCAGTGCCATATTCATCTCCACCATCCTGCGAGCGATTTCCTGTCGACCGCGCTTCTCGCCGATCATTTCGCCTTCGCGCCTCTCCCACATCTTCTCTTCAAATGCATTCATATACCTGATCCCCACTTCCTCATTCTTTTTGATTTCTTCCACTCGTTTCTGCAGATTCTCGATCTTTCGGCTATGACTTCCTGCCGCATTTTCCTCTGTCGTCTGCTCAAAGTAGCGCAACAGCTGGATCTGCTCTTCACTGACTCCCTCATCATCCGTTCCGCGGGTGTTGAGAAAGATCCTGGTCGCTCCATCTTGCAGCTTCAACCCCGGGATCTCATCACAGCTCATGTGGAAAGTGTACTTATACTTCCCTTCTCCAAAGAGGTCAAACGGCATGATCATGATCACATACGCATCCTTGAGCTGACTGTAATCCTCTCCCGGATGCAGCATGTTCAGATCGATCATCCCATTATAGTATCTGGTTCGTTTCGGCAGATCCTTCGTATTCTTTTGCTGGACTTCCATATCATACGCTACATCCCTAATATCCTCACCGTACACATCGAAATACACGCTCTTGTTCTGCGGTGTTCTGCGAAGCTCCTTTTCTGCCTGTGCCTTATCCTTCAGCGGCACAGGATGCCCAAGGATGATTTCCAGCACATCCTCCAAGGTTTCATTATCCGCCATTACTTCTGAAAATAAAAATCGGTCCAGCAGATTGAGTTCCTGCAAAGTCTTTATTCGGTTCATCATCCCTTCTCCCCTGATTATAACTCATCCTGCCTCCGGAGACAATTAACTTATCTATTGCATGCATACCACTATCTGGTGGAGATATACTACTCCGCATGGTAATATATGTCAAGTGTTTAGGACGATTTTCTGTCATTTTTTTCCTTTTAGCGATGTTTGCAGAATTTTGTTCGCTGATCCTATCGATAGTCGAGCAAATCCATGAAGCGAGTTATTACGTCATGCTGATTTCATCCTCGGACTCCCTCGCAGCAAGGCTCACAGGATGAAAATGAATTAAAAAAGCACTCTGCCAGGGATTTTCAGAGGCTTCCTTCGATGTCCGCCTCAGGATTTCATCCTGCAACGCCAGGCTTATTGTGATGAAGGATGAAACGTCTTAAAATATTTCCATTCAAGCGAACCGTTCTACTTGTAAAACAGATAACACGCTGCCCTTTCATCCTGCCAGTTCTATATCTGAGGGACTTGGGGATGAAATCAGCGTGATAAACGTCTTTAGGATTAGGGTCGAGGGGATAAAGATGATGAATCCATAGCTTAGCGTTGCCGGCATAGGGATGAAAATTTACCAAAATTTAGGCAGATTTTCATCCCTATTAGCCAGCATCGTAAGTTTAAAGATGAAAGGCCTTAAAGCGCCGGTCGATTTCACCCGGTTTCATCGTTATTTCGGAAATTAAGCCCGTTAAGGATGAATCGACCGTCGAAGCAGCTCCAATCAGGTCAGTCCTTCAACCCGTGAGCCGGTGCAGGAAGCATTGATAATGGTTGCCATCCCCTGTTCCCTGTGTTACAATACTTCTTGCGTAGAGTAGGTATTGTGCGTGAAGTGTCATAAGATGGGATGTTGCTTATGAACGAAAGCTTTGCTGCGGTGCAATATCGCGTCCGCTACTACACTCTGGGATTTGATATACTCCTGTTCTTTTTGTGTAGTTCAATCTACGACAAATAAAGAAAGGAGTTTTTTTATGGAACAAAAGTCTAATACCAAGCGGCTCGTGGTTCTGGCGTTTCTTATCGCACTGGAGATCATACTCACCAGGTTTTGCTCGATCCAGACACCGATCGTGCGAATCGGATTCGGATTTCTGCCGGTAGCGATGATGGGTATTTTATACGGTCCAATCTGGGCCGGGATCGGATATGCTATAGGCGATCTACTGGGCATGCTGATTTTCCCATCAGCAGCTTACTTCCCGGGATTTACCCTGACGGCGTTTTTGACAGGAATGATATTCGGGTTCTTCCTCAAGGGGAAAGAGATCACCTGGAAAAGCGTGCTGCCTGCCAGCCTGCTCGTGATCCTGGGATGCAATCTGTGTCTGGATACGTTATGGCTCTCCATTTTGATGGGTGACGGATATCTGGCGCTGCTTCCTGCTCGCATCTTAAAATGCGTGTTGATGCTGCCCATCCAGCTGGTTTTGATCCCATTTGTATGGAACCGAATTGTATCGAAGATACCGTTTGCCGGACAGATGACGGCGTAGAGAAATTTTCTCTTGACCCCAAAAGCCCTTATGATATAATAAAATCAAGAGGGAACCGTAGAACGGTTAGCCTATGGAGTTTTGATAACTGCCTTCAGCTACAAAATGAAAGGCAGTTATTTTATTTCCCGCACTATTCTGTACAGGATCAGGAGATAAATTACACCGAAAATGTAATCCATCATACCAACCACCTCCTTTTAGGCTAATCCCAACGGACCCCTTTAAGG
>ERZ1026880.1265-NODE-1265-length-11014-cov-6.036317_pt1 | contig 11014 bp, 6 predicted proteins | sample MGYA00380170_ERZ1026880 | MGnify/ENA primary metagenome ERZ1026880 (study PRJEB33269, sample SAMEA4719806) | human gut metagenome | biome: human-associated habitat; feature: organic feature; material: feces | place: Cameroon | collected 2013-10 ...
GGACCTCGACGAGTACATCAACCTGAAGGAGCGCGTCGAGTCGCGCATGAAATTGAGCGTGATGACCTCGACGGGCGACGAGAACCCCATCGACGCGGAGGAGAAGGGCGACCTCGAATACCGCCGCGTCCAGCTGAAGCGGCTGCAGACGGAAGTCGTGGACATCGAGGACATGGCGAGCGGCGTTTCCATTCAGGACCTCGGGCTGAACGAGTTCCGGCTCGACCTGCTCGCCTACCTGAAGCGGCATGGCGGGGACATCGAATCCGCGCCGAAGGGCCTGCACGCGGTCGTCGCGGCGGGGCCCGACGCGCCGCCGGGCGTGATCTTCATCCTGCGGAACGTGAACGACAGCGTGAACGCGGGCGACCGCAACCGCATCCATCCGTTCTACATGGTCTACGTCGACGAAGCGGGCGCGGCCGTGCGGAACCATCTCGACCCGAAGAAACTGCTCGACACGGTGCGCCTCCTGTGTCGCGGCAAGGCAGAGCCGTGCGTGGAGCTGTGCCGGTGGTTCAATGCGGAGACGGACGACGGACGCCGGATGGAGGCGGTCTCGGCGCTGCTCGGCAAGGCGGTGGAGTCGATTGTCGCGGTCAAGGCCGAGAGCGACATCGACAGCCTCTTCACGGCGGGCGGCACCTCGGCGCTGCTGGGAGAGGTGTCGGGGCTGGACGACTTCGAATTGATTTGCTTCCTGGTGGTGAAGGAGGCTGGACGATGCGCCTAATGCCCCAGGGCCGAATCGGGTTGGCTGCCGCAATAGCGGATTGTCGAGGGGGCTTCGCCGCAGATTGCGGCGGCGACGGCATTGATGCCGAAACAGCGTTCGCGGGTGAGCCGGTCGCCTTTGCCGATTTGCGGAAAGGGCGAGAGCATCAGCAGCCTGCCCGCCGCACAGGCGTCAAAGTAGGGGCCGCTGGGCTTGAAGTAGGGGCCAAAGCCGCGTGGCACGATCATGATGAGCGGATGGTTGGCTTCGCGCACGGCGCGGGCGACCGCCTGTTCGCCCGGCGAGATGCAGCCCGAGACGACGACACCGCCGCGTGCGCCGAAGAGCAACGCCTCGTTGACTTTGTTTTCAATGTCGATGGGGCTGGCGCGGCGCGAGACCTGAATGAGCATCTTGTTGGGCGATTCGAGAAGAAAGGCATTGCCGACGGCGTCGATCGTCGTGCCAAGCGCACACCGTGCGCTGTCTGTCGTGCCAAGCGCACTCCGTGCGCTGTCTCTTGGCGCAGGGGCTGCGCCCGGCAGGACTTCGGAGAGGGCGATTGCGCGACTGACCTTGAAGAGGTTGGGGTTCTGCATAACGGCCCAGCGACGCGCGGCATTGCGTTGCACATAGCGAACCATGGCGCGAAGCTGGCCCTTTCGGAAGAGAATGGTATCATAGAGACCGGGAAACCAAAAGGTTGTCGAGCCATCGATCTCGAACGGCGCGGCAAGGGCGAGATTGGCCTTGGTGCAGGCGATCTTGAAACTTCGGATGACCTCACCCAACGGCGAATTGAGCCGTTCACGCACACGGATGATGCCGTGGAAATGCTCGGGCATGACGGCGAATGGACAGGGTTCGACTTCGTGGAACACGTTGCCGAGGTTTTGCCAAGCGCGGGCGACCGCTTCGCCCAGGGGAGAGGGCACGAAGGCCCCGTCTCGAATCTCGCCCAGAATCGGCCGGCGCCGTTTCACGACGAGCGTGATCATGTAGAACCAGGGCTTGCAGTAATCCCAGCCCGGCAGCCGAATGCCGGCCTTGAGATGCCCGTTCTTGTCGCGCTCGCGAATGGCTGGCTGAGAAGTCATGTTGCCGGTATTGTAGTAAAAGACGGGAAAACCGTCAACGGGGGATGGGAAATTTGAATTTCAACCTACCAGAATCCACGACGTTCAACCGCCGCGTGCCGAAGCAGAAGTTCTACGGGAACTGCGCCGTCTCGGCCGCGCTGAAGCGGTCGTTTGTGGATGAGATCACGGCCATCTGGTGGCGCAACAAGCTTGCGGCGACAACGCTGAACCTCGCGAAAGGCGCGGCGGTCATGGAGATCGAGGTCTTCGAGATCGAACTCGCCAACGGGCATTTGAACGAAGAGGTGTTGCGGCAGATGGATCGGATGATTCCCTACCATCTCCTCTTTGTCCTGACGTTCGAGAACCGCGCCCAAGCGTGGATCGGCTACAAGGAAGCGTCCGGCACGGGCGCGAACGCCTTCAAGGTGAGCCGCTACTACCATACCGATTGGATGCCGCGCGAGGCGCTGTGCTTTTCGCTTGCCGGCCTGACGCTCGACGAGGTTTATGAGAATCTTGTGCGGAATATTCATGCGGCCTCTCAACCCGCCCAAACCGGGAGGGACGGCCTCCGTGCCGTCCGTGAAGTGGGGACGGCGTGGCGCGAAGACCTCCCGATTTCCGCGAACATCGCCCGCGACACCGCGCGGGCGCGGCTGGAGAAGCAGATCGCTGCGCTGGAAAAGCGCGCACGGGCGGAGAAGCAGCCGAAGAAGAAGTTTGAACTGGTACAACAGGTCAAGACGTTGAAAAACGGATTGGAGGCTTAGATGATTAAACAGATTAAAATCAGTAGCACACCTCCATACATTGGTGATGAGCAAAAAATCGACGCCAAGCAAATCAATTTTCTATTTGGCTTGAATGGAACAGGAAAGACAACCATTAGTCGGTTTTTGCGGAGTCAAGATGATTCTCGATTTAGTCAATGCACCGTTGAATGGATTGGTACTCCTCTTAAATGCGAGGTTTATAATCGAGACTATGTCGATGAAAATTTTGGGGAAACCTCTGTCCCAGGTATCTTTACATTAGGTGAAGAAACCATTACTGTTAAGCAACAAATTGAGACGATTACCACAGAGCTAACCGAACTTCAAAAGAAAACCGAGACACTAAATGAAGAACTGAACGGTGCTGATACCACGCCCGGTCTATATCAAAAACTGAAGAAGCATGAAGAAGAATTTACGGACAAGTTTTGGCTGGTAAAGCAGCAACTTGACCGTGAACAAAGCTTTCTAAATCTCGCCATCACCGGCTTTAGAAGTAAGAAAGACGTATTTAAGGCCAAGATAATATCAGAAAAGCAAAGTAATCAATCTGAACTTAGAGAAAAAACTGAATTAGAGAAGCAATGCTCACAGCTATTCGTTGCCAAAGCCGAAAAAGCAAATCAGCTTCCAATCCCTTCATTTAGTGAGTTACTGGCAATAGAAAGCAACGACATTTTACAGCGTGTTATTGTCGGCAAAGAAGATGTAGATATATCTGGGCTTATCAAAAATTTAGGCATCGACGGCTGGTTTAAACAAGGCGTCTCCTACCTCGATAAAAGCGAGGGGGTTTGTCCATTTTGCCAACGCCAGTTGGAAGATGATTTTATCAACAAGGTCAATGATTATTTCGACGAAAGCTACTTTGCTGCAACGAATGAACTTTCTAAGGTATGCGACAGCTATACTTTTCTTTCGAGCGGAATACTATGCAAAGTACAGTCGCTAATTGATAACCCATCAGACTTTATAAAAAATGATGAACTTCAAGTTGCTTATCAGCAGCTTATGCACATCATTGACGAGAACAAAAGAAAACTTCTTGAGAAAAAGGCTTCCCCCAATATTGTTGTTCAGCTTGACAGCATAAAGGAAATTGGCGATACAATACTGTCTATATTAAAAGATGCAAACAGCAATATTGGTGCTTTTAACAAGAAAATCGACCATATTAAGGACGAGCGAGCTGCTCTAACTAATATGGTCTGGCGATATATTATCGAAGTAATGTCGTTGGATATTAGAACCTATATCCAAGGAAAAGAGAGACTTGAGGAAGCTATCAACGAAGTAAATGAAAAATTGAAGCAACTCAATAATTCAAGCAAAGAAAAAACAAGACAACTTCGCACCCTTGAGCAGACATTAACAAGCATTATTCCAACTGCAAAGGGCATCAATGATTTATTGCAGTGCTATGGATTAACCGGTTTCCACCTAAAGGTCAACGATTCCGATAAAACATATCAGCTTGTAAGAGCGGATGGTTCATCAGCCCTACAATCATTGAGCGAGGGTGAGCGAAATTTTGTTACCTTCCTATACTTTGTCTACTCGCTCAAAGGAAACAAGGACGAAAGCGGTCATAATGACGATAAAGTTGTTGTAATTGATGATCCGGTATCAAGTTTGGACAATGATGTTCTATTCCTTGTAAGCACATTGGTTCGCGATCTGTTCAAAGATATTTACTCTGGAAACGGAGCGATTAAACAGCTTTTTGTACTATCACATAACACATATTTTTACAAAGAAGTGACATTCGAGAAAGGAATTACCGCCCCAAAGACAGGCTACTGGATGATTACGAAGTCCAACGATATATCTCAGATAAGATTTTGCGAGAAGAACCCTATCAGCTCCACTTATGAGATGTTATGGGACGATGTGCGAATTGCTGCGAAAGATCCTTCTGGGAGTAACACGCTATCTTTGTCAAACACCATGCGTCGTATTGTTGAGTATTATTTCAAGTTTCTTGGTGGAATCGACTTGAATAAATTTCATCTACAATTCCCCGATGGCGAACGGCAGATTTTCAAGTCGCTTATATCTTGGGCAAATGCAGGGTCTCACTCTGCATTTGATGACTACTCGGCTACACCAAGTCTATATAGTTCGGAGAATTATCTGAAAGTTTTTAGGGACTTGTTCGATAAAACAAAGCACATTGCTCATTACAATATGATGATGAAAATTGTAACGGAGGATGAAAACAATGGATAAACTGAAGATGCAAACGGCGAAGAGAGCCGATGAGAATTACAGAAAACTGGCGGCGATGTTCCCGAACGCCGTGACGGAAACGATCAACGAAAACGGCGAGGTCGTCCGGGCGATCGACAAGGATGTGCTGATGCAGGAGATTTCCTGTACGGTGGTGGACGGCAACGAGGAACGCTATCAGTTCACTTGGCCGGACAAGAAGAAGTCCGTTCTTCTCGCCAACGCCCCGATCAATAAGACGCTGCGCCCTGTTCGGGAAGATGAAACTGTTCCTACTGGGACAGACAGTGAGGGAAAGCCTTATTGCAGCACGGGCAGCGTGAACTTCGACACCACCGAAAACCTCTATATCGAGGGCGACAACCTCGAAGTGCTGAAGCTCTTGCAGGAAACCTATCTCGGCAAGATCAAGATGATCTACATCGATCCTCCGTACAACACGGGCAACGACTTTGTGTATGAGGATGATTTCGGGATGGGAACTACTGACTATCTACCGAATAGCGGACAGTTTGATGAGAATGGAAATCGTATGGTGCAGAACACCGAAAGCAATGGTCGCTTCCATACGGATTGGCTGAATATGATATATCCCCGGCTGAAGTTGGCAAAGGATTTGCTTGCAGATGATGGTGTAATTTTTATTAGCATTGATGATGGCGAAGCTTCTAATCTCATAAAACTATGTAATGATGTAATGGGAGAAGCAAATTTTGTTGCGGATTTGATATGGCAGAAGAAATTCTCAAGAGCGAATGATGCTACATACTTTTCTACGATGCACGACCATATCTTGTGTTATTGTAAGCAAAATATTATGATGAGCGATACTGGCTGGAGGATTGGACTTCTCCCAAGAGGTGAAGAAATTCCTAATGGATATTCTAATCCAGATAACGATCCCCGTGGAGTATGGACATCAGTCATTCTTTCTGCTAAATCTGGTTCTGAAAGCCTACTATATGAGATTGAAACACCCAGCGGAAGAAAAGTTTATCCGCCCAATGGAAGGTTTTGGAGTTGTAGCAAAGAAACATTTGAAAAATGGAAAGCCGACAATAGAATTTGGTTTGGAGCAAATGGAGATGGCACACCTCGGAAGAAAACCTTTCTATCAGAAGTGCAATCAGGACTGCGCCCCAATACGATTCTATTTCAAGATGATGTTGGAAACAACCAAGAAGCGAAGCAAGAGACAAAGGCACTCTTTGATGGCTTGGGTGTTTTTGATGGTCCTAAACCGGTCCGGCTACTTACTACCTTGCTTAGAATAGCCAACACAGAATCTGATGCAATTATCCTCGATTTCTTCTCCGGCTCTGCCACAACTGCCCACGCTGTTATGCAACTCAATGCCGAAGATGGCGGACACCGCAAGTTCATCATGGTACAGTTGCCGGAGAAGTGTGACGAGAAGAGCGAAGCCTACAAAGCCGGCTACAAAAACATCTGCGAAATCGGCAAGGAGCGCATCCGTCGTGCGGGCGAGAAGATCGTGGCAGAATTGAAGGCGAAACAGGCGAAGGAGGCTGCGCCGAGCCTGTTTTCGACCACAGAACACACAGAACGGCTAACGCCGTCACAGAATACACAGAAGGGAACTGCGAACTCTTCAGTGTGTTCAGTGTCCGCCGAAGGCGGTTTCTGTGATTTCAGTGGTCAAAAGACCCCTGCTCGAAACCTCCCCGACATCGGCTTCCGCGTCCTCAAAGGCGACACCTCCAATATGAAAGAGGTCTACTACAATCCCGCTGCGTATGAAGCCAGCCTATTCTCCAGCCTTGAAGATAACATCAAAGAGGACAGAACGCCGGAGGATCTGCTGTTCCAGGTGATGCTGGATTTGGGCGTGCTGCTCTCCAGCAAAATCGAGGAGACCACCATCGCCGGCAAGAAGGTGTTCAATGTGGCGGACAACTATCTGATCGCCTGCTTTGACAGCGATGTGGCCGAGGAAACCATCAAAGCCATTGCCAAACAGAAGCCCTACTATTTCGTGATGCGAGATAGTTCTCTGGCAAACGACAGCGTGGCAACCAACTTCGATCAGATTTTCGCCACTTACAGCCCCGACACCATAAGGAAGGTGCTGTAATGCAAGCGTGGTCGTTCATATTAAGTGTACTTGGCGCGACAGCATGGTTGCCAATCCTCATAACTCCTCTTGTGAATATCTGTAGGAAAATCAGTGCGAGCCTTTTGGAATGTAGGATATTGACAAGTGGAATTGGCATTTCTGCCATCACAAACGAAAAGAAAGTTGGCGTAATAACCCTGTTGGTTGTCAACCTATTCAGAGAAGGCGCCGATTATTACCCAACAACAATACAGGCTGCCTTTAAATTAAAAGACGGAAGAACGTATTCAGCTGAAATACTAGATTTTTCTTCGATTACATCAAATTATGGATGTAAGAAAACTATGTTTTCCATCCCGATAGATATGGAATTTAATGTTTCTAGGACTATCAAAAGCAATGCTGATAACATAAAAGCGATTGCCTTTTTAGTGGAGGGTGCTGTATTTTCAAGTATGTCAGAGGTTCAAGAAATACGCATCAAGTTGTGTGCTGGAAGATTTAATAATAAGGTTATTAGGATTGTAGCCTCAGATTTTCCGAGATTTAATTCTACACGTATTTTGGATAGATACGAAAGTGCGGTGGCGGTAAGATGAAGTTTAATTTCAAGATACAGCAGTACCAAACCGATGCGGTCGACGCCGTTGTGCGCGTCTTCCAGGGGCAGGGGTTTCACGACAGGATCGGTTACATTCGCGACTGTGGCAGAGTCCAGGCGGAGCCGCATCAGGGAACGCTCGGAATCCCAGACGAGGGAGCGGACGGCATTGACCCTCTGGACGACACGGGCTATCGAAACGAAGCCGTCGAACTTTCCGACGAGCAGCTTCTGCACAACATTCAGACCTTGCAAAGCCAGAACAACATCCGGCTCTCCACATCCCTTGTCAAAGGCTTGGGGCGGTGCAGTCTGGATGTTGAGATGGAGACCGGCACGGGCAAGACCTATGTCTACATCAAGACGATGTTCGAGCTGAACAGGAAGTACGGCTGGAGCAAGTTCATCGTGGTCGTTCCCTCCATTGCGATCCGTGAGGGCGTGAAGAAGTCCTTTGAGATCACCGCCGACCACTTCATGGAGCATTACGGCAAGAAGGCGCGCTTCTTCATCTACAACAGCTCCAACTTGAACCAGCTTGACAACTTCTCTTCCAGTTCCGGCATCAACGTGATGATCATCAACACGCAGGCGTTCGCCTCCTCGCTGAAAGAGGACGGCCGGAGCAAGGAAGCCCGTATCATCTACTCCAAGCGCGACGAGTTCGCCTCCCGCCGTCCGATCGATGTCATCAAGGCGAATCGCCCGATCGTCATTTTGGACGAGCCGCAGAAGATGGGCGGCGACGTGACGCAGAAAGCGCTCAAGAACTTCAATCCGCTGTTCGCGCTCAACTACTCGGCGACCCACATCCAGCAGCACAACCTTGTCTATGTGCTGGATGCGCTGGACGCCTTCAACAAGCGGCTGGTCAAGAAGATCGAAGTCAAGGGCTTCGAGGTCAAGAATTTCCGTGGCACGGACAGCTACCTCTTCCTTGAGCGGATCGTCCTTTCCAGCAAGAAGCCGCCGATGGCGAAGATCGAACTGGAAATCGGCTACAGCAAGTCCATCAATCGGGAAACCCGCATCCTCGGCGTTGGCGACGACCTTTATTTCGCTTCACAGGAAATGGAGCAGTACAAGGGCTACACCATTTCAGAAATCGACCCGTTGCGCGATACCGTGACCTTTACCAACGGCGAAGTCATCAAGGCCGGAGATGTGGTGGGCGATGTGTCCGAGAAGGACATGCGCCGCATCCAGATCCGGGAAACGATCCTCTCCCACTTCGAGAAAGAGGAAAAGCTCTTTGACAGGGGCATCAAGTGCCTCTCGCTGTTCTTCATCGACGAGGTGGCAAAGTACCGCCGGTACGATGAGAACGGCGAAGAGGTGTTGGGCGAATACGGTGCGATGTTCGAGCAGGAGTATCGTGCCATCCTGAACGACTACGTGACGCTGTTCGACACGCCGTATCAGAGGTATCTGAAGTCCACTTGCAGCGATGCGGGCCGGGTTCACAGGGGCTATTTCAGCATCGACAAGAAGACTGGGCGAAGCGTGGACAGTCCGCTCAAGCGCGGCAGCGCGTTCTCCGATGACATTTCAGCCTATGACCTGATTCTGAAGAACAAGGAACGGCTGTTGTCCTTCGAGGAGCCGACGCGGTTCATCTTCTCCCACTCCGCCCTGCGCGAAGGGTGGGACAATCCGAACGTGTTCCAGATCTGCACGCTGAAGCATTCCGACAGCAATACGGCGAAGCGGCAGGAAGTCGGTCGCGGGCTGCGGCTCTGCGTCAATCAGGACGGCACCCGCATGGACGTCCAGAGCTGCGGCGACAGCGTTCACGAAATCAACACGCTGACGGTGATCGCCAGCGAAAGCTACAAGACCTTTGTGGCGGACTTGCAGTCGGACATCAAGACCGTCCTCTACGATCGGCCCACGGTGGCGACAAGCGAATACTTCAAGGGCAAGTACGTCAAGGTGGACGACGTGCCGACGCTGATTGACGACGAGAAAGCCAACGCCATCGAGTTCTACCTCATTCAGAACGGCTATGTGGACATGAACCGCAAGGTGACGGACAAGTACCGCCAGGCAGTCAAGGACGGAACCGTCGTGGAACTGCCGAAAGAACTCAAGCCGATGGCAGACGGCATCCATGCGCTCATCCAGGCGGTCTATGACGACGGCGTTCTCAGAGAGATGTTCTCCGACGGACACGAAACCAAGGTCAAGGAGAACCCGCTGAACGAGAACTTCGCCAAGAAAGAGTTTCAGGCCTTGTGGCGTGAGATCAACCACAAGTACGCCTACACGGTCGAGTTTGACAGCGCCGAGCTGATCCGCAAGGCCATTGCCCACATAGACGCGAAGCTCTTTGTTTCCGAACTGCGCTACACGACGACCATTGGGCGCCAGAAAACGGAGATGAACGAGCATGAGATCGAGCGGGGGGAGTCCTTTACCGGCGAGAAGACGCGGACGCAGACGCTCAGGCACGCGGAGACAAGCCAGGTCAGATACGACCTCATCGGGAAGATCGCAGAGGGGACCGTTCTGACGCGGCGCACGGTCTCGGCGATTCTGCAGGGCATCCGCATGGACAAGCTCGCCCTGTTCAAGAGCAATCCGGAGGAGTTCATTGCGAAAGTCGTTCGGCTCGTCAACGAGCAGAAGGCCACAATGGTCGTTGAGCATGTTTCCTACAACGCCATGGAAGGCGAATATGACAGCGCCATCTTCACGGCGGAGAGGACGATGCAGAGATTTGACAGGGTGTTCCTTGCGAAGAAAGCCGTTCAGGACTATGTGTTCACGGACGGAACGGCAGACAAGAGCATTGAGAGAAAGTTTGCCGAGGATCTGGATGCGGCGGATGAGGTCTGCGTCTATGCCAAGCTGCCGCGGGCTTTTCAGATTCCCACGCCTGTAGGCAACTATTCGCCGGACTGGGCGATCGCCTTCTATGAAGGCACCGTCAAGCACATTTTCTTCGTCGCCGAGACAAAAGGGTCAATGGATAGTCTTGAGCTGCGTCCGATCGAGCAGGCGAAAATCTCTTGCGCCAAGAAATTGTTCAGGGGAATCTCAACAAACAAGGTGGTGTATCATGAGGTGGACAGTTACCAGAATTTGTTGGCCATCATGAAATCAATCTGAGACCTCGCTCGAACTGCGGGAGATCGAAAATATGATGCGGTGAGCGGTCTGCCTGTACCATCGGATTTATATAAATGCGAGGGTATGTTGTTCTCGGTGGTTCACGGACGGCGTGAAGGGGATTCACCACCGATTGCACAGATGCGGCCTATGGCGACACAGATATCCACAGATAGGGAGGGGAAGATATCGTTGTGTATCCGTGTCCGTCGGAGATGGTATCAGTGCTATCAGTGGTCAAGAATGTCGTGGAGGGGATTCACCACCGATTGCACAGATGCGGCGCAAGCGCCGACACAGATATCCACAGATAGGGGAAGATATCGTTGTGTATCCGTGTCCGTCGGAGACGGCATCAGTGCTATCAGTGGTTAACCCGACTTTCCACGTTCGACCCTAAGTTTGACTTTTTCATGTAGTTAATTG
>ERZ1026880.1266-NODE-1266-length-11012-cov-48.547139_pt1 | contig 11012 bp, 9 predicted proteins | sample MGYA00380170_ERZ1026880 | MGnify/ENA primary metagenome ERZ1026880 (study PRJEB33269, sample SAMEA4719806) | human gut metagenome | biome: human-associated habitat; feature: organic feature; material: feces | place: Cameroon | collected 2013-10 ...
ATGGCCTTTTCCAAGTCCATCTGGAAGCGCACCACGGCAACGCCGTCACGCACATGGCATTCGCGGATGTTGGCAAGCTCGACCGGGCTTTTGACACCCTTCAGTGCAAAGATTGGGTCGGCACCGGTAACGGTCTTGTGCTCGTTCAGGGCGCAGTACAGGTCATAGTTGGTGGCTTTCTCGTCTACGAGGAACACTTCCTCTGCGGGCAGAGCGTGTACGGCGTCGATCAGCTCCGGATAATCGCGCAGGGCAACACCGTTATCGGCCAGCGTTTTTGCGTCGGCATCATTCAGGCGGCCGGGGGCGATAAACAGGGTGCAGCTGTCCATCGTGACAAGGGCATAGGCAACGGCCAGCGGGGTACAGGGCAGGTCGCGTGCGCGCATGTTGGTCAGCCAGCCCACACAGTCCAGACCAGTCACGGCCAGGGCGGTGGCACCGGCTTTTTTCAGCTCGTCACGCACCATGGCAATGCGCTGGGCGGCGGTGGCGCCGGTCTGCTCAACGGTCAGCAGCTCGCAGGGGGTGTTGGGAAGGCTGGGGCGGGTGGTCAGGCTCTCCCACAGGGGGGAGACGATATCCTTGCTTTCCAGCTTGGCGCTGCTCTTGGCCAGAGCGGCGGCATAGCCGTTGGCAATGGTGGCAGGCACGCAGCTGCCATCCAGCAGCAGGGTCTGGCCTGCGGCAAAATGGGCGGTCAGGTACTCTTCCACGGTGGGCACCCCGGCGGAACCGGCGTGCATGCACTCAATTTCGGTACCGGCCAGCTGGCGGTCACCCTGAACATAAAAGCGGCCATCGCACCACAGGGCGCTGCCGGTCAGGGTGACAACGAGGGTGGAGTTTTCGCCGGTAAAGCCGGAGAAAAACGGCAGGCTGTTGTAATAAGCGGGCAGATATTCACTGGAGTGGGGGTCGCTGGTCATCAGCAAAACACCGTATGCACCGGCTGCCTGGGCAGCGGCGCGCAGAGCGGCGATTTTTTCATTGGTCGTCAAGATAGTCCTCTCCTTATATGCAGAATGTTGAATAAGTCCATTCTAACACGTTTTTATAAAAGGTCAATACGGGGCGCGGTTCAGCACAGTGCCCAGCAGTGGCAGGCCGCAGCCCTGCAGAAGGTGAGCCGCCTGGCGCAGCTCCTGGTGGGTAACGCCGCCGCTTTGTACCACAAGCAGGGCACCGTCACATACCTTGGCGAGGCTGAGAGCGTCACTGCATTCGCTCAGGGCTGGAGCATCTACCAAAAGATAAGCAAACTTTGGTGCACAGCTTTCCACCATGCGGGCAAAACGGGGGTGTTCCAGCAGCAGGGCCGGGCGGCTGGTGGTGCCGGAGGCCGGAACCAGGCAGGTGCCGCGGATCTCGGTGTGGTAGAGAACTTCCTCCAGAGGAACGCTGCCGGAAAGATAGTGCGCCAGACCCGGCACTTTGTGTTCACCGGTCAGCCCGCACTGGCGGCAGATGCCGGAATGGCGCAGGTCACCGTCAACCAGCAGGCAGCGCTGGCCAAGCCCGGCAAGCAGCTGCCAGAACTGCAAAGCCAGAGTAGTTTTACCCTCCTGCGGGGTAGTGCTGGTGAGCAGAATGATTTTGGCGTCCGGGGCTGTCTGTTCCAGACGCAGGCGCAGCAGATTCAGGGATTCAACCGTCCGGGGTGCCAGCTCCGGCAGGTGGTTCAAAGCAAGTTCTTTCATGGGCGGCCGCCTTTCCGGGTATGGAGGCGGCGGGGCGTGGCATCCGGGATGCAGGCCAGCGGCGAAGAGCCAAGGCAACGGGTCAGATCGTCCGCCGTATAAATGTGGTCATCCCGCAGGTAACGCAGGCAGAGGACCGCAAAACAGAGCAAAAATCCGATAACAGCGCCAAACGCCGCGTGGAACACAGCACCCGGCCCGGAAAGACGCTGCGGCGGGGCTGCCTGCTCCACCAGGCGGGGCGGGGTGGTGCCCATGCGGGCAGATAGATCATCCAACGCAAGGGCAGCCAGCGCGTTGGCAATATCTGCTGCGCGCTGTGGGGAGGAATCGGCCGCAACAATGCGCAGAATATGGGTATCTGCCGGGTGCAGAATGGTAATCTGGTCTTTTAAGTAGGCAGTATCCGTGGAAAGGCCAAGGGTGGAAATAACGGATTCCAGCATGGTGCGGCTGGTCAAAAGCTCCTGATAATCAGCCGTTAATTGCAGTTCCGCATAGCCGGAGGTCAGCCCCTCCTGTGCGGCGGCAACATACAGCTGGGCTTCGGCCTGGTAGCTGCGCGGGGCAAGGCGTGCGGCAGCAAAGGCCAGAATACCTCCCAGCAGGGTACAAACCAGTACCGCGGCGAAATGGGCGGGCAGCAGGCGGAACAGTTCCACGGGGGTCACTTCGCGCCCGGCGGCGCGGGATGCAGGGGCAGCGGGCAAGGTGCTCACCTCCAAAACAGGGCGTGAACAAGGCAAAATTCCGGTAAAAACAGCATAAATCAAGTGTAACACGCGCCCGGCGCAAAATTCAATAGAAAAAACGGTTTTTCAGGCGATACTGGGCGGTTTTTCGGGCAAACTGCTGAAAGGTGAGAGAATTTTGCAGCAAACGGGGGAAACGCCGCGGCAAAAAGGCGCTGACGGGGCAAGAAGTTTTCAAAAATTTCAAATTTTGGCAGGCCCAAATGGGCGAAAAGCTCTTGACGGGTTTGATATAATAAGGTTAGCAGTAAGAAAACAAGATTGCTAACAACACAAACAAACTTTAAGATAGAAGGGAATATTACCATGGCAGAACAGGTAACTAAAATTGATATTTTCTCCGGCTTTTTGGGTGCAGGCAAAACGACCCTGATCAAAAAGCTCATCAAGGAAGCGTTCCAGGGCGAAAAGATCGTGCTGATCGAAAACGAATTCGGCGAGATCGGCATTGACGGCGGCTTTATGCGTGAGGCTGGCATTCAGGTTAACGAGCTGAACTCCGGCTGCATCTGCTGCTCCCTGGTGGGCGACTTCCGCGAGGCACTGAAAAAGGTCGTGGAGACTTATCATCCTGACCGCATCCTGATCGAGCCTTCCGGTGTTGGAAAGCTGAGCGATGTGACCCGCGCCGTTGAGGGTGTGGGCGAGACCCTGCCGGTCAGCCTGAACAGCTTTGTGACGGTGGCCGATGTGAACAAGGTCAAAATGTATATGAAGAACTTTGGCGAGTTCTATGATGACCAGATCAGCCACGCATCCTGCATCATCCTGAGCCGCACCGGCACCGCAGACGAGAAGAAGATTGCCGCAGCCGTTGCCCTGATCCAGGAAAAGAACCCCACCGCCACCATTGTGACCACCGATTGGAACGAACTGACCGGTGCACAGATCGTTTCCGTTATGGATGGTAAGCGCGACCTGGTTGCCGAGCTGCTGAGCGAAGCACAGGCTTCCAACGCAGCCCATGCGGACGAGGATGAGCATCATCACCACCACCATGACCATGATGAGGACGGCCACGAGTGCTGCCACCATCACCACGACCATGATGATGACGACGATGATGAGGAGGAGCACGAGCATCACCACCATCATGACGAGGATGATGACCACGGCCACGAATGCTGCCATCACCACCACGATCATGATGACGACGATGACGAGCATGAACACCATCATCACCATGACGGCGAGTGCTGCTGCGGCCATCATCACCATCATCATGACCACGATGCAGACGAAGTGTTCACCAGCTGGGGCCACGAGACTGCCCACAAGTACAGCCATGACGAGCTGGAGAGCATCCTGACCGCGCTGGATTCCGGCGAGTACGGTGCTGTGCTGCGTGCCAAGGGCATTGTGGACGGCGGCGACACCTGGTACGAGTTCGACATGGTGCCCGGTGAGCATGAGATCCGCACCTGCGGCCCCGATGTTACCGGCAAGGTGTGTGTGATCGGTTCCCAGCTGAAGGAACATGAGGTGGAAGAGCTGTTCCACGCCTGATTTGTAAAGGAGTAAAACATGGCGCAGAAAGAGATTCCCTGTTACCTCTTTGTGGGTATGCTGGAAAGCGGCAAAACCAAGTTTATTCAGGAAACAATGGAGGACCCGCAGTTTGATTCCGGCGACAAAACGCTGCTGTTGATCTGTGAGGAAGGCGAAGAGGAATATGATTCCGAGCGATTTGCCTTTGGCGGCGTGACCGTTGCCACCATTGAGGACAAAGCGGAACTGAACCGCGAACACCTGCAGCAGCTGGCTGAAAAGTCTGACTGTGGGCGTGTGATCATTGAATACAACGGCATGTGGCTGGTGCAGGAGCTGTACGATGCCCTGCCGGATAACTGGCTGATTTACCAGTGCCTGGCCACCGCAGACGGCACTACCATCAAGACCTATGCCAACGACAATGCCATGCGCGGCCTGCTGCTGGACAAGCTGCGCGGCAGCGAGCTGCTGGTGGTGAACCGTGCCGAGGCGGTAAACGATGACGAAAGCCACCAGCTGATCCACAAGCTGGTGCGCCAGGCCAGCCGCCGCTGCGATATTGCCTATGAGTTCAAGGATGGCAGCGTTGCCTATGACGATATCCCGGACCCGCTGCCGTTCGATGTAAACGCCCCGGTGATTGAGATCCCCGAAGAGTTCTTTGGCGTGTGGTATATGGACTGCATGGATGACATGCAGAAGTATGATGGCAAAACGGTGAAATTCTTGGCCCAGGTGTGCCAGACCAACCGCGCCGGCAAGGACAGCTTTGTGCCCGGCCGCTTTGCCATGACCTGCTGCGTGCAGGATATCCAGTTTGTGGGCTTCCCCTGCAAGTACACGGAGTACAAGAACCTGAAGCAGCGTGACTGGATCACGGTAACGGCAAAGGTGAACCTGAAATACCACCCGATTTACAAGGGCCAGACCCCGGATTCTGTCGGCCCGGTGCTGACGGCCATCAACGTGGAGCCTGCCGCGGCCCCGCGTGATGATGTGGTGACCTTCAGTTGAGCGGGGAGCGCCGCAGGGCAATCGAAGCCCGCGTGGCAGCCGCAGCCGCCCGGCTGGAAAAAGAGGGCCGCTACACGGCAACCCGGCGGTGCATCCAGCACGGCAAGGTCAGCGTGTATGCCCACTGCGTCAGCGTGGCGGATACCGCCTGTATCTTGGCGGAAACGCTGCACCTGCGCGTAAACGAGCGGGCGCTGATCCGCGGTGCATTGCTGCATGATTACTTTTTGTATGACTGGCACGATAAAGCCAACGGCCACCACTGGCACGGTTTTACCCACCCAGGCACCGCCCTGCACAACGCAAGCGAGGATTGGAAACTGACCCCGGTGGAGCGGGAGATCATCAAAAAGCACATGTTCCCCTTAACCCCCATCCCACCCACCTGCCGTGAAGCGTGGCTGGTGTGCCTGGCAGATAAAATCTGTGCCGCCAAGGAAACGACCGGCGGAATCTATGGCAAGCTGCCGTTTGCCGCGAAGCGTAACGCGCAGGATAAGTAAATTAACGTTTTATATGCAGAAAATCCAAAAGCCCGATGCCGTTTTGACATCGGGCTTTTGGCATTTTACGCGGAGAGGGGAAAATTAGGAATTAGAAATGAGAAATTAGGAATTGAAGGTGGAGCGGAATGGATTGTAGGGGGGCAGTGAAATGTTTTTATGCCATCTAACATAAGGGGGATGGAACGGTCAAGACCGTTCCCTACAGAGCATTTTATAATGGGTGATAAACCATAAAACAATCTGTAGGGCGGGGTGCTCTCACCCCGCCGCGGAAGAACCGGAACCACCTGCCGCTAACCGAAAAACCATTTGTAGGGGACGATGCTTGCATCGTCCCGTGTGTTGGGTCTTAACGGATATATCACTCTAAAATATGGCAAGGCGGCGGGCGCACGATGTGTGGCCCCTACGGGTGGGAGGTATAGCAAATGTGGAATGGTGTACCGTAATGTGGGATGTAGGGAACGGTCTTGACCATTCCGGGGACTTTTCATATATGTCCGTAATGGTTTTGGCTACAAGGTCCGACAACGGCGGCCAGAGGGCTGGCCGCCCTACTGCGCAATGAATAAGAATCGTATAGAAGCGAGAATAACTGCATCAATAATCAGAACACAAAAAACAAGGGCGCACCACGAAATGATATCCGTGGTGCGCCTTATTTATACGATTGTACCTATTGGATCAAAGGTTTTCGCCGAAGCCTTTTTTCAAAAAGGCTGGAAAAATCCCCCGTAAATCCAAAAATCACAGCGTATCGCAGATGGTGCTCATCATGGAACGGATGTCGATGTGCTGGGGGCACTTGGGCAGGCAGGCACCGCACTTGATGCAATGCTCGGCGCGGGTGGCGGCGGGGGCGTCCTCATATTCCTCTTTCAGGGTGGCAAGGAGGTCACCGCGCAGGCGGTATTCGTTCCAGGCGTGCAGCATGCCCGGAATGTTGACCCCGGCGGGGCAGGGCATGCAGTACTTGCAGGCCGTGCAGGGGGCAAGCTTTTGGGCCTTGAACACATCCAGCGCACGGGCGAGGGTATCCTGCTCGGTGGTGGAAAGCGGAATAAATGGATCCATGGAAGCCACGTTATCCTGTACCTGCTCCAGGGTAGTCATGCCGGAAAGCACGCACAGCACATTGGGCAGGCTGGCAACCCAGCGGATGGCCCAGCTGGCCAGGCTCTTTTCCGGGGCGGCCTGATGCAGCAGGGCGGCGGCTTCAGGGCAAAGGGTGTTCAGCATCCCGCCGCGCACCGGCTCCATAACGATGACCTGCAGCCCGGCAGCGGCGCACAGCTCGTATTTTTTGCGGCTCTGCTGATAGTCCCAGTCAAAATAATTGAGCTGCAGCTGTACAAAATCCCAATCGCCTGCAGCAAGGATCTCTGGCAGCTGCTCAGCGCTGCCATGGAAAGAAAAGCCCAGCCGCTTGATTTTGCCCGCCTTGCGCAGCTCGTTCAGCTGGTCATAGGCGTGGTACTTGACGTAATTGGGCCAGCTGCTTTCATGCACAGAGTGAACGAGGTAAAAATCAAAGTAATCAGTGCGGCAGTTGGCCAGCTGCTCGTTAAAAATACGGGGCACATCCTCATCGCATTTCAACAGCCAGCCGGGCAGTTTGCTGGCAAGGTGATAGCTGGCGCGGGGATACTTGGCCAGAGCTTTGCCGCAGAACTTTTCGCTCATGCCGCCGTGGTAGGGGTAGGCGGTATCGAAATAGTTCACGCCGTGGGCATAGGCATAATCAAAAATCTCCTGTGCCTTTTCCTCGTCAATGCTGGTCTGGTCGGCGGCGTCCCGCAGGGGCAGGCGCATGGTGCCAAGACCCAGCAGGCTGATTTTGCCGTTGTGGTCATTATAGGGGGCAGGGTTATTGCGGCAGACACGGTATTCCATACAAGTTACGCTCCTTATTCCGGCTTTGCCGGATGAATTTGATGGAAGATTTGGTGCGGGGATAAACAAGAAACGCCGATTTTGCTGGCCCGGCGGTTAAGGTGTATCTGAAAACAAAGAAACAGCCGATATTTTCGACTTTTCAGATACACCCTGGGAAAAGGAAATTATTCGCAGGAGGAACAGTCGCCGCAGTCCTCGTCGGTGGCAGGAGCTGCCGTTGCGGCGCGGCCTGCCAGCTCGGGATCAAGGCTTTCGGCTACTTTGATCATCAGGGCACATTCAATGCGCTTGCGGAACACTTCGCAGCCATATTCATACACACCGTGGATATCGCCGGTGGCGTGCAGGGCGTTGGCGGCGCAGCCGCCCGCGCAGTACAGGCGTGCCCAGCAATCCTTGCAGTCGGGGCGGGCGTACACGTTGCACAGCTTGAATTCATCCCGCAGTTCGGTGTTGGTAACGCCGTTCCAGATATCACCCAGCTTGTAATCCGGGTCGCCGACAAACTGATGGCAGGGGTACAGGTCGCCCCAGGGGGTAACGGCCATATATTCGGTGCCGGAACCACAGCCGGAAATGCGCTTGTAAATGCAGGGGCCATGGGCCAGGTCGATCATGTAATGGTAGAAGGTGATGGGGTGACCGGCTTTTTCACGGCGGAGCATATCCTTGGCCAGCAGCTCATACTGGTCAAACAGGATGGGCAGGTCGGCTTCAGTCAGGGCTTCGGGACTGCCGGCCTTGCTCACGACCGGCTCCATGGAAAGCTCGTCAAAGCCGAGATCATCCGCCATGTGGAACAGGTCGTTGGTGAAATCGGTGTTGTAATGGGTGAAGGTGCCGCGCATGTAGTAGCCCTTGCCGCCGCGGGCCTTGACCAGCTGCTGGAACTTGGGCACAATGCGGTCATAGCTGCCGCGGCCTGCAATATCCTTGCGGAAACGGTCGTTGACCTCCTTGCGGCCATCCAGAGAAAGAACCACGTTATAGCACTCTTTGTTGGCCCACTCAATGACTTCATCGGTGATGCCGATGCCGTTGGTGGTCAGGGTGAAGCGGAAGTTCTTGCCCTTTTCTTTTTCAATGCTGCGGGCATAGGCAACCAGCTGTTTGCAGACCTCAAAGTTCATCAGCGGTTCGCCGCCGAAAAAGTCAACCTCCAGGTTGTGGCGGGTGCCGCTGTGCTCCACCAGGAAATCCAGCGCACGCTTGCCGGTCTCAAAGCTCATCAGGCCGGACTGGCCGTGGAACTTGCCCTGGGCGGCAAAGCAGTATTCGCAGTTCAGATTGCAGGTGTGGGCCACATGCAGGCAGAGCGCCTTGACAACGGTGGAACGATTTTTGAAGTCAAAGGCATGATCAGCGTAAATATCATCGGCAAACAGCTTGCCATCGGCCTTCAGTTCTTCGATATCGTCAAAGCAGTCGTTGATGTCCTCGGCGGTCACTTCGGGATGGTCAGCATATTTCTTTGCCAGCAGGTCGGCAGCTTCTGCGCGGGGGTGGCCGGCATCGGCCAGAGCGATGGCGTCATACGCCAGTTCGTCTACGGCGTGAACGCTGCCGCTGTAGACATCCAGCACAATGTTGTAGCCGTTGAGTTTATATTGATGGATCATACTATTCCTCATATCCGAATCAAAGTGGGGTTACATAAAAAGAACCGGGAGCGCCTTTTTGGTAAAAGGCAGTCCCGGCAGAAAGCCAGTTCAAGTAAAAATTACTTCTTCTCGCAAGGCTGGTTGGCAATGCCGCAGCTGGTCTTGCAGGCGCTCTGGCAGGAAGTCTGGCATTCGCCGCAGCCGCCGTTCTGGAGGCTCTTAGCCATATCGCGGGTGTTCAGAGTCTGAATGTGCTTCATGAAATTTCACCTCTTCTATAAATATAGATTATATTTAATATACACGGAAACCATAGGGTTTGTCAAGCAAAAGCGGGGATTTTTGCGGGGCGGCGGGCAGTTTTTGGCCCACAACAGGAATGATGCTATTGCAGAACATCCAAAGTGGAGCCACTGCCAAGGCCGGTGTGGTGCAGGCGGGTGCCGCAGGCGGCAAGGGCGGTGCAGGCCGCGATGAATTCCGGGGTGATTACTTCGCCCGGTGCCAGCAGCGGAACGCCCGGCGGATATGCCCAGACATACTCTGCGGCGGTGCGGCCAACGGCATGTTGCAGTGCCAACGCGGTGTGCGGGGCAAAAAGCGCCTGTGCGATGGAACAGGCGGCCGGGCCGGGGGCGGGCAGCACCTGCGCCGAGGCGGGCAGGGGAGCGTTCTGCGCCGCTGCGGCATCGATCGCCAACAGGGCAGCGGCAAAGCGGTCAAGGGCGGTTTCTTCATCGCAGGGGGAGGTCATGGCCAGCACGTTGGCACCACAGGACATCTCGGTTTCAAACTGCCAGTCCCGGCGCAGCAGTTCCGCCAGGGCGGGGCCGGTCAGCCCGGCAGCAGCACCGTTGACGAGGATCTTGCCGGAATCGTGGGCAAAAAAGCCAAGGTGGGCAGAAACATCATCCATCCCATGGCAGAGCACGCGCAGGCGGCGCAGTGGGCGCACAGCGCCGCTGAACCGCTGCAAGCGGGCACGCCAGGCGGCAAACCAGGCATCGCCGTGTTCGGCCAGCAGGCCGGTGCAGCCGTCCAGGCTGGCCATGAGGGGGTAGGAGGGGGAACTGGTTTCAAACACATCCAGCTGGCGTTCCAGCTCCTGCGGCGGAATGAAAGAACTGTTCCAGTGCAGCAGGGCGGTCTGGGTCAGGCTGGGCAGTGTCTTGTGCGGGCTTTGGATGATGACATCCGCCCCGGCAGCAATAGCACCGCCCTGCCAGCCGTGGGCGGCGGCCAGTGGCAGATAGTGTGCGCCGTGGGCTTCGTCCACGATCAGGGGAACGTTGGCGGCGTGGCACAAAGCGGCAATGGCGGCAAGATCACTCAAAACACCCTCATAGGTGGGGCTGGTAAGGATGACCGCAGCGGCATCCGGGCAGGCGCGCAGGGCATCCGCTACCATGGCGGGGGTGATGCTGCCGTAAATGCCGAACGCCGGGTCCACGGGGGGCACCAGCCAGTGTGCCGTTAAGCGGTTGAGCTCAATGGCGTGGTAAACGGACTTGTGGCAGTTGCGCGCGCAGATGACGGCGGTGCGGCCGGAACTGACGACAGCGGCCCGGATGGCGGCCAGAATGCCGCAGGTGGAGCCGTTGACCAGATACCAGGTTCGCTTTGCCCCCCACAGGGCGGCGGTGCGGGCCATGGCATCGGCCAAAATGCCGTCTGCATCGTGCAGGTCATCTACGCCGGGAACTTCGGTCATATCCCACCCGGCGGGCAGGCCCGGTGCCGGCACCACCCGCCGCTTGTGCCCCGGCATGTGCAAGGGGTAAAGCCCGGAGGAAGCATAGGATTGGAGTTGAGATTGGAGAAGATGGTTCATAAGTTAGGAGGTAGGAAGTAGGAGTTAGGAGTTGAAGGACGGAATTTTTGGAAGCGGCAATAATTAGAAGTGAGGAAACGGAGAGAGTATAAGAGTGTTATGATTTTAATACGCGGCGCAAGCCGCACCATAAACTCCTAAGGCAACACCGCACAATTCCCGCCTGACGGCTTAAGCACCGCTCCGGCAGCTGCGGCACGGCATCTGCGTTGCCAAAATGC
>ERZ1026880.1267-NODE-1267-length-11009-cov-51.941574_pt1 | contig 11009 bp, 9 predicted proteins | sample MGYA00380170_ERZ1026880 | MGnify/ENA primary metagenome ERZ1026880 (study PRJEB33269, sample SAMEA4719806) | human gut metagenome | biome: human-associated habitat; feature: organic feature; material: feces | place: Cameroon | collected 2013-10 ...
TCCAGCTTTTTTGCGTTTTCTGCCTGTGCCATCGTCACTCACCCGCCTTTCGATTATTTTCATAGTAGCGGTAGCAGCTGACCTTGTGCGTGGGGGACAGGCTGATCTCGCAGGGGTATTCACCATCGCAGCAGGGCAGAGCCATCTCGCAGCGATCCTTAAAGTAACAGTAGTTGGGCATATTGACCGGGTTGGGCACCTTGCCGGGGATGGAGTACAGTCGGTCCACCTTTTTGCCCACGATCGGTTTGGAAGCCATCAGGCCGATGGTATAGGGGTGAGCCGGGTTTGCGAAAATCTCCTGAGCGGTGCCCTTTTCCACCACGCGGCCTGCGTACATGACAACAACGTAATCTGCCATCTCGGCAATTACACCCAGGTCATGGGTGATCAGCATGATGGAGGAGTTAATGCGGTCCTTCAGGTTGCGCAGCAGGTCCAGGATCTGGGCCTGAATCGTCACGTCCAGTGCGGTGGTGGGTTCGTCGGCGATGATAACCTTGGGGTTGCAGGCCAATGCCATGGCGATCATGACACGCTGGCGCATACCGCCGGACAACTCATGCGGGTACATCTCATATACACCCTGGCTGTTGGCGATGCCAACCATCTCCAGCATTTCAACGGTACGCTTTTTGATGTCCTCTTTGCTCTTGCCTTCGCCGTCATGCAGAGCAATGACTTCATCAATCTGAGCACCGATGCGGAACACCGGGTTCAGGCTGGTCATCGGCTCCTGGAAGATCATCGAAATATAGTTGCCGCGCAGGTGCTGCATGACCGTGCCGGGAGTTTTGGCAACATCATAGGCTTTGCCATTACCCAGGTTCAGGCGGATCTCGCCCTGAACGATCTGGCCCTGGGGGCGCTGCAGCAGCTGCATCAGCGAAAGGCTGGTAACGGATTTGCCGCAGCCGGATTCGCCCACAACGCCCACGGTTTTGCCCACGGGAACTTCAAACGAAACACCGTCCACGCTTTTTACCACGCCGGTATCGGTAAAGAAATAGGTATGCAGGTTATCAAACTCAACAGCGTTTTCCGGGTTCTTCATCTGGGTCAGATACTCAGATTCCGGCACATTCTTGCGCTTGCGCTGTTTTTCGTACTGGTCCGTAATGCGGCGGTTTTCTTTGGAGATACGCCGCGACTCCTTGGCGGAAAGGTAACCGTCCTGTTGTTTAGCCATCGTGTGTGTCTCCTTTCATCAGCGTTTCATCTTGGGGTCAAAGGCATCGCGCAGGCCATCGCCCACAAAGTTGAAGCCCAGAACCGTGATCAGCAGGCAGATGCCGGCCGGGACCCAGATGAACAGATAGTTGGTCATAACATAAGCGTTGTTGACATCGTTGATGATGTTGCCCCAGGATGCAAACGGGTACTTAACGCCCAGACCCAGGAAAGACAGGGTGGCTTCCGTCAGGATGGTGGAGCCAAGGCTCATGGTGCAGGTAACAATCAGCTGCGGGATAACGTTGGGGATCAGGTGGCGGAAGATGCGGTGCCATGCGCTGATACCACAGGCTTCGGCTGCCGTCATGAACTCCTGCTCGCGCAGGGACAAAATCTGGCCACGGACCAGGCGGGCAATGCCGGGCCAGCCCAGGAAGCCGAGGATCAGCATCAGGTACATCATACGGGTCCAGGAATCAATGCGCATGGCGTCCATGGCAGCGCCCAGAATGATGATGATGGGCATGGAGGGCAGGCAATAGAAAACGTCCACGATACGCATGATGAGGTTATCCACCCAGCCACCGAAGTAGCCGGAGATACCGCCCATGACAATACCGATGGAGCCTTCGATCGCAACAACAATGAAGCCGATGATCAGGGAAACACGGCCGCCGTACATCAGGCGGGTCAGCATGTCCATACCGTTGGTATCGGTGCCCAGCCAGTGCTCCTTGTTGGGGCTTGCGTAACGGTCAAACACATAGGTTTCCGTCATCTGCTTCACGCTCCAAACGCCGGTGCTGGCATCGTACACGATGTCATACTCGGCTTCGTTGCCGTCGGCATCGGTGTAGGTGAACTCGGTAATATTATCGTCAATGGCTTCTTCCAGGCGGTCGCGGAAGTCACGGCTGATGACCACGCTGGCATCGGCAGCGGAAACAACAAAGCGGCCGATGTAGGCAACTTCGCTGCCGCTCTGGATAATATTGCCGTCAGCGTCCAGTTCATAATCCTGGCCATCGGCAGTAAAGGTGGTCTCCCCTGCTGCCTGGGCAGTCAGGGCGGCCAGCTTGGCATCAAAGCTCAGCTCGGCCACGCCGTCCGCTGCGGTGACCATATCCTTAGAGGCATAAGCCAGCACAGTGCGGCCCTGGCGGAAGACGTACAGGTCCTCGCTCAGGGTTTCCACTTCGTAATCGTTATCTTTATAGGTAAAGGTCTCTTCACCCTTCTTGATGGCCTCGTTGCCCTTGCTCTGGGCAATGGAGCCGAACTCCTGGCCATCGGCAACAACAAAGCGCAGTTTATCGTTGCGGGTCACACCCACATACTCTTTGGACATCTGGGTGTAGGTGTAGAACTGCTGGTCCTGGCCGTAAGGGCTGACCACGCCGCCAATGAAGGAAAAGACGAACATGGCAAGCAGCATCGTCAGGCCCACAACGGCCAGGCGGTTGCGGAAGAACCGCTTGGCAACCAGCGCGCCGGGCGAAAGCACCTTAACGCGGCGGTCGTCGTTCAGGGAGTACTGCTCCTTTTTGGGGGTGTTGTTCTGGGTATTCTCACTCATGGGTGCAGTCTCCTTTCTTTAAGAAATGCGCACGCGCGGGTCAACCACTGCGTACATGATATCAGTCAGCAGGTTGCTGACCAGGGTAAGCACCGCCATAAAGGACAGGTAGAACATGGTGAACGGGATATCGCCCGCAACCATGGACTGGTAAGAGATGTAGCCGATGCCGGGGATGGAGAACAGGGTCTCCGTGATCAAGGCACCGCTGAACAGGCCGGGCAGGGAGCCGCCGATGATGGTAACCAGCGGGATCAGGGTGTTGCGGAATGCGTGCTTATAGATGACCACATGCTCCGAAAGGCCCTTGGCGCGGGCGGTACGGATATAGTCGGCGTTCAGCACTTCCAGCATGTTGGTGCGGGTGTAACGCATGGTAGAGCCGATGGAAACAATGACCAGCGTGACGATGGGCAGCACCAGATGGTTGGCGCGGTCACAGAACTGGCCCCACGAGCTGAGCTGGGCATAATCACGCCCGACCAGGCCGTACAGGTCAAACCAGCCAAGCTTGACAGAGAACAGCAGCTTGAGCAGCGTGGCAAAGAAGAAGCTGGGCAGAGAGATGCCCACCAGAGCCACAGCGGTGATGACGTAATCGGTACGGGAATACTGTTTGGTAGCAGCCAGGATGCCCAGGGGCACAGCGATGATCATGGACACCACAAAGGAGATGCCGCCCATGACAACAGACAGACCAATAACTTCCTGGAATTTTTGAACAACAGGGACGTTCCACTTCCAGCTGTCACCGAACTGACCGCGCACTGCGCTGGACAGCCAGGTCATGAAGCCGGGCAGAATGCCCTTATCCAGACCATAAGCTGCGTTGAGCTGATCCAGCCATTCCTGATACGGTTTTGCGCCCGGTGCCTGGGACAGCTGCATGGCCATGTTCTCGGCAAAAGAGCTGGGCAGGCTGCGCATCATCACATAGATGATGAAGGTAACGCAAAACAGGATCACAACAGAAAGCAGGATACGCTTGATGACGTAGTTTCGCACTTGAAAAATCGTTCCTTCCTTCGCGGGCAGGGAGGCCGCGTTTTTTAATGGCTGCGCCGCATGGCCCCAAATATGCCTGAGCCAAAGCCCTGCGGGTTCACCTAATAGATTTTGATACCGAATATGGGCATCCCCCTCCCTCGGACAGAGGGAACTGTCCGGGGGAATGGGACGGCCACATTTGGGCTGCAAATGCTGCCGCCGTTTGTTCTAACAGCAAGCAACCGCTCCCAGAACCAGTGCGGCACCAAGAGCGGCTGCTCACCATAAATTCAACAACAGGCTGCGCTGAAATTACTTCAGAGCGATCTTATTGATTTCAGACTGGTAAGTCCAGTACGGGGTCATATCGGTGGGGATGGTAGCAGTGTCGATACGCTCGCTGGAGAAGATGGTAGCTTCGCTGCGCTGGTAAACCGGCAGCTCAACACCCCAATCCAGGATGATCTCCATAGCTTCCTTGTACATGGCCTTACGGGCATCCTGATCGGTGGTCTGGCGGGCAGCCTCGATCAGCTCGTCCAGGTCAGCATCGTTGATCTCGTAGTAGTTGGTGGAACCCTTGCTGTCGTACAGCTGGTACATATCGGGGTCGTTGGTGGACTGCCATGCAGCAACCCAGCCTTCGGCAACGCCGGACTGATAAGAGCTGTACAGGTCAGAAGCGTTTGCCAGGTCGTTGACGGTCAGGGTGAAGCCGATGGTCTTGAGGGCAGCGGCTGCATTGGTCAGAACCTGGAAAGAGGGGTGGTCGCCGTTGCCGGAAGCGCCGATGTTGACGGTGTATTCCATCTTGGCGCCAGCCGGAGCTGCGGTCAGCTGGCCGTTTTCAACGGTGTAGCCGGCTGCTTCGAAGTAGCCGAGGGCGGCCTGCAGAGCAGCAGCATACTTGGTGTCGCCGCTCATATCGCTGGTGTAGATCTCGTTGCCGTCAACGTCGGTAGAGTAAGCGATCTTGTAGCCGTCGTCGGTAACGGAGGGTGCTGCCCAGGAGGTGTTGGAGATGGGGTAGTTGATAACGCTTGCGGTATCGCCGTAGTAAGAGTTGATGCCCTCATCACGGTAAGCGGCAATCACGGTCATGATAGCCTTGCGCAGGTTCTTGGATTCTTCAGAAGCGGGATCATTGCCGACCTTAACGTTGTTGGCGCTCAGGGCAATGTAGCCATAGCCGCGGTAGTCCATCAGACGGGTGGTGATGACAGAGCCGTCGAGGTCAGAATTACCACCATTGATGGTAGCGATCTGGTTGGCAGCTTCCAGAGAGTAAGAAGGATCGGAGATGTCGATGGTGCCGGCCTGAACACCGGTGATCTTATCGGCTTCCTGGGTTTCCTTCATGTTGACGTGCTTGGCAGCGGGCTCGCCTTGATAGTAGCTGGGGTTGGCATCCAGATAGATGACGCCATCGCTGTACTTGTTGAAGGTGTAAGCGCCGGCACCCATGGGGTTGCTGGTGACGGAACGAACCTTGCTCAGGTCGCCCTTCTTGAAGCCGTAGGAGTGGTTGTCGTAATCATACAGGCTGCGGTCGCCATAGTAATCCAGGGAGGCAATAGGCAGCTGCAGCTGGTAGATCATGGAGTTGGACAGTTCGGTGGTGGTGAGGGTCATGCTGTAATCGCCGGTCTTGACAATGCCGGAAACGGTGTCAACATCAGCGCCGGTGGCAACACCGGTGGTGGAGTAAGCATAAACATCAGCCGGGATCAGGTCAGACAGAGCAGAGCCTGCGGTCTCAGCTTCCATGGAAGCAAAGCTCCAGTCATACTTTTCTGCGATAGCCAGGAAGAAATCCTTAGCGGTAGCGTCAGCGGCCAGGCCGTCAAAGCCCCAGGCGGAAGCAGCAGCGGCAACGTCGCCCTCGTCAGCGTAACCGGCAGCAACGCAGGTATCAACGATCTCCTGTGCAAATGCAGCGCCGCCTTCGTTAACAGCATCCCAGAAAGCCTTCTGCTGCTCAGCGGTGAACAGGCTGTTATCAGTGTTGTCCTCGCCAGCCTCAGCAATCAGCTTGGACAGGGTGGTCATGCTGTTGCGGTAATCAGCCAGGCCGGCAATGGGCATGGAGTACAGGGTGGCGGAACCGTCATAGGTCGGGTCCATGTAAACATACAGGTTGAAGATGACGTCATCAATGGTGATGGGGGTGCCGTCAGAGAAGACCAGGTCATCGCGCATGTTGATGGCATAGGTAACAGTGCCGTCAGCATTTTCGGTCACTTCGCAGTCAGCGGGGCCATAGTAGGTGTAATCGGTGCCGTTGTACTCGCGGGTTTCACCCTCGATGCCCTTCAGAACCATTTCGCCCTTACGGTCAGCGCCCAGCAGGGAAATGTTGGTCAGGTCGATAACGTGCTGGTCAGCGGAAGAAGCGGCGAAGAACGGGCTGAACTTGCCCTCAAAGCCGGTATCTGCCAGAACCAGGGTGCCATCGCTGCTGCCGGTATCGGTAGCAGCGGCTTCGCTGGTAGCCTCGCTGGAAGCAACAGACTCAGCGCTGCTGGAAGCGGAAGAACCGCAGCCAGCCAGCAGGCCCGCAGCCATTGCAACAGCCATGGCCAGTGCAAGCACTTGCTTGGTGTTTTTCATGTTTGTATAACCTCCCAAATCATTTTGGTAATGGCGGCATTTTTAACACTACCAAAAGGAGTGTTAAATAAAGAAAAGCTTAAGCCTTTCCGCATTTGCGGTGTTCCCTCACCGCAAACAAATGTCACCAATAACCATGTTATAATATCGCAATTTTCAATTTCTGTCAACCAAAAAACGCCGTTTTGGCAACATCTAAGTAAAAGTCAGCAGGATAACCATAACGGCACGCTGAATTTTGTAAAATTCTTCCGCGCCGCACTTTAGCGGGCTAAATTCTGCGTTATGGTGCAGGGTCTTTTACTCTTCGCGCCCGGAACCGGATTCTTCGGTATAAACCGCTGCCCGGATGGTGTGCCCTGCGGCAAAAGCAGCCGCAGCGGCCGCAGCGGCCAGCGCTGCAAATAATACTGCATACCAGATAGCGTTTTGTCCGCCGTTCAAGAACACATCCATACACTCCCCTACTGCAGCCAGCGCGGCGAACACCCCGGTCAACAGGCAGCGCAGCGGCAGTTTGGCTACCGTTTCTTCATACACATAGCTGCGCAGGCGTGCCCCGCCGCGGCTCATGCGGGCCAGCGCCCACACCGCGCTGATGCCAGCCACCAGCGCCCCGGCATACGGCAGCAGTACATAAAACTGCTGCATGGCTCCCGGCGCAGGCACCATGCCCGCCGCCGCCAGCGCCGCCAGTGCCCCGCCGCACAGCGCCCACAGCAGGCCCCGCAGTTTGGCATACGGCATGCTGCCGGTATAGCGGCGGTAGCTGCCCTGGTACAGGTAGCTGCCGTTGACATCCCTGCGGAAGTCATTCAGGTATTCCCGCCCACGGCGGTTTTTCTTTTGCGGCATTATTCGATCCCCGTCAGGTCATAGTTGTCCAGCCACTGCTTGGCCGTTTCGCACACGCCGCGCAGGCAGCTTTCCTCAAACGGGCTGTCCAGTCCGGCGTTTTTCAGCAGCTCAGTAAACACGCGGCTGCCGCCCTGGCGGGTGTATGCCATATAGTGCTCCCACGCGTTGGCGCGGTCCTTTTGCAGCATGGCCCAGAACTGCAGGCTGACGGTCTGTGCCAGGCAGTAGTCAATATAATAGAAGGGGCTTTCGTAAATATGCTTCTGGCGCTGCCAGCCCTCACCCTCGCTGTAGAACGGGATCTCGCCATCCAGCTTCATCCACGGCATATAAATGCCCAGCAGTTCTTTCCAGGCGGCGTGGCGCTCGGCAGGGGTCAGATCCGGCTTTTCGTACACGATATGCTGGAAGTGATCCACCATGGTGCCATACGGGATAAAGGTCAGCGCACCGGCCAGGTGGCTGTACAGGAACTTGCGGGTATCCTTGCCAAAGAAGCCTTCCGCCCACGGCCAGGCAAAGAATTCCATCGACATGGAGTGGACTTCGCACCCTTCCATGCTGGGCCACACGGTGGAATACGGCACGCGGTCACGGTTGGTGTATGCGGCAAAGGCATGACCCGCTTCATGCGTGACCACCTCAACGTCATGCTGGGTGCCGTTGAAGTTGGCAAAAATGAACGGCACCTGATAATCCCACAGGCTGGTGCAGTAGCCGCCCGCCGCCTTGCCAGGGGTGGAAAGCACGTCCAGCAGCTCATTGTCCAGCATGGTGTTAAAGAAGACGCCGGTTTCGGGCGAAAGTTCCTCATAGAACTTTTTGCCCTGGGCCAGAATGGCATCGGCATCGCCGCAGGGGGCGGGGTTGCCGGAACGGAACATCAGGGCATTATCGGCAAAGCTCATGGGGTACTGTTTGCCCAGGCGCTTGGCCTGCCCGCGGTAGATGCTGTCCGCCAGCGGCACCAGATACTTGACCACGGCGGCACGGAACTTTTCTACATCCGCTTTGGTATAGCAGTTGCGGCCCATGCGGTAGTAGCCCAGGGTGGTGTAACCCTCGTACCCCAGCTTTTTGCCCATCTTATCCCGCAGGTGGGTCAGCTTGTCATAAATATCATCCAGCTGTTTCTGGTTGTCCTTATACCACTGGCCCTCGGCTTTCCAGGCGGCCAGGCGGCGGGCATCGTCCGGGTCATTCTTGAACGGGCTCAGCTGGGACAGGGTGTACACCCCGCCCTCAAACGGGATCTGTGCGCTGGCCAGCAGCTTGCCATACTGCTGGGTCAGCTCGTTTTCCTGCTGCAGTTCCTCCATGATATCGGGAGAGAACGCCTTGCGCTCAATTTCGGCGTTCACAAACATCAGGTCGCCGTATTCTTCGGCAAAGTCTTTGCGGTAGGGGCTTGCCAGCATGGCGGCGGTCCAGGAATCCTGCCACTGCTGGATCTGCGGCATGGCGCTGTTGGCAAATTCCATCTCTTCATCATAGAACTTATCCCGCGTATCAATGGTATGGCGCACACTGGCCAGGGTGAACAGGGTATCCACATGCTTGTTCAACACCTGCTCCTCCAAAAAAGCGGCGCGGGCAGCGGCATAGTCGGGGGCGTTCTGCAAACGCTCGGTCAGTGCGGCAAACTGTTCTTTCAGGGCGCTCATGTCAGGGCGCTCATAGGGCATTTCGGAAAATTTCATGGGTTCGTTCTCTCCTTATTCTACAGTTTTGTTCGTGAATTAGAGACATTATACCATGGCGCAAAAAATAAGACCAGCCCGAAAAAGGCTGGCCTTCCATGATTCTGTATGATTTTACATGCTATTCATAAATTATCGCGCGCAGCGCCGGGGTGCTCTCCCCTGCCCCTTTGCCGTCAGCGCAGGGGTTGGCCCGCCTGCCATTCCGCCCGCCGGGCCTGGTAAACATCCAGGCGGCGGGCCGCAAGGGAATTTTCGCAGGCGGCTGCCCGGCGGTGCGCCTGCTGTTCGGCACGGGCGGCGGCGCGCTGCTGCGCCACACACTCCAGCCGGGTGCCCCACACGGTCAACCGGCTGGCCAGCCATAGCATGGCGGCAGCAAGCCCCTGTTCACATGGTATCGTTTTCATGGTACACCTCCTGCCACCACTGGGCAAGCGCCGGGACTTCGGCGCGGTTTGCATCAATCTGCGTAGTGATACCGTCCAGCGTGCTGGCCCCAAAATCATCCGCGGCGGAAGTAAAATCGGATTTTTCACAGTATGGCACATGGGTGATTTTGTAATCCGGGGCGGCGTCATACTGCAAAGCCAGCGCTTTTGCCTGGCGCAGCAGGGTTTTGGTCTCGTTTTCGCTGTTTTTATCATTGGCCGCGGTGATGATGGCCTGCACGGTCAGCGCCATGGCCTGCATGCGGGTGCACAGGTTGGGGCAGCCCTGCCGGGTCAGCCCGCCGTAAACCTGCGCCTGCCATTCCACATAGCGGCGGGCAGATTCCAAATCCCCCACGCCGCGGTAATATTCAATCGCCGGGCCAATGACCATCATCAGGTCCGAAACGGAGCGGAACACCGTGCGCCCCACATAGGTCATGGCTTCCTCCCGGCGATCCATCTTGCATAGGATACCCGCGATCTGGCTGTCGTTGATGCCGCCCGCGTTGTGGTTCTTCAAAATTTCCAGCGCCTTTTCGCGTTGGCCAAGCTGGTCATAAATCCCGGCACTCTCGCACTGGATAAAATCCTTGCTGATGCAGGGATCGGTATTCTGTTCAAACAGCAATATCTCCCGCTCCTGCAATTCCAGCGCACGGCGCAGCCAGGCGGCGTTGTTCTGTTCAAAGCCCGCCATATGATAGATATTTGCCGCAGCCCGCACAATGGCGAAATTATTGTGGTAGCGCTGCAGGGCATTTTCGGCTTTGGCCGTGCCCGCCTGATACTCTTTTTTCTGCTGTAAGGTGTGCAGCTCTTCCACCGTGCTCTGCACCGTGTGGCCGCCCAGCTGGTAACCCAGCAGGGCATCCACTGATGTGCCGAACAGGTCTGCCAGCCCCATCAGGGTGACAAGATCCGGGCTGGTGGTGCCGTTCTCCCATTTGGACACTGCCCCCACTGTTACGCCAATCGCCTCGGCAAGGTTTTCCTGCGTCAGGCTGTGGGCTTTGCGCTGGGTGCGGATATTTTGTGCAAGCATCAGTTTCATGGTTTATGCCCTCCCTTGTGTGCTTCCAGCATACCACGGCGCGGTGTGGCACACCATACCGTATTTCTCCATTCAGGAAAAATTTTATTTTACTTTCAGGAAAGTTTTATCCGCTTGCATCCCTATGGTATAATAAAGCTGCAATATTAAATGAAAGGGATGGCACTACCATGACCAATGAAGTTTTGAATACCATGAAAACCCGCCGCAGCTGCCGCTGCTACCTGGACAAGATGCCGGAGCCGGAAGCACTGAACGCCGTGCTGGAAGCCGGTACCTGGGTCCCCACCGGCATGGGCCGCCAGAGCCCGGTGATTGTCTGCATACAGAACAAGGCCGACCGCGATACTTTGAGCAAGATGAACGCCGCCGTGATGGGCGGCAATGGCGACCCGTTCTATGGTGCGCCCTGCGTTGCCGTTGTGCTGGTGGATAAAACCATCCCCACCTGTGTGGAGGACGGCAGCCTGGTGATGGGCAACATGCTGAACGCCGCCGAGAGCGTGGGGCTTTCCGCCTGCTGGATCCACCGCGCAAAGGAAATGTTTGAAACCGCCGAGGGCCAGACTGAAGTGACCCCCAAAAGTTAGACAATATTTTGAAGTAAAAATTGTTCAAGC
>ERZ1026880.1270-NODE-1270-length-10993-cov-39.063174_pt1 | contig 10993 bp, 9 predicted proteins | sample MGYA00380170_ERZ1026880 | MGnify/ENA primary metagenome ERZ1026880 (study PRJEB33269, sample SAMEA4719806) | human gut metagenome | biome: human-associated habitat; feature: organic feature; material: feces | place: Cameroon | collected 2013-10 ...
ACGAGATGCTCAAGAACCCCAACGTCATCGCGGTCAAGAACTCCTCGATGCCCACGCAGGATATCCAGCTGTTCAAGGACGCCGGCATCGCCGCCCGCGGCGAGGATGGCTTTGCCGTCTTTAACGGTCCCGATGAGCAGTTTGTCTCGGGCCGCGCCATGGGTGCCGACGGCGGCATCGGCGGCACCTACGCCGTCATGCCGGAGCTGTTCATCCGGATGAACGAGCTGGTCGAGCAGGGCGATCTGCCCGCTGCCCGCGCCATCCAGTACAAGGCTGACCGCATCATCTACAAGATGTGCGAGGCCCACGGCAACCTGTACGCTGTGCAGAAGGAGATCCTGCGCCGCATGTACGGTCTGGAGCTGGGCGGCGTGCGCGCCCCGCTGCCGAACCTTATCCCCGAGGACGAGGCCGTTGTGGCTGAGGCGCAGCGTATGATCGAGGCTGCCGTTGCAGAGCTGTAAAGGAGTGCGGAATGCTCGTAGATTCGTTTGATTATATTGCGTGCTACAAGGGGCTGCACCCCAATCTGGACACAGCCATCGACTGGCTGAACAGCCACACGCTGGATGCGCTGGAGAACGGCCGCACGATCATTGACGGCGAGAATGTCTTTGTCAATGTGATGGACGCCGACCTGCGCGATGCCGAAGGCGCAACGTTTGAGTACCACCGCCGCTACGCTGATCTGCAGATCGACCTTTCCGGCGGCGAGCATTGGGGCTGGGCATCCGAGGGCAGGCCCGAGGGCGAGTTCAGCACCGAGAGCGATGTGGGCTTTGCGTCCGGCCCGGAGCATGCGGGCGGCGAGCTGGGAGAGGGGCGGTTTGTCATCTTCTTCCCCGGTGAGCTGCACAAGCCCAGCTGCAAAACGCCCGGCTGCGACCATGTGAGAAAAGCCGTGGTCAAGATTTTGATGAAATAATAAAAGTAATGCATTGTGGTTCTGTAGGGAGCGGTCTTGACCGCTCCGCGGGACCTTGCACCGGCCACTGCGCTCCCGGGTGGCATGTATGCCACCCTTACAAGTAGGGGACGCATATATGCGTCCCGGGAGCTTTGCGGTTGCCGCGAACGGGCACGGAGGGGTCAAGACCCCTCCCTACAATGCTTACATAAAAAGGAGTTTGCCACCATGACCCACGAAGAAATTTTTAATAAGATCCAGGGCGGTCTTATCGTGTCCTGCCAGGCGCTGGAGCATGAGCCGCTGTACACGAAGGAGGGCGGCGTTATGCCGCTGATGGCGAAGGCCGCCGCCCAGTCCGGCGCGGTGGGCATCCGCGCCAACACCGTGCGTGACATCACCCAGATCAAGGCGGTCGTTGACCTGCCGGTCATCGGCATCATCAAAAAGGATTACCCCGGCACGCCGATGTACATTACTGTTACGATGAAGGAAGTCGATGAACTGGTTGCCTGCGGCGTGGATATTCTGGCCGTGCAGGGTACCGGTGCATTGCGCCCGGACGGGCAGACGAGTGCGGACTTTATCCGCGCCGTCAAGGAAAAATACCCCGACCAGCTTGTCATGGCCGACTGCGACAACATCGAGAACGCCATGGCGTGCGCGGCGGCCGGTGCGGACTTCATCGGCACGACGATGCGCGGCTACACCCCGGAGACGAAGGGCATTGATGATGTGGACTTCGGCTTCATTGCGCAGCTGGCGCGCGAATGCCCGGCCAGGATCATCGCCGAGGGGCATATCCACACGCCGGAGCAGGCCGTGCAGGCACTCTACGCCGGTGCGTTTGCGCTGGTCGTGGGCGGTGCAATCACCCGCCCGGCCGAGATCACGGCCCGCTACACCGCCGCCATCAAAAACCACAAATAAGCAGGTGCGCTATGAGTACAATCTATCTGGGCGTTGACATCGGCGGCACGGCGGTCAAGCTGGGCCTTGTCGATGAGACCGGCCGCGTGCTGCGCCGCGCCGAGCGCAGTGTCAGCTTTGACGGCTATAAGACGCCGATACTTGACACGGTGCAGTGTGCGATCCGTGATTTTCTGGCCGAGGACACACCGGAGCCTGCGGGCATCGGCGTGTCCGCCACCGGGCAGATCGACAGCCGCCGCGGCGTGGTCGCGGGAACCTGCGGCAATTTCCCGGGGTGGATCGGCGTGGATATAAAGGGCACACTGGAGCGTGCCTTCGGCCTGCCGGTGACGGTGGCCAACGATGCCAACTGTATGCTGCTGGGCGAGGTATGGGCCGGTGCGGCTAAGGGGTACACCGATGTTGTCGGCGTGACGCTGGGCACAGGTGTCGGCGGGGGAATCCTGACCGGCGGCCATCTGCTTGAGGGTGCGCGGGGCCTTGGCGGTGAGCTGGGGCATTTCCGGCTGCACGCGCTGGACGGCGTGGCTTGCACCTGCGGGGCCATCGGCTGCTATGAGCGGTACGCCGCCACGACCGCGCTGGTGCGCGGTGCGCAGCGAATGGGGCTGGATGCCCCGGACGGCCGCACCATCTTTGAGGCGGCTGCCGATGGTGACGCCCGCACACAGGCCGTGCTGAACCACTGGATCAACGAGATCGCACAGGGCCTTGCCGGGTTGGTGCATATCTTCAACCCGCAGCTGATTTTGATCGGCGGCGGCGTCAGCGCGCAGCAGGCGCTGCTGATCGACCCGCTGGCTGAAAAGGTGCGCGCCAGCGTTATGCCTGCCTTTGCCGAGGGGCTGGAGGTCAGGGCCGCTGCCCTGCAGAATGACGCCGGTCTGGTCGGCGCAGTGTATTATTTTAGGGAGATGCACGAAAGATAAAAAGAGCGCCTTCCCCCCAGGTGGAAGGTGTCTGCGGCCCCGACCGCAGACGGATGAGGAGCAGCGTTACCGTTGCCACCCGTAAACGGGTGGCCGCGGGAAGTCTGCCCCTCATCAGTCACCTTCGGTGACAGCTTCAGTCTCCGCGCTAAGAGCCGCCTCCGGCGGTTGCGCTTCGACACGCGCCTGCGGGCGCAGCCCCGAGGGGGAAGCCTTAACAAACAGTAAACCCCCGGCCGTCCGTAAAACAGGCGGTCGGGGGTTCTTTTTGGTTACGCGGGAATCAGGCAAACGGATTCTCGGTGGGATAGGGCAGGCTCTTGGGCTGGTTGTAGGCAATGTCCGCGATGCCGAAGAACTTCAGCACCTCAAACAGGGTCTTGCCATAGTGGCCGAAGGCAACCGCGCCGTGGTGCGGGTAGCGCTTCTGGATAAGCACATGGCGGTAGAAGCGGCCCATCTCGGGGATCGCAAAGATGGCAATGCCGCCGAAGGACCGGGTGGCCACGGGCAGGATCTCGCCCTCGGCGATGTAGGCGCGGAGCTGGCCCTCGCTGTCGCACTGCAGGCGGTAGAAGGTGATGTCAGAGGGGGCGATGTCGCCCTCCAGCGTGCCGCGGGTAAAGTCGGGATCGCTGCCGACCGGCTCCAGCAGACGGTGCTGGATCAGCTGGTACTTGACGGCGCGGTCGCCGCACATCTTGCAGGCGGGGGTGTTGCCGCAGTGGAAGCCCATGAAGGTGTCGGTCAGCTTATAGTCAAACTTGCCGCTGATGTCCTCGTCATAGATGTACTTCGGCACGCTGTTGTTGATGTCCAGCAGGGTGACGGTGTCGCCGGAGGCGCAGATGCCGATGTACTCGGACAGAGCGCCGTAGATATCGACCTCGCAGGAGACGGGGATGCCGCGGCTGACAAGGCGGGAGTTGACATAGCAGGGCTCAAAGCCGAACTGGGAGGGGAAGGCGGGCCAGCACTTGTCGGCAAAAGCAACATACTTTTTGCTGCCCTTGTGGTTCTCGGCCCAGTCGAGCAGGGTCAGCTCAAACTGCGCCATGCGGGCCAGCAGGTCGGGGTAGTAATGGCCCTCGCCCATCTCGGCAGCCATGTCCTTGCAGACCTCCTCGATGCGGGGGTCATTGGCGTGCTCTTTGTAGGAGACGAGCAGATCCAGCTCGGAGTTTTCCTCGATCTCAACACCCAGCTCATACAGGCCCTTGATGGGGGCGTTGCAGGCAAAGAAGTCCTGCGGGCGGGGGCCGAAGGTGATGATCTTCAGGTCGCGGACGCCCAGAATGGTGCGGGCGATGGGGACGAACTCGGCCATCTTGTCGGCAATCTCCTCGGCGGTGCCGACGGGATACTCGGGAATATAGCCCTTGAGGTGGCGCATACCGAGGTTGTAGGAGCAGTTCAGCATACCGCAGTAGGCATCGCCGCGGCCGTTGATCATGTCGCCGTCACCCTCGGCGGCGGCCACGAACATGCAGGGGCCGTCGAAGAACTTGGCGATCAGGGTCTCGGGGGTCTCAGGGCCGAAGTTGCCCAAAAAGACGGTCAGCGCGTTGCAGCCGGCCTCGGTGACCTCGGCAACGGCCTTCTGCATGTCGTGCTCGTTTTCCACGGTGGTCTTGCACTCGTAGAGGGCAACGCCCCTGGTCTGGCAGGCGGCCGCAATGGCGGCGCGGCGCTTTTCGCTCAGTGCGATAGGAAAGCAGTCACGGCTGACGGCGATAATGCCGAGCTTGACCTCAGGAATGTTGGTGGATTTCATGGTGGTTTCCTCCCTTTTATGTGATGCGCTGTAGGGGGCGGGCATGCCCGCCCCGCAACATTGCGTTTGCTGCCCGTGAATGGGTTGCGGTTTGTATGTACCGGGCCGGACATCTCCGGCCCCTGCGGTGCGGCAAGAATCAGATGTGCAAATTCTCCCCGACCAGCCCGACATAGGCACCGGCTTTGGCCTCGGTGCTTTCGGCGTGGGCTAGCAGCCACTTGTTGCAGGCCCACAGCAGCGGGTCGTCGCCGCCGTTGTTCTGAATGTCCGGCTTGGCGGTGTTTGTGCCCTTGGGCAGCGCGACCAGCACGCGGAAGCCCTTGTCGGCATCGACATGGCAGGGCGCGTAGTGCAGGGTCGTGGCGTAGACCTCGACCAGCGTGCCGGCCGGGGCGCGGAAGGCTTTGACCTTGGCGGTGTCAAGCTTGCCGTCCTCAATGTCCTCCATCCGGGCCAGCAGCAGGACGAAATCCTCGGTGCCGAGGTTGAATTCGCTGTCGCGGTGATATTCCAGACAGTTTAAGTAGGTGTTGTGGCCGTTGCACCAGCCCAGCTGGCAGGGCATGCCGCCGAACAGATGCTCCGACACCTCCACGGCGGCGGGCAGCTCCTGCAGGCGCTCGTCCTCTGCGACATAATCCGTTGCGGCGGGCAGCGGGGTGGAAGCCAGCGCGGCCAGAATCTCGGCCTTGGCGGCCTCCAGACCGGTCACAACACGGCCGTAGGGCTTGAATTCCGGGTCATTTACCGAATAGATCTTCATTGCAGTGCCTCCATTGCGGCGTAGGACGCCTTCAGTGCGGGATAAAGCGTATGCCACAGGGCATAGCGCGCGTTGTATTTTTCTACGATTGTGGGGTCAGGCTCGGTCGTGCTTTTGGCGTGTACCAGTGCATCGGCACAGGCCTGCACGCTGGGATACGCCCCGCAGGCAACGGCCGCCAGCATGGCACCGCCGTAGCCGGGGCCCTGCTCGGTCTGGGGCAGCGTCAGGGGGATGCCCAGCACATTGGCCAGAATTTCGCGCCAGAGCGGGCTTTTGGCACCGCCGCCGCAGAGGGTGCTGGCGGCGATCTCAACGCCCTGCGCGCGGGCAATCTCCACACAGTCGCGGATCGCAAAGGCCACGCCCTCCAGCACGGCCTGTGTCAGGGCGGCGCGCGGGGTGTCCATCCGCAGGCCGAGGAAGGCACCGCGGGCAGCGGGGTCGTTGTGGGGGCTGCGCTCACCCATCAGGTAGGGCAGGAAGTAGACATCATTCGTGCCCAGCTTGTCGGGGGTGATGGGGGCCTGCTCGGCGGCAAAGTCCTGCGTGTGCAGGATCTCCTCATTCCACCACTTGTTGCAGCTTGCGGCGGAGAGGATGCAGCCCATCAGGTGGTAGCCGCCGTCCGCATGGGCAAAGCTGTGCAGGGCGTTGCGGCTGTCAACGCCGAAGGAGTCGCTTGTGATAAAGACGGTGCCGGAGGTGCCCAGCGAGATATTGCACCTGCCGCCGCCCACCGCGCCGCAGCCGACTGCCGCAGCGGCGTTGTCGCCCGCGCCGGCGCAGACGATGACATCGGCCGGCAGACCGAGCCCGGCGGCGGCCTCGGCAGTCAGGGTGCCGACAGGCTGCCAGCTCTCAAAGAGCTTAGGCAGCTGCGCCTCGCGCACGCCGCAGAGGTTTAGCATCTCGCGGCTCCAGCATTTATGCTCGACATCGAGCAGCAGCATGCCGGAGGCATCGGAGTAGTCGGTGCAGTGGACACCGGTCAGCCTGTAGTTGATATAGTCCTTCGGCAGCATGATCTTCTCGATGCGGGCGAAGTTCTCCGGCTCGTTGTCGCGCAGCCAGAGCAGCTTGGGCGCGGTGAAGCCGGCAAACGCGATGTTGGCGGTGTAACGGCTCAGCTTGTCCTTGCCGATCTCGTTGTTCAGGTAATCGACCTGCTTCTGGGTGCGGCCGTCATTCCACAGGATGCAGGGGCGGATGACTTTGTCATCTTTATCCAGCACGACAAGGCCGTGCATCTGGCCGCCTGCGCCGATGCCCCTGACCAGAGAGGCATCGAAGCCCTGCAGCAGCGCGGGGATACCGTCACAGACGGCGTCCCACCAATCGGCAGGCTCCTGCTCGCTCCAGCCGGGGTGGGGGAACGCGATACCGTACTCACGGCTGACGATGTTGTCGATCCGGCCGGTCTCGTCCATCAGCAGCAGCTTGACGGCGGAGGTGCCCAGATCAATGCCGATGTAATACATAGCGGTTTCTCCTTCTTGGAAACAGAATTCCTTTTTTAAGGCAATACCGCATAATTCTAAGTGCCGATACGGCGAGCGAGGTGCGGCATCTGCTAAGCCAAAAGCGCAGATAATACTTTGTGTATTATCGAGCATTTTGGCAACGCAGATGCCGTGCCGCAGCCGCCGGAGCGGTGCTTAAGCCGTAAGGCGGGAATTGTGCGGTGTTGCCGTAAGACTATTTTACCTGTTACCCCCTTGCACTGGCAAGAAAGAGTGTATAAAATAATAGACATAAGTTTGGATTTTGCGTCGAAAAGGAGTGCGTACAATGCTGATCTACGAGGCCGAGCGCTCGGACCGGCGGGGGTATCTCTACTGCCAGCGTGACCACAATTTCAGCTTCCCTGCGCATCTGCACCACAGCTATGAATTTTTGACCGTGCAGGCCGGGACTCTGACCTGTACGCTGGAAACGGATACCTTTGCGGTCCACCCCGGCGAGGCACTGCTGGTGCTGCCGGACCAGATCCACAGCTACCACACAAACGGGGCCTCCCAAAGTGTGCTGTGGATATTTTCTGACGATTGGGTGCCGGAATTTTCGGCCCAGCTGGGGCAGCGGGCCTTTGCGAACCCGGTGTTCCGCATCGAGGCTGCGCCCCTGATGGAGCTGCTTTGGCCGGGCAACAACCGGTGCAAAAAGCTTGCGGGGCTGTACATGATCTGCGGTGCTGCGCTGGAGCAGTGCCCCCTGCGCCCGCGCCCCCAGCAGGACGCGGACGCCCACCTGTCGGCCCGCATCATCAACTATGTGCAGCAGAACTATACCGGCAGCCTGACGCTGGAGCAGATGGCGCGTGACCTTGGTTATAATTATACCTATCTGTCGGCGTATTTCAACCAGCGGCTGCACACGGGCTTTCAGGATTTTGTGAACCAGTACCGGGTCAGCCATGCGGCCATGCTGCTGCAGGGCAGCAGCATCCCGGTCACTCAGGTGGCGGAGCAGTGCGGCTTCGGCACGATCCGCAGCTTCAACCGCGTATTTTTAAAGTCATTGGGCATGTCGCCAAGCGCCTTCCGCAAGCAGAACCGATGAAAAAGGCCCTCCCCGGGTGGGGAGGGCCTTGGTGCTGCAGGCGGGTCACCGCTGCAGGTATTTTGCAAGGGTGCGCAGGAGTGTGTCCGGCTCGAGCGGCTTGGTCAGATGCTCGTTCATGCCGGACTCGTAGGCGCGGCGGCGGTCCTCGGTAAAAGCGTTGGCCGTCATCGCAAAAATGGGGATCGCCCCGGCATCAGGGCGGTCAAGGGCGCGGATGGCGCGGGTTGCCTCGTAGCCGTCCAGCAGCGGCATCATGACATCCATCAAAATGGCATCGAAGGTGCCGGGGGCGGACGCGGCAAAAAGCGTCACCGCCTCCTGCCCGTTGCGGGCGGCGGTCGTGCGCAGACCGGCGTTTTGCAGCAGGAACTCGGCGATCTCAAGGTTCAGGTCGTTGTCCTCGGCCAGCAGGATATGCTTGCCCTGCAGCGCCGAAAGGTCGGCCGGTGCGCCGGGCAGCGGCTGCGGTGCCGCTGCATGGTCGACCGCAAAGGGCAGCGTGATATAGTAGGTCGTGCCCTCGCCCTGACGGCTGGTGAACTCGATGGTGCCGCCCATTGCATCAATAAGGGCCTTGGCGATCGGCATGCCCAGCCCTGTGCCGCCGTAGGTGGAGCGGGCGTCCAGCAGCTCCTGCGCGAACGGTTCAAACAGATGCTTCTGGAATTCCTCACTCATGCCGATGCCGGTATCGGCGCAGGTAAAGCGGATCCAGGCTTTGTCGCCCTCGCTGCGCAGCTCATGCAGGGTCAGGGTGATGCTGCCGTTGTCCTTATTGTACTTGATGGCGTTGGAGATGATGTTCATCACAAGCCGCTTTACATGCAGCGGGCTGCCGATAAGGTCGGGGTGGGGCAGCGCGATGTCCTCGCAGCGGATGGTGATGCCACGCTCGGCGGCCTGCTTTTCCAGCACATCACACAGGCCGGTCAGCAGCGTGACCATATTGAAGGGGCGATGCTCCAGCACAATCTCGCCGGACTCCAGCTTGCCCATGTCCAGCACCTCGTTGACCAGCTCAAGCAGCAGGCCGGAGGCCTCCCAGATCTTTTCACGGCATTCGGCCTGCTTGGCCATGTCGGTGCTGTAGTGGTTGCCGATCTCGATCATGCCGCGTATGCCGTTGATGGGGGTGCGGATGTCATGGCTCATCCGCTGCAGAAACTCGGTCTTGGCGATGTTGGCAGCCTCGGCCCGGTGGGCGGCCTGCTCGAGCGAGGCCTGATAGGCGTGCTCCTGCCGGGCTTTTTCCTGCTGATAGTTCTGCAGCGTGCGGCGGCGCACCAGCTCGATCATCAGCACGATGAGCAGATAAGCCACCGAGGTAAACATCAGGTTTTTGATGGTCGTGGTGTAGATCGTGCCCTCGGGCAGGTAGGCGTAGACATAGAAGTCGCGCCCCTGCACGGCATAGCCGAAATACCCCCGGGAGCGTATGTTAGCATCCCGCACATAGACCATCTGGTCAAAGCGGCCGTGCTCACGCAAAAGCTGCAGCGGCAGCACAGCATCAGGGGCAAGCCCGAGCAGGCTTTCGTCATTGGAGGCGATGATCGAATCGCCGCGGGCCACAACAAGGGTACCGTCGCCGGGGATCGTGAAGCCCGCCAAAAGATGCTGGCAGTTGAGGTTATAGCTGTGTACATAATCGGTCGGGGTGTGGTAGAACGCCGCTACGATGCCGTCCGCATCGGTTCTGGCCGATGCGGCAAGGTCAAGGTAGGAGTCATCGTCACAGACCAGCCGGACGGAGTAGGTCTTTTTCGGGTGGTCGGCCACATCCAGCAGCGGCGCGGTGGCCAGCTCCTGCAGCAGCTGCTGCGGCAGCGCCCCCTCCTTGCTGAAGTACTGCACCACATTGCCGTCCCGGTCCAGCACGGCTACACCGGTCAGGTAGTGGTTTTCCACACAGCGGGACAGCACCTCCGCCTCAACCGCATCGGTGCCGGTTTGAATATCGCGCGCACACTGCTCGCAGGCCTCGGCAATGCGCAGCATGCTTTTGGACTCGGTAGCCAGCGACAGGCTGGTGTAGTCATCGCACTGATCCTTTATATAGTCCACACGGCTGGCAAAATTCTGCTCACCCTCAAAGTTGTCGGTCCGGATCGAATACAGGCCGATGATCAGCAGAAGCAGCAGACCGATCACAACGGTCAGCAGGCGAAAGCCGAGGATGGCGCGGCGGGGTTTAGTCTGCATAGCCGTCTGCCTCCAGATATTTGTCGGGATCTGCAAGGTAGCCTGCCAGAATGCTGCGGGTGGTGCCGTCGGCCTGCATCTCCTCCAGCGTGGCGGAAAGTGCCTGCGCAATGCCGCGGTCATCGCTGCGGGAGAAGGCAACGCCCAGCTCCACGGCTTCAAGCGGCTCCTCAAGGATGCGGAACTCGAAGCCGTAGTCCTTCATAAACTGCAGGATCGAGATCTCGTGCGCGGCCACGGCATCGGCGTAGCCCTTGGCAAGGTAGCTGTAGATCAGCTCCCGCTTCTGCAGCGAGTGGAGCGCGCGTATCTCGGGGATGCGGGGGTCATTGCCGTCGAGAAACAGGCTCTCGGGCTTGGTGGTGGCCTGCACGACCACCGTCTTGCCCGCCAGATCGGCAAGCGTCTGAATGTCGCTGTCCGGCATGACGGCTACGACCTGATGGCTGTACATATACGGCCCGGCCCAGGTGTATTCGTCCGCGCGGCCGCTCATCGAAAAGCTGCTCCAGATGCAGTCGATGACGCCGTTTTCAAGCAGCGTGTTTTTTTCGGCCCAGTTGATCGTGACAAATTCGGGGCGGTAGCCCATGCGGCGGAAGGCCTCGTCGGCCAGCTCCACATCAATGCCGACAGGCTTTCCGTCGGAGTTTACATAAGTAAAGGGCGGGTAGTTATCGCAGCCGACGGTGATGACCGGCAGGTCAGCATTTGCGTCGGCGGTGTCTGCGGCACAGCCTGCCAGCAGCACGCCGGTAAGCCAGAGAGCCAGAAGCAGACAGAGAAGATGCTTGCGCGGTTGTTTCATAGGGCGGCCCCTCGTTCTCAAAGCTACTGTGTTATAAGACATACTATAAAAGGCAACACCGCACAATTCCCGCCTGACGGCTTAAGCACCGCTCCGGCGGCTGCGG
>ERZ1026880.1276-NODE-1276-length-10965-cov-3.703208_pt1 | contig 10965 bp, 10 predicted proteins | sample MGYA00380170_ERZ1026880 | MGnify/ENA primary metagenome ERZ1026880 (study PRJEB33269, sample SAMEA4719806) | human gut metagenome | biome: human-associated habitat; feature: organic feature; material: feces | place: Cameroon | collected 2013-10 ...
TACGTGGACGCATCGTCCCAGCTAAATGTCGTTCCCTCCCCTGAATCAAGGGCGTTCCACGACGCGTCACCGTCGAACATCCCCACCGACCCCTTGTCGAACAGGTCGTCGTCGACGAAACGCGCCATCAGCTCTTCGATCTCGGAATCGGACGGCCAGATGTCGTTCAGGAAAACCGGCGTGCCGTCGGCGGCTTCGCCGATCGGATCCGCCTCAAGGTCGGCATCCATGGTTCCAACCAAGGAATACGCGATTACAGACGCGGGCGTCATCAAGTAGTTCTGGGAAACATCAGGCGAGATGCGGCCTTCGAAGTTGCGGTTGCCCGAAAGGACGCTTACCAGCTCGATCTCGCTACAAATCTCGTGCATCTCGGGGATGATGGGGCCGGAGTTGCCAATGCAGCTCATGCAACCGAAGCCGCACGTATGGAAGCCCAGCTGCTGAAGGCCGTCGGACAACCCCGCACGCTCGATCAGGAGTTGCATGGCATGGCTGCCCGGGGCATACACGCACTTCACCCAAGGTTTGGGTTTCAACCCTGCACGCGCTGCGTTGCGAGCGATCAGGCCACAAGCCAGCATCATGCGCGGATCGGTTGCCGTGGTGCAGCTGGTCACCGCCGCGATGGCGATGGCGCCGCTCTTCAACTGATAGCTATCGCCGCCAAGCTCGACGGCAACCGCCTTGTCGCGATCGACGCTGCGCTCGGCGCAGATTGCACGGAAGCGCGCCTTTGCGGCAGCGCGGTCGAAACGGTCGTGAGGACGAGACGGACCCGACACGGACGGCTTGATGGAAGACAGGTCGATCTCGATGACGTCGGCATACGTACGCTCGTCAGCAGCAGGGTCGTACCACGTTCCCTGAGCCTTAGCGTACGCCTCAACCAGTGCGATTTGCTGGGCGCTCCTCCCTGTGACGCGCAAGTAATCAAGCGTCTGATCGTCAACCGGGAACAGCGTGCAGGTGCTTCCGTATTCGGGCGTCATGTTCGAGATGCATGCGCGCTGCGTGGCACCCAAGCTGGAAAGGCCGGGGCCGAAGCACTCGACGAAACAGCCGACGACGCCCTTCTCGCGAAGCGCTTGCGCAAAAGCAAGGGCGACGTCCATGGCGGCGCTTCCTTCGGGAAGCGCGCCTACCAAGCGGACGCCGATCACCTTCGGGACAAGCGTGGTGATAGGCTGGCCCAAAGCCGCAGCCTCGGCTTCGATACCACCGACGCCCCAACCCAAAACGCCGATGCCATTTGCCGTTGGCGTGTGGCTGTCGGTGCCGACCAACGTATCGAAATACACAAGCGGAAGGCCACTCGATTCGACGTCAACCTGCTTGCCCATCGAGCATTCGGCAGCTTCGGAAGCATCGACAACCGCACCGTCCGCGTTGCGAACCATGGCGACCTTCGCGAACTTCTCGATGTTCAGCTGATGGCAGATACCAACTCCGGGCGGCACGATGCGCACATTCTCAAAAGAACGCTGCGCCCACTTCAGGAAGCTGTAGCGCTCGTTGTTGCGCTGGAATTCAAGCGCCATGTTGTCGGACAAGGCCGACGCGCAACCGAACTTGTCGGCGATGACGGAATGGTCGATGACCAAATCGCATGGAATTTGCGGGTTGATCCTGGCCGGATCGCCGCCCAAATCAGCGCATGCCTCGCGCATGACCGCGAAATCGACGAACACGGGAACACCCGTGAAGTCTTGAAACAAAACGCGGGACGGCGAGAACTCAACCTCGCTGCCCACCTGGCCGGACAAGCCCGCCGAGACAACGCGGTCGGCAAGAACGCGTGCCTCTTCGGCGGAACGGGCGCAACGAAGCACGTTCTCAAGCAGAACCGTAAGCGAGTACGGGAGGCTCTTCGAACCCTCCACCTGCGAAACGGGATAATAGCGGTAGGTTTGCGGGCCGACAATCAGCGATTCGGCGCTGTATGGGCGTTCTTCGTTCATGGGGTCTCCTAGTTTCGGTCGTACCGAGAGGTTACACCCCAAAAGAAAAAAGCGCAGGCACGAAACCTGCGCTTAACTGCTTGGAAACTAGGCTTCCAGATTTTCTACGATTGCCTGTGCACGATGACGGAGTGATCCCCTGCCATGCTCGGCATCGAAACGCATGCGATCGGCGAACGCCTTCTTGACTTCGGGAGCCAGGGCACCCGTGGAGAACTCGGTAAGCGCCGTGAGCATGTCATCGAACTCGATGTCGCCGTGATAGCACTGGATGCCCTCGTCGATAAGGGGCCAAACCCTCTCGGAGCGCTTCTCGGTGGTTCCGCCAAGCTTGCACAGGAAACGCATCGCAGCCAAACGGACCGGGCCGCTGTCCTCGTCGAAAAGCGACGACTCGGCACCGTCGACAGCCTTGTCGCAAACGCGCGAATTCACAGGCACAATGCGGGTAAGCACCTCGAGCGACTCCCAACGCGTACGGGCCTCATCGCGATCGAGCGCGTCGACGAAATCGTCGGCGTTCTTCGCAACGCGCTCGGGATCTTCCTTGGCAACGACGTTCAGCGCCGCCGCGGCGTTCTGACGGTTGCGACGAGAATCGCCGTTCAGCTCATCGAGGAGATGGTTCAGGATATCGTCGTTCAGCAAGGCGGCTTTGCCGGCCTTGACGATTTCGGTGGAAATGTCAGTCACGTGGGATCCCTCCGAGAATGCAGAAAGTTCCTTGCCAAAAGCCCCTCGCCTTTGGCAAACAGCGTCCCTTGTTCGTATTGGTTCCATTCAGTATACAGACGCGCGCATGACCCCAGATGATCGCAGGGGTTTTGCCACGAAATAAACAGTCGCACCGACTGGTCTACCCCTCAAGCGCCGGGATGAGCAGCGTGAACGTGGTGCCCTTTCCTTCGACGCTGTCCACTTTGATGGTGCCGCCGTGATACATGACCGCATGCTTGACGATGGCGAGGCCCAAACCCGTACCACCCGTTTCCTTCGAACGGCTTTTATCAACGCGGAAGAAGCGCTCGAACACCTTGTCGCACATGTCGGAGGGGATTCCCATACCGGTGTCGGAGACGCGCATGCGCGCCATCGTCTTCCCGTCGACGCCGGCGTACTCGTCAACCTCAACCGTCACCTTACCGCCCTTGTGGTTATACCGGATGCCGTTCTCAATCAGGTTGTACGTCATTTCGTCAGCAAGCGATCCGTTGCCCGAAATATAAGCTCCCGGACCCTTCACGATAACGTCAACCTCGCGCTCCTCGGCAAAACTTCGCAAGCGCGCGGCCATGGACTTCGCCACGCCGCCTAAATCGATGGGCACGCCCTCGTTGTCAAAGGCGCTTTCGTCGAGCTTCGACAGCGTAAGAACGTCGTCGATCAAACCGCGCATAGCCTGCGCCTCGTCGTAGATCAGGCCGCCGAACTTCTGGCAATCCTCATAGGGAACCACCCCGCCCTTCATCAGCTCGGCGTAGCCGCTGATAACCTGAAGGGGCGTCTTCATCTCGTGGCTGACATTACTAGAGAAGTCGCGACGCATGCTCTCGGCCTTGGCGAGTTCAGTGTTCTGCTGACGAAGAAGCGCTTGCTGGAAGTCGATACGGCGCAGAAGCGGCTCCATCTCGTCGTAGATCTCGTTATCGAGCGGATTGGAAACGTCAAGCGCGTTGATGGGGCTCATGATGCGGCGAGTCAGGCGGCGCGAAAGAAGGAACACCGAGCCGGCCACCACCGCAAGCAGGGCGATCGCGGGAAGCACCATCGCCCCAAGGAACGCGACAAGGGAATGACGCGTCTCAGAAAGGCGGATGATGCGCCCGTCGCTAAGTTGACGAGCCGCGTAAACGGTATCAGTCCCCAAGGTCGCCGAGTAACGAATGGTTTCGGATTCGCCGCTTTTCGCAGCCTCTTCAACCTCGGGACGGTTCGCATGGTTGTCCATCTTCGACGCATCGGCTTCGTTATCGTACAGAACCAAGCCGTTCTTGCTGATCAGTGTGAAACGCATCGCGCCTTCGAACTGCTCGGACAGCATCATGGCGGCATCTTGCGCGGGAACGCCCTCCAAGATGCTGGCGGCACGCTCGGCCGAGGCAACCAGATTGCATTCAGCGTCACGTTCGTACATGAAGAAGAAGATGCTGGTCAAGGCAACGGCAAACGCCAACACGACGGCCAGCGTGAACGCAAGGACATTCCTGAAAATGCGCCCCGAAAGGCTATGCATGCTGTCGATCCGCGGGTTCAAACGACGCCTCCGCCCCTATTCTTGCTCTTTGATGCAGTAGCCTACCCCGCGAACGGTTTGAATGCACGCATCCGACCCCTCGCAGGCTGCGGCCAGCTTCTGACGAAGTGTCTGAATGTGAACGTCGACTGTGCGCGTTTCACCTGCGAACGACGTGTCCCATACTTCCTCCAGAAGCATACTGCGCGTAAGGACCCTGTTCGCATGGCGCATCAGGGCACGAAGCAGGTCGAACTCCTTCAGGGTAAGCGCAACGGGCTCGCCGCCGGCAGTGACCGTGTGCGAGGAGGAGCGAAGCTCGATTGGGCCCACTGCATAATTGTCGTCGGTGGCCGTTGCCGGAGCCTGGGCGCGACGCAGCAAGGCATTCACGCGGCTCACCAGCTCCATCATGCCGAATGGCTTGGCCAGAAAGTCGTCTGCTCCAGCATCAAGGCCCGTCACCTTGTCGAACTCGGTGCCTTTGGCGGTAAGCATCATGACAGGAACATGCTTCATCGCTGGGTTGTCGCGAACGATGCGAAGGGTCTCAAGCCCGTCGACGCCCGGCAGCATGATGTCAAGAAGCACGAGCTCGGGCACGCGTCGCTTGCAAGCAGCAAAAAACTCGGGGGCGTCGGCGAATCCAACAGCCTCGAACCCCGCCTGCTTCAATGCGTAAATCGCAAGATCGCGAATGTTCCCATCGTCTTCAACGTAATAGATCATCTGCTGAACCCGTTCCCTTAATCCCTCTTGGGGTGTTCGTCTGCATCTTTGACCAGGCGATATCCCACTCCTCGAACCGTTTCGATCATATCGGCGTGGTTGCCGAGTTTCTGCCTTAATGTCAGAACATGCATGTCCACGGTACGGCTTCCGCCGCTGAAATCCCAACCCCACACGTTCTTCAGCAACGCATCGCGCGAGAAAACCTCGCCGGCGTTTTGCATCAGATACGCAAGCAAATCGAACTCGCGCATGGTCAGTTCGAGCTCCCTACCCTCGCATGAAGCAAGCCTGCTTGAAAGGACCACGCTAATCGGGCCGACAACCAACGCACTCTCGTTATCGGCGGGCGTCGACCAGTCGCCAACACGACGAAGCAGCGCCCTCACACGACTGACCAGCTCCATCATGCCGTAAGGCTTCGTGATGTATTCGTCCGCACCCGCGTCAAGCGCTGAAACGATGTCGAGCTCCGCGTTCTTCGCCGTCGCCATCATCACCGGAACGCGCGAAAGCCCTGGGGTCCGCCTGATGCGACGCAAGATCTCGATGCCGTCCGTTCCAGGAAGCATGACGTCAAGCACGACCACATCGGGAAGCTTCTTCGAACAAAGCTCTCTGAACCCGACGTCGTTCGCCGCCCCCTCGGAGTGGATCCCCGCGTGGCGCAGTGCATAAATCGCCAGATTGCGAACGTTCTCGTCGTCTTCGACAAGGTAGACCAACGGTATCACCTTCCGTGCAACCGAAGACCGATTCGGCCGCTACTCTCCAACCGAGTTTACCCTATGACCGCCCGCAACACGATGCTCGCCGGTAACTCGGAACACCGTCCACGCAGCAACGCGCTGAGCGTCGTCGCCCATGCGCTCGTAGTACTTCGCTATCATCAAAACTTCGGGCAAGTACTCAGCGTCTGTGTCTCCATTCCTGATCAGGTCGACAACCGCCTGGGACACTTGGCGGTACAACTCGTCGACGGCGTCATCCATCAAGAAAACCGTTTCCGCAGCCGCTTCGTCCGACTGCTTGAAGGACAGATAGGCCGCATCCACCATGTCCGCTACACGAGCCGAAGCCTCGTCGAACTGAACGATAAGAGACGAATACGTCTCAGCGGGAATGCGCTGAGCCAGCTTGGCGATAGAGGCCGCCTTCTCGGCAATATGGCACAAGTCGCTCACCACGCGGAACGATCCGGACACGAAACGGAGGTCGGCTCCGATCAGGGGCTGCTGCATCAACATGATGTCGAGGCAAAGCCCTTCGATGTCCGAGCGCATGCGCGAAACGACGGCGCCGTCTTCACAGACCTCCTGAGCACAAGCTTTGTCGCCCGCCAAGCCGCGTGCGGTCTTGCGGATATCGAGCGCTGTCTTGCTTGCAAGATCCGACAAAAGCGAATCAAGGTTTTCGAGTTGTTTCGTATAAACAGTGCGAGTCTGCATCAGCTGAACCTTCCCGTAAGGTAATCGTTGGTGCGCTTCTCCCACGGGTCCGCGAACAGACGCTTCGTCGGACCTTCCTCGATAAGCTCACCCAAATAGAAAAATGCGGTCTTATCGGCAACGCGAGCCGCCTGCTGCATGTTGTGCGTAACGACAACGACAGTGTGATCGCCCGCTAAGCTCATCATCAGCTCTTCGACAAGCCCGGTCGAAATCGGGTCAAGAGCGCTGGTGGGTTCATCCATCAGCAGAACCTGCGGGTTCACGGCAAGCGCCCTTGCAATGCACAGGCGCTGCTGCTGACCACCCGAAATTCCCTGCCCGCTTTGCCCCAGCTTGTCTTTAACCTCGTCCCATAAACCGGCGTCTCGTAAACTGCGTTCAACGATCTCGTCGGCATCGGCGCGGGAAAGCCCGCCCATACGTCTTGGGCCATACAAAATGTTGTCGCGGATGCTCATCGGAAACGGATTGGGATGCTGAAACACCATTCCCACCAAAACACGCAGCTCGTTGCTATCCATTGAGAAGATGTTTCTCCCGTCCATAAGCAGCGTTCCCTCAGTTTTCACGCTGGGAACGAAGTCGCACATGCGGTTGAACGTCCGCAACAACGTCGACTTACCGCAGCCCGACGGGCCGATGAAAGCAGTAACTTTGTTGCGTGGAATCTCCAACGAGATGTCTTTCAGCGCCTGAAAATCGTCGTACCACAGGTTGAAATGCTCAAGCGATATGATCGACGGCGCATCTGAAAGTTCCCGCTCCATTGCAGCGATTTCTTCTGACAGCATTTCGATCACCCGAGCCTTCCGCTTAAGTAATCCTGCAAACGGGAATCCTTCGGCGACCCGAAGATCTCCTTGGTCGGGCCCGTCTCAACCATATCGCCCAGGTAAAAATATGCCGTCCTGTCAGAAACACGCGTCGCTTGCTCCATGTTATGCGTCACGATGATCGAGCAGATCCCCGTTGAGGCAATATCGCGAATGGCCTCTTCTATCGCGAACGTCGAAATCGGATCGAGGGCGCTACACGGCTCGTCGAACAAAACGACGTCGGGATGCATGGCCAGCGTACGCGCGATGCACAAACGCTGCTGCTGGCCACCCGAAAGCGCATAGGCGCTTTTATCCAGTTTATCCTTCACCTCGTCCCAAAGCGCCGCCGCACGAAGAGATCCCTCGACCAATTCATCCGCAGCTTCCTTGCCTGTCACCAAGCCATGATGCTTAGGTGCGAAAAGGATGTTGTTGCGAATCGACTTGCGAAACGGAGTCGGCTGCTGAAACACCATGCCTATGGACTTACGCAGCTCGAAAAGATTCTCATGCGACGTGTTGATGTTGCGACCGTGGTAATCGATCTCGCCGCCAACCTTGCATGAAGGAATTTCGCGATTCATCAGGTTCAAACAACGCAAAAACGTCGACTTGCCGCAACCCGACGGCCCGATCAGCGCCGTCACCTCACCTTCCGCGAACGCCAAAGCCGTTTCATGAAGCGCCTCGTGCGTTCCGTACGTCATCGTCAATGCGTTGGTCGAAACCAGCGCCTGCTGCTTTTCCTTATTGCTCATTCGCTGGTCAACCTCTTTTCCAACGCCTTACCGACAAAACGCGCGATCACGTTGAAGCCAAGGATGCACACCATCAGCACTGCCGCCGTACCATTCGATACGGCTTCCAAATCGGGCACGACGCCTTCACTGTTGATCTTCCAAATATGCACCGCCAAGGTTTCAGCGGGACGAAAAACGTTCCAGGGGCATGATGGGCTCGAAAAGTCGAAGCACATGAAGTCCAAAACCGGAGCGCTCTGCCCCGCAGTGAAGATCAATGCCGCCGCTTCGCCGAACACGCGACCCGCCGAAATGACCACGCCGGTGACGATGGCGGGCATGGCTACGGGCAGGAGCACATGAATAGTTGCCTCCCAACGAGTCAAGCCCATGGCAAGCGCGGCGTCACGCTGACTGCGAGGAACGTCTTCGAGCGCCTGCTGGATAACGCGAACGAGAATGGGGATGTTGAACATGGTCAACGCCACTGCACCGGCGATGATCGAGAATCCCCAACCCATGTACAGAACAAAGAACAAGAAACCGAACAAGCCAACGACGATCGACGGAAGGCTCGAAAGCGTCTCGATTGCCGTCTTCGCCGCCGCAGTCATCCAGTTATCGGGCGCGTACTGTGAAAGAAAGATCGCTGCGCCAAGCGAAATCGGCACGCTGATCAGCAGCGTTAAAAACAACAGGTAGAAGCTGTTAAACAGTTCGGGGCCGATACCGCCACCCGCTTTGAACTGCTGCGGCTTGCCCGTCAAAAACGAGATGTCAAACAGCTTTCCTGCACCCGACACCAAGATATAGAGAACGATGGCTGCCAGCATGGCAATCACCAAACCGACGATGGCCGTCAGGACGACTGTGGCGATTTTATCTTGCCTGCTGATGCGCTTAACGTGCGCTTCCATTCCCGCGCTAACCATTCTTATGCGCCCCCTTGTTGCCGATAAGATGGATCACCAAGATGAAAACCAGCGACATTAGCATCAGCAGAAGCGCTAGAGACCAAAGAACGTCGTTGTAGACGGTCCCCATGGCCTCGTTGCCCATTCCCATGGTCAAAACCGAGGTCAACGTCGACGCTGGCGTGAACAAACTCGTTGGCATCTGAGCCGCGTTGCCGATAACCATCTGCACCGCAAGGGCCTCACCGAACGCGCGCGTCATACCAAGGATGACCGCAGTCATAAGAGATGGTGCCGCGCTTCGAAGCACGACGTTCCAAATTGTCTGCCACCTAGTGCAACCAAGCGCGTAGGAGCCTTCGCGATACTCGCGCGGAACAGCCGCAAGCGCATCAATGGAAAGCGATGTGATGGTCGGAAGGATCATGATGGCCAGGACGATCGCGCTCGAGAATACGCCGAAACCGGTGATGGTTTGACCAAGCGAAGCGGCAGCGCCGCGCACCCAAGCGACGATGATGGTCAAACCGATCAAACCGTATACGACTGAAGGGATTCCCACAAGCAGCTCAATGAGCGGCTGGAAAACCTTACGACCGAATCCAGGAGCTATCTCGACGACGAAAATCGCTGAACCTATGGCGATTGGCAAAGCAAACAGCGTCGACAGAAGCATAACCGCAAAAGAACCTGAGATCATGGGAAGAGCACCGACGGTGGGCATGCCATTGGCGTCAGGTTGATGGGGGTTCCAAGTCGTCCCGGTCAAGAAAGCGCCGAGACTCACGCCGTCAACCGTGAAAGTCGCGATACCTCGCTGAGCAACCATGAAAATCAGCACGATAACAAGCAAGGCCACGAACGCAATGCATGCGCCCGTGACCAGTTTGCCCCGAAGCTCGATTCGTGCCTTAGGGGTACGAGAGCCCATTATTTGTTCGACACCTTACCAGACGCGTCCTTCTCGACCTTCATGCCGGAAACAGAGATGTAGCCCTGTTCCTCAACCAGGCCGCGCTGAACTTCATCGCTCATCATGTATTCAATGAACGCTTTGGTTGCCTCATCAGGATCAGCGGCGGTGTACATGTGCTCGTAAGCCCAGATAGTCCAAGAGTCGTCCTCGACATTCTTTGTTTCGGGAGCAACGCCTCCGACCTTCAAAGCCTTGAACGTATCATCGTAGTAAGAGAATGCGACGTAGGAGATTGCACCAGGAGTAGTTGCGACCATCTTCGCAGTGGTACCCGAAGAGTCCTGCTCTTGCGGCTTGAACGAATCAGGAACCTTCATATCGCCAAGAACGGCAGCTTCGAAAGTTGCGCGAGTACCAGAGCCAGAGGCGCGATTGATGACGGTGATCTCTGCGTTTGCACCGCCGACTTGGCTCCAGTTGGTAACCTCACCGGTGAAGATCTGCTTCAATTGCTCGATGGTCAGATCGTCAACAGTAACGTCCTTATTGACGATCGGGCCCATACCGACAATGCAAACTTTGTTGTCGGTGATCTTCTTGAGGTCAGCAGCTTCCTTGACCTTTGCCTCAGCAAAGACATCGGAGTTACCGATCTGAACAGCTCCCTGGGTGATCTGCGTAATGCCCTGACCAGAGCCACCGCCCTGGACGGTGATCTGGACACCGGAATTCTTCTCCATGAACTGCTCGGCAGCAGCCTCACATAACGGCTGCAAAGCAGTTGAGCCAACAGCGGTAATAGTGCCAGAAAGCGCTTTAGAAGAACCAGCAGAAGCGCCACCCGCAGCAGCAGAGCCGCCACCGTTATTGCCACAGCCCGCGAAGCTCACAGCGGCGATACCCATCATAGATGCAGCGGCTGCACCAATGAAATTACGACGGCTCATATTTTTGATCTGCATGATCAATTTCCCCTTTCGAAATCACGTTGATGCCTGAACGAAATTCAATGCATCTTCGAAAAGGAATAGTACAAGCAGCCCTTAAGACAATACATCTGATCACAAGACGCTGACGAGCCTATGACCTGGACTTACAGTTGCTTTACAAACAACGTGCCTGGTATGGGAGTTTGCCCCGCAAAAGCAAAAAAGCCCCCGGTGCGGGGGCAAGGAAAAGGGCCGCCCGGAGGCGGCCCCCTAC
>ERZ1026880.1278-NODE-1278-length-10961-cov-8.110765_pt1 | contig 10961 bp, 11 predicted proteins | sample MGYA00380170_ERZ1026880 | MGnify/ENA primary metagenome ERZ1026880 (study PRJEB33269, sample SAMEA4719806) | human gut metagenome | biome: human-associated habitat; feature: organic feature; material: feces | place: Cameroon | collected 2013-10 ...
TAAATGGAAGGAGGCCGGTACTTTCGTACCGGCGCGTATGAAAAAGAAAAATATTTTATAGAAAGCATTTCGCTCTCTATGGCTAATACTATACCCGAAAAATGTGAAAAAACTGTGATGAGATTTTGAAGAAAATGTGAAGAAATCATAAAAAAATAACAAAATAAAGAAAAACGCCCCTGATCAATTATAAATCAGGGGAGAAATTATCAGAAACGTTTCCAGGTATCCTTGAAGAAGAGAAGCAGAAGAGGGAAAATTTCCAGTCGTCCTGCTAACATATCAAAGATCAGAACACTCTTGGACAGATAGGAAAAAGAACTGAAATTTCCCATCGGCCCAGCGATTTCAAATCCTGGACCAATGTTGTTAAGTGTAGCAGCAACAGCGGTGAAGTTCGTGATCAGGTCAAAATTGTCAATTGCGATCAACAGGACAGAAGCTGCAAAAATCAGAAGATATACGCTGATGTAAATATTGGTGGATCTCAAAATTTCATGAGAAATAATCTTGCTATCCATCTTGATCTTCTTGACTGCATTCGGGTGAAGGTAAAGCTGAAATTCTTTCTTTGCAGCCTTGCACAGGATCAGAATACGGGAAACCTTGATTCCGCCTCCGGTACTTCCGGCACAGGCACCTACAAACATCAAAAGCACCAGTACTGTCTTGGATAAGGCTGGCCACTGGTTGAAGTCTGTGCTTGAAAATCCTGTTGTGGTAATGATGGAAGCAACCTGAAATGCTACCTGCTGGAATGCGACCAGGACATTTCGGAAGAGGTGTACCGTATTGAAGGTAATAATTAAAATGGAAGCGATAATGATTCCGAAATAATAGCGAACTTCTTCATATTTAAAAGCCTGACGAAATTTCTTAGTCAGAATCAGGTAGTAAACAGAGAAGTTTACCCCGAATAAAATCATAAAGATGGTAGTAACGACCTGACAGTAAGTGCTGTAGCTTCCAATACTGTCATTGACAATACCAAATCCACCGGTTCCGGCAGTACCAAAGGTGATACACAGAGTATCAAAAAGAGGAACTTTTCCAATCAACAGCAGGACTATCTGAGCAAGTGTCATACCAAAATAAATAGTATAAAGAATTTTGGCAGTGGACTGTACCTTTGGAACCAGTTTGCTGACGGAAGGTCCCGGGCTTTCTGCTTTCATAAGATTCATGTGATATCCACCGGTGAGCGGGAGCAGGGAAAGCAGAAATACAAGAACTCCCATTCCTCCGATCCAGTGTGTGAAGCTTCGCCAGATCAGAACACAGTGTGGAAGAATCTCTACATCTGTAAGAATGCTGGAACCGGTAGTTGTGAATCCGGAAACTGTCTCAAAAAGTGCATCGACAGGATGTGGGATATATCCACTGACCACAAAAGGAAGCGCACCAAAAACACATAAGGCAACCCAGCTCAGAGCAACTGCAACGCAGCCGTCTTTGGTGTAAAATACTTTGTTTTTGGGTTTCTTCAGCGTGAGAGGAATTCCGATGACAAGGCAGACTGCCATGGCGATCAAAAAAGAACTGAATTCCCGTTCATGATAAATCAGTGCTGTAAAAAAGGGCAGTAACATAAAGGCTGCCTGAAAATTACATACCCAGCCTACGATATAGGCAATAATGCGAAAATTCATAGCTCTACCTCATTTATGCAAGAATGTCGCGGATGTCGCGAAGCCCTTTGTTGGTGGTTACGATGACAACATTATCCCCGACCTGGATGGTGTCCTGACCTCGAGGAATGCGTACAGTACCCTTGCGGGCAAGGCAGCAGACCAGAAGGTTGCTTTTGAGATTTAATTCGGCAAGTGGAATACCAACAACAGGGGAATTATCCCTGATATTAAATTCCAGAGCTTCTGCCTGATTGTCCAGGATATGATATAGAGTTTCTACGTTACTTCCAATGGTATTCTGCATGGCACGAACATAGCGGAGAATGGAATCGGAGGTAATATATTTAGGGTAGATCACACTTCCCAGATCCAGATCGTCAATGACATCCTTGTATGGGAGGCGATTAACTTTGGCTACAAGTTTTGCTTCTGTAAGTTTCTTGGCGGAAAGTGACAGGAAAATATTCTCCTCGTCCATATTGGTAAGTGTTACGAAAGATTCTGCAGTTGCAAGACCTTCCTCTAAAAGAAGAGAACGATCAGTTCCATCACCGCAGATGATCGTAGCTTCCGGGAGCATATCACTCAGTTCTTCGCAGCGATTCTTATCCTTTTCGATGATCTTGACATTGATCCTGAGATCGGACAGAGTTTTGGCGAGATAATAAGAAATGGTACCACCGCCAATAATCAGAGTATTTCTGACCTGATGTGTCTTCAGTCCTATTTTCTTAAAGAAAAGGGCAGTATTCTTAGGAGCTGCAATGATAGAAACAAAATCCCCATTGTGTACCAGATGATCTCCGCCAGGAATTGCCACAGTATCCTTGCTCTCAATTGCTGCGAAAAGAATATCACAGCGATATTTGTCTGTGATCTGAGAAACAGACATACCATCCAGACCGAATTCCGGCAGAACTTTAAATTTAAGAAGCTCTACACGGCCTTTGGAAAACGGATCAATCTTGATCGCAGCCGGAAAACGCAGCAGTCGGGAAATTTCCTGTGCAGCAGCCAGTTCAGGGTTCATGATCATGGAAAGACCGAGTCTTTCTTTGATAAAACCGATTTCTTTGCTGTAAATAGGATTTCTTACGCGGGCGATTGTCTGGCAGTGCCCGGTTTTCTGTGCGATAAGGCAGCAGAGAAGATTTAATTCATCAGAAGCAGTTACAGCAATCAGAATATCAGCGGTTGGCACACCGGCCTCCATCAGAGTATTGATACTTGCACCGTTCCCAACAATTCCCATAGCATCGATATCTTCTGTGAGAGAGTTGATAATATCGGCATTCATATCGATCAGAGTTAGGTCAGTTTCTTCTTCCTGAAGCTGTTCTGCGAGAGTGCGTCCAACTTTGCCGCACCCGACAATTATGATATGCATGATTTCCTCCAGTAATAAAAAATAATTATTATAAACCATTTCATTATACCACTCTGTATGAGGTTTTTAAATAGAGAAAATATAAATTTCATGGTATACTGAAGGCTACAGGATAAAAAGAAAAAAATGCTATATTACCAAAATGAGAGGAAGTGATCTATCATGGATACATTAAGTGAAACAGCAGACAAAGTGGATCAGGGACTGCAGAATATGGGGCTGGATGGAACGTCTGTAAAGCAGAGCCTCAAGGATATCCTGAATTTCAAAGAATATCTGACAGAACAGCTTCCGGCGCTCACCGGATTTTGTATTAAAGTGGTTCTGTCCATTATCGTTTTTTTTGTGGGACGCAGGATCATCAGCTGGATCGTGAACATTATGAGGAAATCCTTGGAGAGGGCCAATATAGACGCAGGTGTTGTTCAGTTTATTTCATCAGCAGGCAAGGCGGTTTTGTATATGCTGCTGATCTTTAATATAGCGATCAGTCTGGGTGTGAAGGAATCTTCTGTGGCTGCACTTCTTGGAACTGCCGGTGTGACGGTAGGTCTTGCATTACAGGGGGGACTTGCGAATCTGGCAGGCGGGGTTCTGCTTTTGATATTTAAACCTTTTGTGGTTGGAGATTATATCATTCAGGATCAGGCAAATGGCTGCGAGGGAACGGTTGCCAAGATTGAAATCTGTTATACGACTCTTCTGAGTATAGACAACAAAAAGATCGTAGTGCCAAATGGAACATTGTCAAACAGCACGATCATCAATGTGACAGCAAAAGAAAACCGTAAACTGGAGATAAAAGTAGGAATTTCCTATGATGCAGATATCCGTAAAGCAAAAAAAGTGATCGAGGATATTCTGAAGGCGGATCCGGATACCAGGAGCGACAATTCAGAGATGGTGGTTTTTGTGGATTCGCTGGCGGACAGTGCAGTGATCATAGGGCTCAGGGTATGGGTTCCGACGGATGCATACTGGAAAACAAAGTGGAGACTGAATCAGAGGATCAAGGAAGAATTTGACGCAAATGGAATTACGATTCCATATAATCAGATGGAAGTTTATGTACATCCAAGAAAATAATCAGAAGGAAAATATGATTTTGAAAAAGTAAACCTAAAAATAATAATAGGTTGACAATTTGAACCTGCCTGTGCTAAAGTCTTAAGAGAGATCAGAGAATAGCAGATCTGTTATTATGAGGAGGAAAAGATGAGTACGGTAGCAGTTCAAAGAAGTAAAACATATGATATTGTTTATATTGCAGTGTTTGCAGTGATCATGGCAATCTGTTCCTGGATTTCCATTCCGGCAGCGGTTCCGTTTACCTTGCAGACATTCGGCGTTTTTATTGCAGTAGGTGTGCTGGGAGGAAAGAGAGGAAGTTTATCGGTTCTGGTATTTATCCTGCTTGGAGCGATCGGAATTCCTGTGTTTGCTAACTTTTCGGGAGGCATCGGAGTCCTGGCAGGACCTACCGGTGGATACATTATTGGATTTTTATTTTCCGCTCTGCTCATGTGGGCAATGGAGAAACTTCCGGGAAAGAAATCAGTCATGCAGATTGTTTCCATGATCGCAGGTCTGATTGTGTGCTATGCATTTGGAACAGTATGGTTTGTGATCGTTTACGGCAGAATGAATGGACCTATTGGATTTACAGCAGCACTTGCCTCCTGCGTAGTTCCGTTTATCATTCCGGATATCATTAAGATCGCACTTGCGTATGTTCTTTCCAGAAAACTCAGAAAATATGTGTTTTAATAGTTAATAAGAATAAAAAGGGGACTGTCGAATGACAGCCCCTTCGTTTTTTTATGAAGTATGTTCTGCGAATATGAATACGATGAGGGCACCAAAAAGGGCAGAGACAGTGGCAAAGATGAGCATGGAATTTACTCCGGCAAAATCAATCAGTGCCCCGCCAAGGAAGGAACCGATCACACAGCCAAGAGTATAGGTCATGGTAAAATATGCCTGTCCTTTGATGGCATCTTCGGGTTCCATGACCGCATTTACATAGTAGACAGAGGCGGCAGTCATAAGTCCCCATCCAAGCATCTGAAGAATCTGTACTCCATAATAGACGGAGATTCCAGGTGCCAGAAGCGTTCCAAGAGATTTCAGCACGAAGAAAATACCGGCAATACGAATCAGAATATCACAGCGGATTTTTTTGATGATATAGCCAAAAAGGAACAAGGTAGGAAGCTCACACATAGCCGCAATTGCAGATGCAGTTCCCATCTCAGAACTTCCGCCACCTTTGCCCTGTGCAATCTGAAAGTTAAAATTATTCAGAAGTACGTGGCTGAGATAAATAAAAATGCATCCGATAAGTACCAGAGAGAAGCACTTATATTTTCGGAAAAACAGAAGCGGATTTGCCAGACTGTTTCCGGAAGCTTTTGAGTCGGAAGTTCCCTGTGTTTTGACAAAAGGAAAAAGGACGAGACATCCGAGGGTAAAAAATGTGAGAATGATCACAGAGGCAGGAATGGAACCGGCACCTGCTTTTACTGTAATAATTCCAAGAACATAACAGATGATCGCATACGCAACAGAGCCCATTCCGCGTGCAAGTCCAAAGTTAAGCTGCTGTCCCTGATTGATGCTTTCCATACCCAGGGCATTGATAAATGGAGTTAATAACTGAAGAAGTGCGATACTGATGCCATAGAGAAGTCCGGTCAGAATCAAGCTCCGGGAAAAAAACAGCCCGACTCCGAGAAGCAGCTGGATCATATAAAAAATCTGGATAAGTTTTTTGAGAGAAGGACTGTCCGGACGATCAGCATAGCTGGCGAGTACAGGCTGAAGAAGTGCAGAAATGATACCGGCAGCGGCAGCAATGATGCCGATCTGAGTATTGGAAAATCCTCCATCCAGCAGAAAAAAGCCGGAAAAACTCATGATCGCGGCAAAATACATCCAGTACAATGCCTGGATACAGGCGTAGGGTCCGGTGAGGTTTTTTTGTTTAGAAGATGGCATGATGGGTACTCCTTTTAAATGATTATTTAGTAGTAATTGCAAAAATTTCATAACTGTTCAGTGTCCAGTTACATATTATTTTTATTATAACAAAATACTTGCCAAAAAGCAGTCCTTATTTTATCATAAACGTAACGATTCAGTACTGTCGCTGCTGTTCACAGTCACTGATAAACGATAACAAAAAAGATGGAGGTTTACGAATGAAGAAAAAGATAGATGTATATGAGTATATGGGAGAAATCCTTAAAGGAGTGAAATCGGGTGTACTGATCACCGGAAAGGATGAGAATAAAACAAACTCCATGACGATCTCCTGGGGAATGGCTGGTATTGAATGGGGAAAACCTGTTTTTGTAACTTTTATACGAGAAAGCCGTTTTACCAAGACCCTTATCGATAAAAATGGTGAGTTTACAGTAAACATTCCACTTGATGAAAGTGCAAAGAAAATCCTTGCATACTGTGGCTCAAAATCAGGAAGAGATGTGGATAAGGCAAAAGAACTCGGCCTTACTTATGAAGAACCGGAAACAATTTCGGTACCGGGAATCAGAGAGCTCCCACTGACTCTGGAGTGTAAGGTGATTTATAAACAGACACAGGACATTCATGCGATCACAGAAGAAGATCAGGCAAAATTTTATCCACAGAATGCAGATGGATCCCAGGATATCCATGTGGCGTATTATGGCGAGATCGTAAATGCATATGTAATTGAATAATTGAGGAAAAACAGCTCTCCATATAAAAATGGGGAGCTGTTTGCTCATATCAGGAATTTTTGCAGGAAGCTTTACATGGATTGTCAAAGGCTGGATTAAATGCGTAGAAATTTTTGGCATCCAGATTTTCCTGAACACTGCGAAGAGCTTCTCCAAAGCGCTGGAAGTGAACGATTTCTCTTGAACGCAGAAATCTGATAGGATCAGCAATCTCCGGAATATCACGGACTACTCGGAGAATGTTGTCGTAGGTGGAGCGGGCCTTCTGTTCTGCTGCAAGATCCTCAAACAGATCAGTGACAGGATCCCCTTTGCTCTGGAATTCGCAGGCATTGAATGGAATCCCTCCCGCAGCCTGTGGCCAGACACCTACACCATGGTCAATATAGTAAGGTCCGAGTCCACTTTTTTCAATTTCTTCCATAGAAAGATTTCGTGTAAGCTGATGGATAATGGTGGATACCATTTCCAGGTGAGAAAGCTCTTCAGTGCCGATGTCATTTAAAACAGCGGCGGTTATGCGGTTTGGCATGGTAAAACGTTGAGAAAGATAACGGAGGGATGCACCAATTTCACCGTCAGGACCGCCGTATTGGCTGGCAATGAACTGAGCAATCTTTGCATTAGGGGTCTTGATATTAATCGGATACTGTAACCTTTTTTCATAATTCCACATAGATTATCTGCACTCTCCTTCCTGCTCCCATGGAAATGGCTGTTCCATCCATCGCCAGCTGTTTGCATCTGTTTCAAGGGCATCGTCTATGGTAAGGGGACCATAGTGCCGGGCATATTCCTTCATCAGTTTCTGGCGTTCGGAAGAGTATTCCCGATAAAAAGAAAGTGCTTCCTGACAACAGGGATGTGTATCAAGAAAGAGCAGGATATCATCAACGGCAAAACTGACTTCATAGATCCGTTGAAGGAGTTTTTCTTTTGAAGTACAGGAATTCTGACTCATCATCGTCTGACACCTCGCTTTCCGCAGAAGGGTTTGCATAACTCAGGGAAAACAGTTCCGACTCTTAAGGCATAATTCAGGTCATAAGTTGTTGAAAATTTCTGACAGGGAACATATGCCATTGCGATCGGCAGATGCTCGATGGGACTGTACATTTCAGAATTGCCGGAAACTGTGGTACAGGATGAAGATGGGGAAGAGGACGGACTGCGCTGTGCACAACGGTAGAAACCGGTCTGATTTCCTGTCATTTCTCTTGCCATTCCACAGGTTGCATTATATGGGCGGCCGCAGGGCCGGGATATCTGATAATTTTCCATGAACGAGTCCTTTCAGGGGAGTTCTTTATATTTTATGTGTAAAAAAAAGAAAAGTGCATAGAGAACGTTCCTTGTTATTTTTGCTTTACTCTGGTAAAATAAAAACGAAAAATTTCTGCTAAGATAAACGGGGAGAATGTTAAATGGAATTTTGGGATATTTATGATGAAAATAAACAGCCGACAGGCCGTACAATGAAAAGAAATGACTGGTGTTTAAAGGATGGGGAATATCATCTGACAGTGCTTGGGGTTGTTGCCAGACCAGATGATACATTTCTGATCACAAAAAGAGTCATGACAAAGGCATGGGCTCCGGGCTGGTGGGAAGTTTCCGGCGGGGCAGCGCAGGCAGGAGAAAGCTCCTATGAGGCAGTACTTCGTGAAGTGAAAGAAGAAACTGGTCTGGATGCAAGAGATGCAGAGGGCGGATATCTTTTTACATACAAGAGGGAAAATCCGGGAGAAGGAGATAATTATTTTGTAGATGTATATCGTTTTGTCATGGATGTAGACGAAAAAGATCTGTCACTGCAGACGGAGGAGACAGATGGACATATGTTTGCAACCCTGGAGCAGATCCAGGCGTTTGCCGCAGAGGGTAAATTCCTCCATTACGACAGCATTCGCAAAGCATTTGAAAGGCAGGACACAAAATGAAATTTACAAGAGAAGAGATAGCAAAAGCCCTGAAACTGTATGTGATCACAGACAGAAGCTGGCTGAAAGAAGATGAAACCCTTCTTTCCGTATGTGAAAAAGTTATTCAGAACGGAGCAACCTTTCTTCAGCTCCGCGAAAAAGAGCTGAATGCGGAAGAAACCAGAAAAGAAGCAATAGAACTTCAGGAACTCTGCCGCAGCTACAAAATTCCTTTTGTGGTAAACGACAGTGTGGAGATCGCAATGGAAATGGATGCAGACGGAGTGCATGTCGGACAGTCCGACATAAAAGACAGAGATATACGTGCGATCCTGGGACCGGATAAGATCCTCGGAATGACAGCCAAAACGGTGGAGCAGGCAGTGGCTGCCGAAAAAGCAGGAGCAGATTATATTGGGACAGGTGCGGTTTTTGGAAGCACGACCAAAAAAGATGCAAAAAATCTTTCTATAGAAGAGCTTAAGAAAATTGCTGCCTCCGTAAATATCCCGGTTGTTGCGATCGGCGGTATCAACAGTGAAAATGTCTCCAGACTTGAGGGAAGCGGTGTCAACGGTGCGGCAGTGATATCAGGGATTTTTGCGGCGGAGGACCCGGCAGAAAAAACATCAGAAATGAGCAGACTGACGGATATATTTTGGAAAAAATAAGGCAAACATATTGTATTTTGTCAAAAAATATGATATTGTATAGAAAATTGAATAAAGAAGATGACAGGTGCTGAAGAGTTTATCAGAAGTTAAAAGGGAAACAGGTGTGAAACCTGTACGATCTCGTCACTGTAAGCAGGGAGTATGATTCTGTATGCGTAAGCATGATCACTGGGAGACCGGGAAGATAGAAGCATATGTTGATTGGCAAGTCAGGAAACCTGCCTGTTGTCTGGTACGGGAATATGAATTCCAGATCACGAGTAATTGGTTGTACCGTTTGTATGCGACAGACCTATTACCCTTTATGAGGTTTTTTTTCATGTACAGAAGTTTTTCATGTTTTCGTATCGTATAAGTTTGCTGATGAATAATTTTATATAAAGCTACATCAGGACGACCGATTCCGATAAGGAACAGCCGCCGGGAACGTTTGTGCCAAAGGAGGACGAAACAATGAAAAACAAAACTGTAAAAGCACTTGCAACACTGTTAGCAGTAACAACCGTATCTATGATGGGAACAGCCGGAGTTATGGCATCTGATAATACTGCAGAGGATACTGCAACAGAGGCAGCAGCAGATACAGAAGAAGCAGCAGACGATACTGCAGAGGCATCAGATGATACAGAAGCATCAGATGATACCGCAGAGGCATCTGATGATGACCAGGCGGCAGCAGATAATGTAGCAGCACTGATCGACAAGATCTATGTTCAGGAAAGAACAGATACAACAGATGAGGACTGCAAAGCTGCCAAAGAAGCATGGGATGCTCTGACAGATGCACAGAAAGAACTGGTAGAAGGCGAAGAAGCAAGCCCGGAATATTTCGGACGTGACACAGGGGATGCTTCCAAAGACGATCCGCGCAATCAGGACGAAATCGGTGAGAATGAAATCCTTGTAGTAAGCTTTGGTACTTCTTTCAATGACAGCCGTGCAGAGGATATCAAGGGAATCGAAGATGCCCTGGCAAAAGCTTATCCGGACTGGGCTGTAAGAAGAGCTTTCACAGCACAGATCATCATCAACCATGTACAGGCAAGAGATGACGAAGCAATTGACAATATGGATCAGGCACTCCAGCGTGCAGTTGACAACGGAGTTAAGAATCTGGTTGTACAGCCGACACATCTTATGCATGGTGCAGAATATGATGAGATGGTAGAAGCAATCGATCAGTATAAGGATAAATTCGAATCTGTTGCAATCGCAGAGCCAATGCTTGGTGAAGTCGGAGAAGATGCTACAGTGATCAACGATGACAAGAAAGCAGTTGCAGAGGCACTTGTTGATGCAGCAGTGAAAGAAGCAGGATTTGACAGCATGGATGCAGCAGCAGAAGACGGAACAGCATTTGTATTCATGGGACATGGTACTTCTCATACTGCAAATGTAACTTATGATCAGATGCAGACTCAGATGGAAGACCTTGGATACAAGAACGCATTTATCGGTACCGTTGAGGGTGAGCCGGAAGATACAGCATGTGAAGCAGTTATCGATAAGGTTAAAGAAGCAGGTTATAAGAAAGTTGTTCTTCGTCCGCTGATGGTTGTTGCAGGTGATCATGCAAACAACGATATGGCTGGTGATGATGAAGATTCCTGGAAGAGCCAGTTTGA